>Ga0265297_10008444_pt1 | contig 13724 bp, 14 predicted proteins | sample Munlanlwell13791_FD_192502 | JGI IMG/M metagenome (GOLD analysis project Ga0265297, IMG submission 192502) | Leachate microbial communities from a municipal landfill in Southern Ontario, Canada - Leachate well 137-91 | ecosystem: Engineered > Solid waste > Landfill > Unclassified | place... | reverse complement strand
GTGGGAGTGACGGCGCTCTCGATGCAATTTTTGCCGATGGCGGTGCAAGCCCAGTGCGATAGCGAAGTGTGTGACGATGTAGAGAGTTCGCCCGAACCAAGCGGCGGGGGTTCGGATGTGTTGTTAAAATATTTGCGAGTGACATCTCCCAATGGGGGTGAGGTAATTGGGCAGAAGGCGGACGCGGCCATCGCTTCTGGCGCCAATAATTATCTGGTTACCTGGGAATCGCTGTCAGCGGGAGTGGCCAAAGTGGACATTTTGTATTCTTTGGATATGGGTGACACTTGGCAGGAGATTGTGACCAAAAATGACAACGCCGGCCAGTTTGATTGGAAATTGCCCAATATCAATGCCTCACCCGTTTTATTGCGAATCAACGCGTTCAATGATCAAAATATAACTTTAGGGTCAGATGAATCCAATTCGCCTTTTACAATTTTAAACTATATTGTAAAGCCGCAGATAACCTCGGATAACGCTAGTGAATATCAATTTCAATTTGTGGCCGTCAATACCATTCAGCCACTGGAAAATGGAGAATTGGTGGAAATAAACGCGGTGATCAAGAATACTGGTAAAGCTACCTGGTATAAAAATGGCAGTTACCCCGTTCATTTGGGCACATACAACCCCCCGGATCGAAACAGTTCGTTTGTTTATTACACCTGGCTTTCCGACAACCGGCCGGCGGAAATGATGGAAGACATGGTGGTACCGGGCGAAGTGGCCACTTTTCGTTTTACCATCAAAGCCGATGTGACCCCCGGCACCTATACTGAAACTTTCGCGCCGGTGGTGGAAAATTTGACCTGGATGGAAAACGACGTGGTTCAATGGGAAATTCAGGTTATTTAATTTAAGTAATTGCCGCGAGTAAAATTTATTTTAAAAACTCCCGCTCAAATTAAACGAGGGGAGTTTTTTTAAAATATTACTGCCAGCAAGAAAAATAGAATCATCAGTAAGGCTAAGACAATTTTGAGGGCGCTGCCGAGAGCGAAGCCAATCAGGGCTCCAGCCGAGGCTTTGAGGGCGGAGAGTGCTTTTCTTTGATAAATATATTCACCAATAAAGGCGCCCAGAGCGATGCCCAGCAGGATAAACCAGAAATTGACCAAAAATACTCCAATGACGGCGCCCAGAACGCCGCCAATAATCCCATACCAGCTGACACCCAGGTGGCGGGAAGTAAGCAGGGTGCTCAGGTAACTAATGGCGCTGGCCGTAAGCCACATGAAGATCATGATGATGATGGTGTAGATACTGACATCCTGGAACTGATCATAAATGGCATAGGCCAGAGCGGCCGCCCAGATTAGAATCATGCCGGGAACAGCGGGGAGTACTTCCCCAACCAAACCGACGATCATAACCAGTAACACGACGATGAAAACGATGATGGTGGTTAACATTTTTATAAAGTGTCAAGTTTATTCTTCACCACCTCTTCAATATTGGTGGTGTCTTCCCAAGACAACATGGCGCTGTTTAAGAAAAGGGTGGGGGTGCCGGGAATATTGGAAGCGATACCGGTTTGTTTTTGGGCATTGATTTTATCGAGAAATTTACCACTTTGCACATCAGATTTCATTTGATCAGCATCTAACCCTAGATCGCCGGCGGCGTAATCATAGGCTAAATCAAGATTGGCTTGGCTACTAATATCGTTGGTGAGAAGCCAGTTATGCATCTCCCAGAATTTTCCTTGGGCGCCGGCGGCTTCGGCAATCTGGGCGGCGGGGAGAGCCATGGGGTGACCATCGAGCTGAAAATGACGGTAAGTATAGGAAACCTGGTCGGGATATTCATCAACCAAGCCGGCAAATGTTAGACTGAGGGCGCGACAAGCCGGACATTGATAATCTTCGTAGGCCACTAGTTGAATAGGCGCATTCTCTGGCCCAATGGTCCAATCGTCTTTCGAAACAGCCTGGGAAAGAATTTGAACATCGCTATTGTCGTTGGTAGTAGTCTCGGGGTTAGGATTATTATTATTTTCAGCTTGACCGTTGTAAACCCACCAGATCCCACCACCAAGTAAGACGATAATAATGATGGCAATGAGCCAATTGTTGAGGTTATTCATAAAATACTCCTTTTTTATTAATTAGAAATTCCTAATTCCTTTCCCAGTTTTTCGGGATTAAACCCAATTACCATCGATTCTTCTTGGTCGTGTTGAATGATGGTGACGGGAACACCGAGTTGTTGGGATTTTTGGACAATAAAAACCCGGGCCGCTTCATCGATTAAAACGTTTTTTTCATCATATTCAATCTCTTTGTCATCTAGCCAGGTTTTTAATTGATCACAGTGGACGCAGGTTGGGGAAGTATATATGGTTATTTTGGTGACCATTTCTAACTTTAATTATTTCTATTTTTCCCATTTATCAATGGCTTCGGCGGCGGCATTTTGTTCGGCTTCCTGCTTGCTATTGCCACTACCTTCTCCATATTTATTATCGCCTATTTTGACTGCCATCACAAATTGTTTGGCATGATCGGGACCACTTTCGGCCACCAATTCATAGGTGGGGGTGCTGTTAAAACGTTCCTGGGAGAGCTCTTGCAGGCGGCTTTTGGAATCGATAAAGGCTTTTTGTGATAATATGTCTGGTAATTTGGTGACGATGTTTTTGATAATAAACTGGTCGGCAATAGTGTAGCCCTGATCGAGATAGATAGCGCCAATGACGGCTTCGACGGTATTGGCCAAAATCAACTCGCGCGTACGGCCGCCATTGATTTCTTCTCCGCGGGAAAGAAAAAGAAATTCACCAAGATTTAATTCATCAGCAATAATTTTCAAAGTCAGGCCACGCACCAATGCGGCCCGCCAATTGGTTAATTCGCCCTCGGGATTAGGATAATTGCGATACAAAAAATCAGTGACAGATAGTTCCAATACAGCATCACCCAAAAACTCCAGGCGTTCATTGTGATCAAATTGCCAATGGGGATGTTCATTAATATACGACCGGTGGGTCAGAGCGGTTTGCAGTAATTGGAAATTATTAAATTTGATACTGATTACTTTTTCCAGTTCTTTAAGATCTTTGGGCATGATTGAATAATCGATTATTAATTATTTATGGTCTTTTTATATAATAACAACATTTCCCTGATTCGTTAATAAAAACATGTAGAGACGTTGCATGCAACGTCTCTACCATAACATATTAAATAACGGTAACTAACTTAGGCCGCCCAGTCGTTCCAATATGTTTCATCCCAGTATTCAATGTCGCCATTGGGGTGGTCATAGTAATAATCCTCATAATAGTAATCGTCGTAGTAGTAATCGTCGTAGTAATAGAAATTACCATCGGAGTCATAATAGCCGGTGCCGTCGTAGAGGATGTAATTGCCATATGAATCGTAATAGCCATCTTCATAGTAGGTATCGACGGGGGCGTATTGTTCCCAAGGCCAATAAGTGCCATAAATGTCGTAGTAGCCGGAGCCGTCGTAGAGGATGTAGTTGCCATCGACATCATAATAACCATCATCGTAGGAATAATCAGGGTAGTAGGACCAGAAATAGCCATCCGGATCATAGTAACCGGAGCCGTCGTTTAATATCCAGTTGCCGTAGTCATCATAATAGCCAGGCCCATAATATGTATTGGGGTCGTCAACATTGTAAGACCAGAAATTGCCATAGACATCATAATAACCAGAGCCGTCGTAAAGGATATAATTACCATATTCGTCATAGTAGCCATCGTAGTTTTCATAGTCATAATATGGCCACCAGTTGCCATAGCTGTCATAATACCCCGAACCGTCGTTCAAGATATAGTTACCATATTCGTCGTAATAGCCGTCACCATACCATTCATTCCAGTACCAGAAATAACCATAGGGATCATAGTAGCCGGTACCGTCATCGAGAATATAGTTGCCATATTCGTCATAATAGCCATCCTCCGGGTAGTCATAGGTCCAGTCGGTACCCCAGTTCCAGAAATTGCCCCATTCATCATAATAACCGCTGCCATCATAGAGAATATAATTACCGTAGACGTCATAGTAGCCACTGACGGGATAAACGGTGGTGGGGGTAAAAGTATCATAATATACAGCAAAGGGAATGGTGGTGAAATAACTGCCGTTGTAATATATTTCCACCCAGTAGTTACCGGTATACCAGTAGTTGTCGGTATTGTTCAATGAAAAAGCAAAATTGCCACTGGAATTACTGTTGATGTTTAAAGCCGTATCAGCCAAATATTCGCCGGTGCCTGTAAAACCCTCCCAATACCAGACGGCCCAGAGTGAATCACCGGCGCGCAAGTTGCTCCAGTTGGTGGAGGCGTGGAAAGTTTTGACGGTATCATAGTACCAGGTAGTTTGGCTGGTACAGCCATTGTCAGCCGTCAAACCATTGCACATGGAAGCGTTGATAAAGGTGCTGGTGTTGGCCACCGCGGCGGGGGTGGAAATGCCTTGCCCCGTAGCGGCGATTTGCGCGGGGTTAGATTTGGGCTTTTTAAAACTTTGTTGATCGGTAGCGCCGATAGGTGTTTTGGTAGCGTCGGTCGCGGTCTTTACTTCCGGCTTGGTATTTTTGACACTTTTATTGGAATCATTTTTTTCTTCTTTTTTATCATAAACCGGTTTCTTTTCCGTCAGGCCGGCAATGGTAAAATCTTTGGCGCCAATTTTTTGATTGTCCAAATAGGCGGTGACAGTGTAACTACCATCTAACCAACCAGTAACCGGTTGGTTGAGGCTAAATAATAATTTATCATTATCGTTAGCAATTTTTTGTTCAGATTTGATCGGTTTGTTACTGTTTTCCTGAGTAAATTCGGCCATCACTTCGTGTTTGCCACTGCCTTCAATCTCAACGGCAAACAAAACACTGCTAATATCACCGTCAAAGCTATCATTGGATTCACTAGCCTTGATAATTTGTTTGTCTTTTTCGGCGGCTAACATCACCTGTTTGATACTGGCGGTTTGTTTGAATGGCCACAGGCTACAACCGGACGACGCGAGTAGCACCGTTACGGCCAAGATGGTAAATATGGTTTTTTTCACTGAACCTCCTTTTTTAATTAATTTCTAATTTTCTTCCGGGACATTTTTGACGGGATTATGGGCTTTAAAAATGCTGCCCAGGACGCCATTGATAAATTTGGATGAATTGGCGCCGCCGTAGGTTTTACCCAATTCAACGGCTTCGTTGATGGCGACTTTGGGGGGGATATCTTCATCATAAAGCAATTCATAGATAGAAATCCACAATAAAGCCCGGTCGGTAACCGGGATTTGATCTAAAGGCCATTCGGGAGCGTATTTTTTGATTAGACTATCCAGTTCATCTTTTTTGGCTTCAATGCCGGCCAATAATTGGTGGAGATAGGTGGTGTCTTGGACATCGGGGATAACTTTTTGCAAGTTACGTTCGACAATTTCTGTCAATGTCAAATCGGCTCGAAACTGCTTTTCGTACAAAGATTGCATGGCAATGATGCGAAATAGATGACGGGAGCCAGAACTCATATAAATTAGGAATTAGGAATTGAAAAATGCTTTCTTCTTCTAATTCCTAATTTGTTAAGGTTATTTCTTTTTTGTCGTCTTTTTAGAAACAGATCTTTCCAATACTTTACGATTGTTATAGGTGCCACAAACCTGACAAACATGATGAGGAAGCTTGGGTGATTTGCACATGGGGCAGGTGGTGATGGTTGGTTGGGCCAATTTTTGATTGGCGCGTCTTTGGTTGCGCGCGCTTTTGGTGTGTCGCTTATTTGGTACGGCCATGGGAATATCCTTTAATTATAGTTATTATTGTGTTCTTTAATATTATCAAGGATCAAGGATCAAGTTTCAAGTATCAAGTTTCAAGGATCAATTAAAAAGAGAATGAGTATAATACATACTTGATCCTTGAAACTTGAAACTTGATCCTTGCTTTCTACCAGCCGCCGCCGCCACCACCACCGCCACCACCACCGGAAAAGCCGCCGCCGCCCGAGCCGGAGGAAGAGGGAGAAGATGACATGGTGGAAGACATATTGGAAGACATGGCGCTCAAGTTGGAGGAGAAGGAATCAATATCAAAAGCGGCAAAGGAAGAAGCTCCGGCATACCAGGCGGGATGATAGTTTTTCATATACTCTTCACCATATATTTCTTTCATCTTGCCAATCCATTGTTTAACCATGTTGAAAGCAATGGCGTAGGGCAATAGTTTTTCAAAAAGGTTTTCTTTCTCATTGAATTGTTGGCGGTATTTTTCGGCGGTTTCCATAAAGAGTTTGAATCCCTTGGTTTGCCAAAGTAGTTCGGCGCCATGAGTGGTCATTTTACTCATGAAAAAACTGAAAATAAGAATGATGATGCCGCCAACCAGGGTATTAAGGGCGAGAAGCGGGATAAAGAACAGAAAAAAGGAGATGACGATCATGACTATTCCGAGAGCCAGCATTATGCCTTGCCACTGGAAGCCTTGCTCCACGAATATTTTTCGTAGCATCAATTCGGCTTTGACTTGGTCTTTGATGGGACTGATTTTTTTGTAAAACCGGTTGTGCAAAGAAGAGATTTTAACACTCTTTGCCCCACCAAAAAGTGAATTGTAGAGTAATCTTTCACTGGAATCAAGTTGGTCTTGTTTATCCATCATGGCTTCATTTTTGACCAATTGATAATCTTTACTTTTGAAAATCAGGCCTTTTTCTTCTATTTCGGTGATGGTGATGTATTTTTTGACGGCTAAATTGACAATGCTGGCGGTAATACTGCGGGTGTCAAGGTCGCCAAATTTCATCAACATATTAATTTGCATGGGATTAAGATTGTCTGGTGGAGCGTATTCAGCAATAATGGTTTTGCCCAAGTTGGGGTCACGACCGTGTCGGTTCCAGATTAAGACAGAAAAGATCAGAGCGCCAATGGAGATGATAAAAGAAAGAATATTGAGGGTTAAATAGATTATGGCTAAAACGACGGCACCGTTGGTTTCCCACCAAGTAGGTGGGGGTGGAACATAGGGCGTGACGATGCCTTTGGGGAAAGTAATGGAGGTGGTAATGCCTTCATATTTGGCGAGGGGGCGCGTGGCGGTGAATTCGATAGTATTGTCGTTGATCCAATAATAGTCAACCAAGGTACTTTCAGTTCCGCCAAATTCGCCGGTGTAGTTGTAGATTTCGGTATTATTTTGAGTAATTTCATCCGGGAAATAGACAGTGGCTTTGAAACTATCAATTTCCATATCCCACCAGTGGCCAAGGATATTCCAGTAAAATTCATCAAAGTCTTCGCTATAGTCAATCACCGCATTGTCAACGTGATATTTGATCAGGTATTCGTTAACACCGGTGACGGTGACATTGGGGTCGCCAATTTTCCAGGTGATAGTGTCATTATAGGAATCAGTCGTGGTACTATATTTACGACTTTTTCCACTGAAATCGGTAATACTAGTAAGAGTGATGGGATTTTCGACAGTGCCTTCAACTAAATATCTTGCTGTTGATAACGTTCGGAATATGCCATGTCGGTCAGGCAGATCCCCACAATCAGCCGTAATATACTCGATCACATCAATCGATGAGTCGGCATTGACCACAATATCGGTAGTGAGGTCTTTAATGTACCATTCGGTAATTATTTCTCTGGCTTGGATGGGAGAAGGTATCAATAATATGGCCAGTAGCAAGGCTTGGATTGTTTTGTTCATGTTATTAATTAATGAGATCGAGGTTCTACTCCTTTATCATATACCAAAAACTAATATAGTTTAATGATTCTAAAGTGAAAAATCGAATACTTTTTGGGGTTTTTAAGTTGTTTTTAATAATTTATTTAAATGCGCTTTATCATTCAAACATTATGATTATTTTATACATTTGATAATCATATTTATATTTTCTAATTTATATTTTCTAAAAAGGAGCCATTCATGTTAGCCACCACTTATTCTGGTGCCATTATTGGTCTGGAATGTGAATTGATTGAAGTGGAGGTGGATATTGGCAAAGGACAAGCCCGTTTTTTTATGGTTGGACTGCCGGCTAAAGAAGTTGAAGAGTCAAAAGATCGCATCCGGGCGGCTATTTTGAATGCCGGCATTGAATTACCCCACCGGCGGCTGACTGTTAACTTGGCGCCGGCCGATATCCGTAAACAGGGTTCGGGTTATGATTTACCGATCGCGATGGGCCTGTTATTGGCCGATGGTCATCTAAAATTTAATACTCATGATAGTATTTTCTATGGTGAATTATCACTTAGCGGCGAATTACGGCCTGGTAGCGGCGCCTTGTCATTGGCTATTATGGCCCGGGCGCGGGGATTTAAAAAAATATTTCTTCCCGCCGCCAATGCCGCTGAGGCCAGCTTGATTGATGAATTGGAAATCTATCCGCTGCAAAATCTGACACAACTGATTGGACACCTCGCCGGTCAATCCAAAATTTCTCCGTTTCGGATCAATTTAGACAAAATCATCAATCATGAACAAAAGCATGCTTTCGATATGGCTCATATCAAAGGCCAAGCTCAAGCTAAACGGGCCCTGGAAATCGCGGCCGCCGGCGGGCACAATGTGTTACTTTCCGGCCCACCTGGGTCCGGCAAAACCCTGATGGCTCGTAGCCTACCATCCATTTTACCACCCATGACCAAAGGAGAAATGTTGGAAGTGACCAGAATTTATAGCGTGGCCGGTCTGATGCTCGGTCAGACCTCATTGATTACCCAACGTCCTTTTCGTAAACCACACCATACCTGCTCATCCGCCGCCCTGGTGGGTGGCGGCAAAGTTCCCCGCCCGGGTGAGATTAGTCTATCGCACCGAGGGGTCCTCTTTCTGGATGAATTTCCCGAATTTTCCCGTGCCAGCCTGGAAGCCTTGCGTCAACCTTTGGAAGACGGCATTATCACCGTCAGCCGGGCCGCCGGCACCCTCCAATTTCCCGCTTCTTTTATTCTCATCGCCGCCATGAACCCCTGTCCCTGCGGCTATGCCACCGATCCCGACCGTCAATGCAGTTGTACCCCGATTAAAATTATTAATTATCAGAAAAAAATTTCCGGTCCCCTCTTGGATCGAATTGATTTACACATCGAAGTACCCCGACTTAACTATCAAGAATTGCAAAACTCTAAACCAATCGCCACTTCCGCTGATATAAGTAGCCGTGTCGCCACCACTCGCACCATCCAAAATTCCCGTTTTCAAAGTTCTTCCACCATCACCAATGCCGAAATGTCCCCCCAAGAAGTGGAAAAATACTGTCCGCTCGACCCCGCCGCCGTCAATATCTTAAAATCAGCCGTGGATAAACTCAATCTTTCCGCTCGCTCCTATCATCGTCTTCTAAAAATCAGCCGCACCATTGCTGACTTATCAGGCCTTGACCGCATCACCAGTAATTGCCTGGCGGAAGCGCTACAGTTTAGAGCGAGGATAGAGTAATTTGACCGCTTCATCAATAATCGGATCAAATTTTTGGTTGATTTTTCTTTCTTTGACCAAATTGGAGGCAGTTAGCAGGGCATCGTGGGTGCCGGCATCCATCCAGGCACCGTCAAAAACAGTGACATTGAGTTCATTTTGCTTGAGATAATAATTGTGCAGATCAACAATTTCAATTTCGCCGCGGGGAGAAGGTTGGAGGTTTTTGGCAATTTCAACTACGCGGTGGTCATACAAATATAGGCCGGTAATGGCGTAATCAGAAATAAAGTTGGTTGGTTTTTCAATGATTTGTTCGGCTTTTCCAGCTTGATTAAATTTGACCACCCCAAAACGCTCCGGATCAGCCACCTTTTTGGCAAAAACATGGGCGCCGGATTGGAAATTATTGATGACAGAACTAAAATCATCTTCAAAAATATTGTCGCCAAGAATCAGGGCGACGTGATGATTATCGATATGATTTTCACCCAAGATGAAGGCTTCCGGCAGACCGCCCGGATAGGACTGAACTTTGAAAGACAGGGTGATGCCGTATTTTTCCAACAAGGAACCTAAAAGATTGATAAAATCACCGGCGTGTTCGGGTGTGACAATTATTAGTATATCCTTAATTCCGGCTTTGATCAGTGTATTCAAAGGGTAAAAAATCATCGGTCGATCATAGACCGGTAATAATTGTTTAGACGTAACCAAGGTTGATGGGTATAATCTGGTGGCGAAGCCGCCGGCCAGAATAATGCCTTTGATTTGGTGGGACATGAGGATAATGAATAATTAATAATAATATGATTAGTTTGCATGTCATCCCCGCCTTGAGCGGGGATCTCATATGTAATGCGTTTATTTACGTTCTTGATGATGAGATCCCCGCTCAAGGCGGGGATGACAATCAAGAGTTATTTGTATAATTCATTCCACTCGTTAATTATTAATTTGTCTACTCAACAAATATTCCGACAACGCTTCTTGATAACCACGAAGAGCGGGTAGTTTGGTATTTTTAAGAATAGAATATTTCGGTCGGGGGGCGGGGCGGGGGAAATCATGAGCACTGACTGGTTTTAGTTTAACATCAATATTGGCCAGTTTAAATAAAGTTTGGGCAGCGGTAAACCAGGTAACGGCCTCCTGATTGGTCACATGGTAAATACCAATCGGTTGGCTTTGTTCAATGATATCTTTGGTGGCTTGAGCCAGGTCGGGCGCGTAGGTAAAACAACTGACTTCTTCGTCAACAACGGATAATTCTTTATTTTCCGCCGCCATTTTACGCCCGAGAGCCAGCATGGTATCAAAAAAACTACGCTTGGCATTTTCTGACGCGGCCGGACGGCCAAATAGGCGGGCCAGGCGGATAATATAATATTTATCGCCGCTTTCTTGGACAGCTTGTTCGCCCAATAATTTGGAATGACCATAATTGGAAATGGGGTTGGGTTCATCATTTTCCATAAATTCAGGCTTATCTTTATGGCCACTGAAAACGTAGTCAGTCGAATAATGGACAAAAATCGCGCCCAGCTCTTTGGCAATGGCGGCCAAATTGCCAGGCGCCTGACCGTTTAATAATTTTGCCTTTTGATATTCAATTTCGTCATTTTCGCATTGGTCAACGTTATTATACGCCGCCGCATTAATGATAATATTTGGCATCAAACTTGAAACTTGATCCTTGAGACTTGTCCGCCCGGGGCGGAATCCTTGAGTAATATCAATTTCATTTCGATCCCAACCAATTACTTTGTATTGATCATCCCCACTAAATAACCGGACCAGCTCTTGCCCAAGCATGCCCTGACTGCCGATGATTAATATTTTTTGGGACATAAATAAATAATAATTAGTGAGTGGTGTGAATTAATGTCTTTATGTGTCATCCCCGCCTTCCGGGGTCCCCGCCAACTCGTTAGATTGGTGGGGTGGGTTAGCGGGGATCTCATATGTAACGCGTTTATTACATTCTTGTTGATGAGATCCCCGCTCAAGGCGGGGATGACAGGGGAAATAACTAATTAGCACAACTCATTAATTAGGAATATTCCGCCACCAATTTTTATGGTCTCGATACCATTTAATAGTCAATGCTAGCCCAGTGTCAAAATCCACCGTCGGTTGCCAGCCGAGCTCGTTTTTTATTTTGGAAAAATCGATGGCGTAGCGTCGGTCGTGGCCGGGACGATCAGTGACATATTCGATCATATCTTCACTTTGGTCTAATTGATTGAGTATTTTATTGGTTAATTGCTCGTTGGTCAATTCCTGGCCACCGCCAATACAGTAAGTTTGACCAATCCGACCGGAATGAATGATTTTATCAATGGCGCGACAATGATCCTCCACATAGAGCCAATCACGAATATTTTGGCCATCACCATAGAGCGGTATTTTTTTACCTTGTAAGAGACTGGTAATAAATAAGGGGATGATTTTTTCGGGAAAATGGTAGGGGCCGTAGTTGTTGGAACAATTGGAAATAGTGATGGGTAGCTGGTAAGTATGAAAATAGGCTCGGACCAGGTGGTCGGAAGCGGCTTTGGAGGCGCTATAGGGACTGTGTGGGTCGTAAGAAGTATTTTCATTGAATGGTGGATCGTCGGGGCCGAGCGAGCCAAAAACCTCGTCGGTGGAAATATGGTGGAATCGTTTTAAACCATTACGCAAAGCGGCTTCCAATAAAGTATGGGTGCCAACCACATTGGTTTGAATAAAAGCCGATGAATCTTTGATGGAGCGGTCAACATGCGACTCGGCGGCGAAATGGACAATGATATCGACTTCTTTAACTACACTATTAACTAATTGCTGGTCACCAATATCACCTTTAATGAACTGATAATGAGGATCACTGGCGATCGACTTTAAATTATCCAAATTGCCGGCATAGGTTAAATTATCCAGATTAATAATTTCATAATCAGGATAATTTTTGATGATGTAGTGAATAAAGTTGGAGCCAATAAAGCCGGCTCCACCGGTGATGAGAAGTTTCATAATTATTTATTTTTTGTCTCCCAATCAAACCCAATGTTGGGGTCGTCAAAGGCAATTCGTTCTTCATCGCGATTCTCCGGGTCGTAGGCGGCGGAGGTGTGATAAAAAAGGGTGGCGGGTTGGTGGCCTAAAACGCGATAGCCGTGGGCGACGTGGGGGGGGATTAATATTAATAATGGATTGTCTTCGCCGGCGTAAATAACCTGGGTTTCCTGATAAGTGGGCGAGTCTGGTCGGAGATCATGTAAGACAATTTGGATGTTGCCGGCCACCGGGAACCAGATATCATATTGTTCTTTATGCCAATGAAAAGCCTTAATGACGCCGGGATAAGTTTGGGTATAACTAGTTTGTTTAACTTCAATAAATGTATCCTCCCCCAGCTTAATAATTTCACTAAAAAATCCCCGGTCGTCGCTGTGACGAACAATTTTTTTAATTGTAACGCCGTTAATCATTTTTTAATATTTAATGTAATTTCAATTATTTATATTATAGCAAGAAAGGGGCTTTCCTCCCCACGCTGAAATATTCAAATCCTAGATTTTTCATCTGATCGGGCGAATAGAGGTTGCGGCCGTCAAAAATAACGGGGGAACGCATTTGACTTTTAAGGAAGGCAAAATCTGGGGTTTGGTATTGGGGCCAGTTGGTGACAATGATTAGACTATCGACATTGTCGATGGTATCAAGATGGTCGGGGTAATAGGTAATTTTGTCCGAGAAAATGGCGCGGGCGGCATTGATGGCTTGCGGATCACTGACTGAGACTTGGGCGCCGGCGGATAACAGTCGATTGATGAGTAAAATGGCGGGTGAGCTCCGCATGTCGTCGGTACCGGGTTTGAAAGCTAAACCCCAAATAGCTATTTTTTTATCTTTTAATTGTCCGGTAAAATAATTATTTATTTTATGAAATAAACTGTGCTGCTGATAGTCGTTAACTTGAGCCGCGGCCGGAATGACCCGGAGTTGATGATCGTGCGCTTGGGCGACATGAATTAGGGCTTGAATGTCTTTGGGAAAACAGGAGCCGCCATAACCCAGGCCGGCCTGTAAAAAATCGGGGCCGATGCGTTGATCGGTGCCAATGCCTTGTCGGATATATTCAATATCACCACCGATTTTTTCACAGAGATCGGCTAGATCATTCATAAAGGAGATGCGGGTGGCCAGCATGCAATTGGCGGCATATTTGGTCAGTTCGGCACTGATCGGATCCATGACCAGTAAAGGGACATTTTGTTGCTCAAAAGGCTCATACATTTTTCTAATGATATTGAGAG
>Ga0265297_10008443_pt1 | contig 13725 bp, 9 predicted proteins | sample Munlanlwell13791_FD_192502 | JGI IMG/M metagenome (GOLD analysis project Ga0265297, IMG submission 192502) | Leachate microbial communities from a municipal landfill in Southern Ontario, Canada - Leachate well 137-91 | ecosystem: Engineered > Solid waste > Landfill > Unclassified | place... | reverse complement strand
CGTCGCGATGAGCGTGCGGCCCATAGACGTGGAGATGATGTTCACGAAGGAGCCGGTATTTGACATGAAGTTTTCTTCCATCGCCCAGCCCATAGGCGCGTCCGGGACGATGAAGGATGTGAGGCTTTGCGAGAACCCGAAAATACCTAAAAAAACGGATGAATTGCTGCATGAAAAGGCGCGGGCGAGGGAGATTGCCACGGAGATGTTTGAAACGGGATTGGACAACTATTACATTACAAAAGTGCTTTCGGCAGGATTGCTGGGGCTGAAGGAGAACAGGAAGATGGTGCCCACAAGATGGAGCATCACCGCGACGGACGACATGCTTGGGAAGCACCTGATGGAGAGGGTGCGGGAATACCCTGAGGTTTCGGACTTTTATGTGCTGAGCCACGAGTCATTGTCTAATCATTTCGAGATACTGGTGATGCCCGGGAAATGGGAGTTCGAGAATTTTGAGGCGTGGGCGCCGGGAACTATCTGGACGCTGGGCAGCGCGAATTTCAGGGTGAGCGAGGAGCACGAGCCGTACGAAGGCAGGACCACATATGCGGAATCGCAGGCCGGCGGGTATTACGCGGTGCGGATAGGCGTGCTGGAATTCCTGGAAAGGATACGGAAGCAGGGAAGGGTCGTTTCCATACGCGAGATTTATGAGGGGTACCAGGTGCCTGTTGGCGTCTTCCAGGTGAGGGAGAACGTGCGGGATGCGACCCTGAGCGTGAGGAAATATTCCTCGCTCTCCGAGGCGCTTGCGTCCGCCGGGAGCAGGCTCAGGAAGGGGGTGTCGGAGTATGCGAGGAGGAGCAAAATCCTGACGCAACGGAGGCTGGATGAGTTCTTTTAGGAGTATATGTAACCATGGTTACAATAAAGGGCGGAAAAACCATGCTTTTAAAACATCAGCGGCAAAGTTGTTCTATGGAGGTCAGAGAAAGCTGCGGCGTAGTCGCAGTAATATCAAAAAACAACAAGCCCGTGGCTAATCTTGTTTACAACGGCATGCTCGCGGTCCAGCACAGGGGCCAGGACGCCGCCGGCATGGTAATCTACGATGGAAAGAGGTTGAACGAGAAGAGGGGTCTCGGGCTGGTGTCCCGCATATTTTCCGAGAAGGACGTCTCCGTGAAGGGGAGCATCGGGATTGCGCACACGCGGTATCCGACCACGGACACGTGCGAAATCGCGGATGTGCAGCCTTCCGTCCTGCAAAAGGCGGGGCTTGCGGTCGCGCACAACGGGCACATCGCGAATTATGCGGAGCTGAGGAAGGAGTTTGGGAAGAAGGGGGTAAAATTCGAAGGGACCGTGGATTCCGAAGCCATACTCCATCTGCTTGCCGAGGCATTTTCATCCGGGATGGACATCGAGGGCGCGGTGAGGCACGCGATGGGGAAGCTGGACGGCTCCTATTCGGTTGTGGCGATAAAGGACGGCGTGCTTTTCGTGTTCAGGGACCCGCACGCCATAAGGCCGCTCGAGCTCGGGGAATGCGAGGGGGCATATTTTGCCGCTTCGGAAACCGTTGCTTTTGACATAAATGGAGCTAAGCACGTCGGAACCCTTGGCGGGGGCGAGATGGCGATAATGGCGCCGGACGGGTTCAGGAAAAAGATGGTCGCGCCATCCGCGCACAGGCACTGCATGTTTGAATATGTTTATTTCTCCAGGCCCGATTCAATAATAAACGGCGTGGAGGTCCATGAGGCGAGGAGGAGGCTGGGCGAGGCGCTGGCAATGGAGGCGCCGGTGAAGGCGGACGTTGTGGTTCCAATCCCGGACACGGCACGCACCGCCGCGCTGGCGATTTCAAGGGTCCTTGGGGTTCCGTACGAAGAGGGGATAATCAAGAACAGGTATGTGGCGCGCACGTTCATCATGCCGGACCAGAAATCAAGGGTGGCCGCGGTGAAGGCGAAGCTGAATCCCATAAGGGGCGTGGTCCAGGGGAAGCGCGTGATTGTTGTCGACGACAGCATAGTGCGGGGCACGACCACCAGGGAGATACTCAGGATGATACGGGATGCGGGCGCGAAGGAGATACACATGCGCGTCACCTGCCCGCCGATAAGGCACCCGTGCTTCTACGGGGTGGACATGTCCACGTACGAGGAGCTGATAGCAAACAAGAAAACGGTGGATGAGATACGGAAGTTCATAGGCGCGGACAGCCTGTATTATGTCTCGCTGGAAGGCCTGAGGAAGGCCATCGGAATCGGGCTTTGCACAGGATGCCTGGGCGGGGATTACCCGACGGAGCATGGGAGGAAGCTTGCAAAAGAAAAGGTGGGTTCAAGTGGCTGTGGTTGCGGTTGATCCGGGATTGATTGGGAAGAGGAGCGGGCTCTCAAAGGACAGGATAATTGACATGCTGACCCGGATGGGCGCGCCCACCGAAGAGAGGGAGGGGCGGCTCGTTGTGGAGGTCACGCCAAACCGGCCGGACCTGTTTTCCAACGAGGGGATACTGCGCGCGCTGGCCTGCTACGGCGGAAAGAAGGCGCCGGGGTACAGTGTGAAGAAGGCGGATTACAAGATGGCCGTGGGGAAAGGCGTTGAGGCGATACGGCCCTTCGTGCGTTGCTGTGTTGTGAAGGGGGTGAAGATTGACAATGAAACGATCCAGAACCTAATGCAGATGCAGGAGAAACTCCACGACACCGCCGGGAGGCGGAGGAAGAAGGTCGCGGTCGGCATCCATGACCTGAAGGAGATAACGTTCCCGCTTGAATATGTTGTTGGAACGGACGAGGAGTTTGTGCCGCTGGACTGCGAAGAGGAGATGGGCCTGGATGACGTGCTGGATGAGCATCCGAAAGGAGTGGCTTACGCGGCGCTCTCGAGGCACGGGAAGGTCGTGATAAAGGACCAGAAGGGCATAATCTCATTCCCTCCGATAATCAACAGCGAGAGGACGCGGGTCACGGAGAAAACGAGGGATGTCCTGCTAGATGTCACCGGGACTTCAAAGGAGGCGGTGGAGGGTGTGCTGAACATAATCGCGGCCTCGTTCGCTGACGCGGGCGGAACGCTCTATTCCGTGGAAATCGGCGGAAAGGGATATCCTGATATGGAATGGAAGCGGGTCAAGTACGACGAAAAAGAGACGAACCGCGTGCTTGGCCTTGAATTGAGCAAGAAAGACGCAAAGGCAGCCCTGGAAAAGATGGGCTACGCATTTAAGGACGGCCATGTGCTTGTGCCCCCATACAGGATGGACATCATCTCGTTCATAGACATAATAGAAGATGTGGCGATAGGGCACGGATATGAGAAATTCACCCCGGAGCTTCCGCAGCTGCCGACCATAGGGGCCCTTGCGGACGCGGGGGAAGGAATCCACGCGGCCATGTGCGGAATGGGGTTCCTTGAAGTGAAGAATTACGTGCTCACAAACGAAAGGATGTTGGAGGGGACCAAGGACAAGGGGAGGGTGAAAATCGTGAATTCAACCAGCGAGGAGTTCGGCCTTGTCAGGACTTCCCTAATTCCTGGGCTGCTCTCAACCTGCCAGACAAACAAAACAAAGGGCCTTCCTCAGAGATTCTATGAATTGGGCGGTGTCTGGAGCGGGAGGGAGGCGAGGAGGCTTGGTTTCGTGATAATCGGGAACAAGGTGAATTTCTCGGTTGCGCAATCAGTATTGCAAACCCTTGCAAAGGAGCTCGGGATAACTGCGGAACTGAAGGCCATTTCCGACGAACGGTTCATCCCTGGAAGATGCTACTCTGTCTCCGCTGGAGGAAAAGAACTGGGCCTGATTGGAGAAATCGCGCCGCAGGTGCTTGAGAAGCACGGCCTTGAGTACCCTCTGATTGCATGCGAGCTTGAGCTCTAGATTGCCTTCCTAAAGCGGTTCTGGCGCGGATGCTTTTCTGGATTATCATTTGGATAGCCGACCGGGAGCATGCATACCGGCAGCCCGTCCTCATCAAGAAGTTCTTTCACCTTTTCCTCGTCGAATGCGCCCACCCAGACAGTTCCCAGCCCGAGGTTTTCCACCGCGAGCTGCGCGTATGCTGCGGAGACCGCCGCGTCTATGGTTGCATACAGTTTTCCCCGCTCTCCGTATTTCTTGGAAGAGACGGGGGCCTTGGCGAAGAATACGAAAACTGCCGGCGCCTCTGCTATGAAACCCTGCCCGAACGCGGCTTCCGCCAGCTTTTCCTTTGCCATCTTTTCCTTCACCAGATAGAATGAAAAGCTCTGGAGGTTTCCTGCGGATGGAGCCAGGTTCGCGGCTTCCACTATAGAGTTTATCTGCTGCTCGGTGAGCGGCTTCGGCTTGAATGCCCTCCTGCTTCTCCTTGTTTTTATCAGGTCGGAATATTCCATGAGGAAGTATGATTAGGCAAGAAATATTAATTGTTGCACGGGAATTATGGTAATTATGAGGGGTCTGCTTCTGATCCTGGTTTGTTTGGTTTTTGTCTTTTCCTGTGGTTTCAGCGCACCTGAGAATTATCCCCGCCCTTGGGAAAACGCGGGGTGGGTGGCGCAGAACGAGCACATTGCGGATCTTGGTTTCACGCAGATATGGTTCGTGCTTCAGCCGACGATGAATGTGAGCCAGATGGACGCGCTCGGGCTCATGCTTCCTTTCCAGGAAAGCCTTGAGGAAAGCCAGATTGGCGCAATTTTCTCAGAATGCACGCAGAATGGCTGTGCTGCGGCAGAGCCGCTTGGCTCCGCAGTGCGGGACAAACAATTCGCTGATGAGGCCGTGCTGTATACCCAGGTAAACCAGCTCATGCCGTCCGGGCCCGTTGAAATCCCGGTCAAATCAATGCACGCCTGGAACCTTTACAATTATGTCCAAAATTGGAAATCCTCCATGGGCAACGCCCTTTACGCAGCGGAAACCACCGGCGCGGAGCTCAACGGGAAGAAGGCGGTTTTGACGCAACGCCTTGGCGTGATAGGCAATAGCGGGATATGCGACCGGGATTATGCGGGGCCGGCAGCCGGGATATGCGCAGGGGCGATAGAAGACGTGGCATGCAACAGCACCGGCCTCTGGGATTCGATACCGGATATGGAATGGTACCCCGCCTGCATGCGGAATGAGTGGTTGGCCTCGGCAAGCCTTGATGAGAGATATGCAACAATTAATTCCCAGTACGATGACGCGCTTGACCAACTCGAAATCCTTCGCGCCGGGGCTGAAGAAAAGCAGGCTTATGCGGAGGAGAAAGGTCATGTGCTGTCCGCGCATGAACTGAATAGGATAACCCTGGGCGCACAAAGCACGGACGTAACCGGGGTTTCCAGCATAAGGAACGAGTATTCTAGGGCAAATATCCAATATGCGGAAGCGAATTCCCTCATGGCGGGCGCGGAAAGGGCCGTATCCACAGAAAAATATGGCTGGTATAAGAGCCAGTACTCGGCCCTGTTTGGGGCGGCCGGAGGATATGATGATTTTATCGCAAGCGCGGATTCGCTGGTGGAGGGCGCGCAAACCGTGGTTGCGCAGCAGAAACTTCTTGCAGAGGCGGATCTGAATGCCGCAGAAGGGAATTCCGGCAGCCTGACCCAGAACGGGCAGCTACACCTCCAGCTGGCAAGGGACGCCTGCGCATTTGCCCGGGCTGAAACGTCGCTCGGGATAAAATTCGAAAAATACAGTGAATGCAGGATGCACGCAAGAATCGCGGCCACGAACCTTGAGACCGAGAACACGACTGGGCTCGATGTTGCTGTTGCAGAGGCAGATGCCATCATCAAAAAGGCAGAAACGGACGGGATTGACACTTCTGCTGAAAAGGCGCTGCTCCGGATAGTAAAGGAGCGAAAACCTGCGAGTTCGTTTTCATTGCTCTCCAGGCTAAGGGATGGAGTTTACGAAAAGGCGGCACTGAGATACTCCGGCCTGCCTTCGGAAAGGGCTCGCCTCCGGGCCGTGGTTGATGGCGGGGGCACACAGCTTGCGTTCCTAAAAACATGGTTTGAGGGCGAGGAGTGTTACGCCGGGGATGCGTTGGATTATGCATGCGCGCTTGGAAAGCTTTCGGCCATTGAGGAATCATACGCGACGATAGATGAGGAGGTTCTTCTGCGCGCAGGTGAAGCGGTTGGAAATGCGCTCATGGTTGATTATTATGAAACAGGCACGGCCGCCAGCCTGCACGAGGAAAGCCAGTATGGCCTTCTGGTTCGGGCGAAAAATGTGCTGGGGATAGGCGCCGACAATGTCATATTCGATGTACCCGCTGGCGCAGAACTGCGGGGGATAGACCTGGTTGATGGCAGGGACAGGGTACGGGCAGTCGCCTACGAAAACGGGGTGGCAACGATGCAGCTCTACAATATAGGCGCCGGAGAGACCGTCGTCCTTAGGTTCTCGAGAAACTACACCCCCTGCACAACCAGCGATTACAGCCGCAGTGCGGTTGGCGAGGCGGACGGAGGCGCAGAGTTGGTTGAATGGATGGTTCTCGACTGCTCGAATGGCGTTGATGCGCTCGAAGTGGGGGGCGAAACCGAAAAAGTTCTGTTGGATGGGGAAACAATAATCGCAAGCGACGGGATGGCCCGCACATGGATAAGCGCGGGCGAGCACGAATTGGCGTTGATGCGAAAGGTCAGCGATGCTTACTCCATTACAAAAAGCCAGGAAACTGCAAGCACCATAGGGATGAAAACCTCAGTAGAATATATGCTTGACATTATTCCAGAGATGGACCTCGGATATATCCCGATAATAATAGATGAAAGCGCCAAAAAGCCAACAAAATTGGAAGCCCTCGCATATACTGGCGAGCGCATAACGAACCAGAAAAACCTTGGCTCGGGCGTAACATACCTTGAACTCAACGGGCTGGAGGAGGGGCAAGCCGCCAAGTTGAGGGTCCGCTACGAGTTTTCCGATGCAAAGGAGTACTCCGAGCGCGAGATTTCCTCGCTTTCAAACATGAATCTTGGGGCTTTCGCAAGATCATATTTGAACAATGCGTCCGCCCTGTATGCCGCGGGGGATTATGATGCGGCGCTTTCGGCGCTTGAGATGGCCCGCGCGCAGATGGAGAAGGATGCGAAAGAGAGGCTAAAACTTGTTGAGAAAGACCGGGAACTCAGGGAGGAAATAGGCAGAAAATTGTCAGAACTCAGAACCGCCATAAATGCCGCAGAATCCCAGGATGTCGAGGAAAGTTATGTGGATGAGATGCGAGCCAGGGCGGAATATTTGCAGGACATGCTTTCCAGGAACCTTACGGAAACTTCTATGGCAAGCCCGCTCGAGGACGTAGATCTCGGATGGGAGGGCAAAGAACTGACCAAGATACAGAAATACCTGAAGGATAGCGAAGCAAAAATAAAGAAAGAGTGGATGGTTTTGGGGATAGACAATGCGAACATGAGCTCTGCTGTGATGAAACTGGAGGAGAAAAACGCGTTTTTCTCAGGAACGATGAGGTTCGATGATGCGATGGCCGCGCTTTCCGCGGTGGAGGGGGCGCAAGCGGCGCTGGAGGGCGTAAAGGCGCTCTACAATTCCGAAATCGCTGGAGAGAAAGCGTATTTGGAGGATGCCGTGGGCGATGCAGTTGAAACGCTTGGCCGCTATGAGGAAGAAAGGACTGCTGTCCCACAGGGGCATCCGCTTGCATCAATGTTTGCAAAAAGCCCTTCGTGGATACGTGATAGGCTATCCGGCCTTAACCGGAGTGATGATGTTGGCGCTGCGATAAGCGAGGCTGCTTCACTGGAAGGTGAAATGGAGGGTGTGCTCAGGGTGCTGAAGGGCGAAAGCGAGCGGATTGGGGAAACCGTGGATGATTTATATGAAGAAGAAAGGGGTTCGATGAATGACGCTGGAAGGGCTGCGGTTGAAAACGCCGTGGAAAGCGCAGAAAGTTACTATGGCCAAAAACATTATGTGAAGGCCGTTCTGGCTTATGAAAATGCCCTTGCCGCGATGGAGAATGGCGGCGGGGACGATCTTGACATGCTCATACTTGCAGCAACCGCCTTGCTGATTATCGGCATTGTCGCAGTGCTTCTGCTCCGAGGGGGGAAGAACTTTTTTCCGAAGCAGGGGAAGAAAGATGTGCTTAAAAAATTGAAGAAGGCCCCTGTTGAAGAAGATTTTGACTAGTGCAAGGTTTAAAAACAATTATACACATAATTTGATATAATGACACAAAACGACAGCGCAAGAAGCGTGCATTACAGGAAGATTGAGCGAGAGGAATCCTTGCGCGGGAAAAGAGACCAGAGAATCGCAAGGGTATGCAGGCGCGCGTCGGAGGCATTTGAAAAAGGCAACTTCAAGCGCGGCATGGGAGTGTTCTCCAAGGCAATTGCAAGGGACCCGGGGCGTTCTGCGACCATATGCGCCGCGGAGATACAGCGGCTGGTGGATAACGGGCAGAAGGCCCTTGCCAGGAAAGTATTCGAGAATAGGGCAAGGGCTGGAAGAGTAAGCCCTCCGATGGCGGACAGCATCCTTGAAGCTTACCAGAAACTCGCGGGCCCGGAGAGTTATGCGAAAGCACTGCGATTGATAGATATCATAGAAGCAAGTGGGGTCAGCTTATTTTGCCTAAGCCAGAAATCGATGGAACTCGTCGTCCGTGTCATGTACGACAGGAGAAAGTATGAAAGGATAGAGAAGCTGCTTGGAAAGGCCTCCGAATTTGGCGCGCTGAACGAAAAAATGCGGCTTGAATTGCTGGAAGCAAAACGGAAATTGAAGAAGTATGATGATGTCATAGGCGCCGTGAACGGCTTTCTGGATGGCAGAGTGGCGGATTTTGGCGACCCCACATATCTGCAGGCGCGGCTGATAAGGGCCTACGCCCTGAGCGGAAGCGGCAGGCTGTCAGAGGCTTTAGCCGAGTTTGATGTGTTGGTTGAGCAGGTGCCTGAAAACAGCCCATTCCGTTGCAGGATTTTGTGCGGATGGATATTCACAAAGAAAGATTTCGGGGATTTTATAGATTCTGCCCAACAGGAGCGGGTTGATGTGGAACTTATGAAGTACGCCGGCGGCTTGAACCGGGACAGGGCAGAAAAGACCCGTGCGGCGTTGAGGGACCTTTGGAACCTGAGCACTATAGAAACAGTTCAAGCTTCGACTGAACAGGATTATTTTGCTGCGGCGGTGGCGTAGTTTTTTTGTGCTCCTCCTGCGGAGGATGCCTGCCCCTTTCAAGCTCCTTTTGCAATGAGAGGAGTACTTCCTTCATCTTCTGCTCCCTTTTCTTTGAGGCCCAGTAATAATACTCGTCCCTGGTCGCCCGCGTCATCAGCACATAAACAGAACCGTCCTTGAACCTCCCGGCCCTCCCCCGCCTTTGTATGGAGCGTATTTCGCTTGGAATTGGCTCAAAGAAGATTACTGAGTCAACTGCGGGTATGTCGAGCCCCTCCTCGCCTATGGAGCTTGCAATAAGGATGTTGAACTCATCCTTCCTGAACGCATCCATTGTCTCCTCCTGGTTCTTTCTTGTGAAACCATCCCGCTTTCCGACAAAAATCCTGGATTTGTGCCCTTTCTGGTCAAGGACCTCCTTCAGCCGGTGTATCTGGTCCCGATATTGGACGAAGAGGATTATTTTCTTCCCCTGCATCGACGACAGGAGTTGGAGAAGTTTCTCCGTTTTTGGATGGTCTCCTGCGGACATGGCAATTTGTTTTATATTGGCGATTTCCGTGCTTTTTGTTATCGCGCGGGCGGATTTGGAATCGTGCGCGTTCAACTTGTCCAGATATAGGAGAAATGGGTGCGGCCCCTGGGTCTGGAGAAGTTCCTGCATGTGCAAAAGATGCAGCAGGGTGTAGTAGTAGGATAAAAGAGAATATTTCATCGGATGTTTCAGGTTGCGAAGGCGCTGCCCGTACAGCATAAATTGTTGTTTGGAGGTTGTTGGAGGTTTCATGAACGATGAGGCTAGTTTTTGTGTGTAGAACGAAATTATGTTTGATAGGATTGTATCCGCTTCCTTCAGTTTTGGTGAGAGGTCCACCTGGATCCAGTTCTTTTCCATGGTTTTCATGTAGGGCATGACGTCAGGGTCAAGTTCGGTCCGTATTTCGATGTTTTTTATCCTGAGGTTGCCAAGGACCTCTTTTATGCGCGCCTTGTCGCCTCCTGGCGAGGCAGTGAGCGCAATGAAAAGACAGTTCTCCGGAAGGTTTTGCGCGATTTCCACATAAGCGTAGTCTCCTACCGCCCTGTGGGCCTCGTCGAAGATAACTAGGCTGGTTTTTTCTTTAGGGTATGTTCCGTTCCGTATGTCGTTCCTTATTGTCTGGGGGGTGGAAACAAAGATTTGGGAGGAATAGAGTGTTTCCCGCTTCTTTTTTGCTATCTCGCCGGTTACCAAAGAACTTTCGTTTTCTGGTAGTGTGAGTATGTTTCTGATGCTGGCACTGTGCTGCCGGGCCAGTGGTTTTGTTGGTGTCAGGAAAAGGGCCTTTCCACCATCTAAATTTGTTTTTTCTATTAAGGATAACGCGATGAGGGTCTTGCCCAGCCCGGTTGGCAGAACCACCAAACTATTTCCGTTGTTTTTAATGGAATTGATTATTTGTGTTTGGTAGGCTCGGGGCTCCAGATTCATGATTCAATATTATGGTGAAGGGATTAAAAGAATGGGGTCTGGAGGGGGTGTGTTTCCACTAATATTGGTTTGTATGATATGATAAATGATAATGATTTAAACTAATTGTAACCATGGTTACATAGTGATCATATGTTGGTTTATCTCTATGATATCAAAACAACTTTAAGAAACTATAATCGTGTTAAACGCGTCTTTTACTACAACCTCAACAAACAAGGACTCTCTAAATATTACTGGAAAACCAAATCAGTTCTCGTCGCACCCAACAATATGGAGATGGCCATAGATCGGTTTTTCAAAGAATATTCTAAATTTTGCGTTGCCTACAAGCTAAAATGCAAGCAAATTGACGAGCTTGAATAGTGGAAATGAGGGGGGCCCCTACTTCCTTTTACCAGACCATTCCTTCAGGAACGAAGCCACGAGCCGCACACCCTTCCCAGTAGGCCCTTTGCAAAAATATCCAGACTCGCCCTCACTCCACTCGACACTGGCGATGTCCAAATGGACCCAAGGTGTGTTGCCAACAAACTCCTTAAGGAAGGCAGCCGCCGTAATTGTCCCAGCCTCGCCGCTTTCACTCCCAATATTCTTCAAATCGGCGTAGTCCCCCTTGACCATCTCACTATACTCCTTCCACAGGGGCAGCTCCCAAACCCGCTCCTGCGCCTCAAGGCCGCAATCATACATCTCTTTCATGGCGCCCCTGTCCGTTCCGAGCATTCCGATCCCATGCTTTCCAAGGACAACGACCACCGCGCCGGTCAACGTAGCCGCATCTATAATCAAATCTGGATTTGCCTCCACCGCGTATGCAAGCGCATCTCCCAGGATGAGCCGCCCCTCAGCATCCGTGTTCAATATCTCCACAGTCTTTCCATTGTACATCCTTACAATGTCCCCCGGCTTCGTCGCGCTTCCGCTTGGCATGTTCTCCGTCGCGGGAAGGAGCGCGGTTATCTTCAGCGGAATCCTCATCTCCGCCGCCGCCCGCATCACACCCAACATCATCACTGCCCCGCACTTGTCGAATTTCATAGTGTCCATCCCCTTGGATGGCTTGATGCTTATGCCGCCGCTGTCAAAAGTGATCCCCTTGCCCACAAGCACGACATGTGGGAGTTTCTTCCCATCATTATACCTCAATTCTATCAAAACAGGCTCCTGCACACTTCCCCGCGAAACCGCAAGAAGGCCGTTCATCCCCTTCTTTTCCAGCTCTTTTTTTCCCATCACCCGGAACCCGAAGCCATGCCCCTTCGCAAGCGCCCTTGCCGTATCCGCCAATTTCCTCGGCGTCATGATGTTCGCCGGCTCCACGGAGACAAGCCTGGCGTAATTCTGCGATTCCGCCAATATCCTGCCTTCCTCAACTGCGGAGGCAAGGTCCATTCTTGAAACCATCGTGAGCCGGTCTATGCTTTTGTCCTCCTTCTTCTTTTTCTTGTATGGCTCCAGCTTCAAGTCGGAAAGCAGCGCGCCCTCCACCATGGCCGCGGCGATGTCCTTTTCAGAATGCCGGGTTGCGCCGTTGAAATCCAGGAGGATTGCCATGTTCTTCAGGCGTGCGCCCCTTGCCCCGCGCACGGCCTTGGCGGCGGCCAGCCTGAACTCATCCAGCTCTATGCTCTTCTCCTTCCCAAGCCCGATAAGGAGCAGCCTCTTGAACGGCCTTCCTTTCGCAGGCACGAGGTATGTCCTCCCCTTCTCGCCGGCGAAATCCTTCTCCACCCCGGACTTCAGGAGCTCGGCGTGCACCCAGGCGGGGAGTTTTCCCTTGAAGCAGGGCACAACCAGCAAATCCGCAGAAACCGAGCCAAAATCCTTCCGTGCAAAATCGACCTTCATCCATACCACCATGACATCTGTGAGCATCAACACATTTGGTTATTAAAACATTATTCCGCCCGCTTCAGCACCTGCATTGGATTGCCCTTCACAAACGAACCGGCGGGCACGTCGCCGTCAACAAGGCTCGCGGCAGAGACAACTGCCCCCTCTCCGATCTCCACGCCAGCGAGCACCGTCGTGTTCGCGCCGACCATCACATCCTTCCCGACGGCCGTTTTTCCGGTCCGCAGCCCATCCTTCAGGAACTCATGTGCAAGTATCGTTGCATTATACCCTATTATGCAATTCTCGCCAAGCTCGATCAGTTCCGGGTAGAAGACATCGAACATCGCCATCAGGCCGATAGCCGCATCCTTCCCCACTTTCATCCCGGTCAGCCGCAGAAGGAACCTTTTCAGAGCAAGCGACGGGGCATACCTGGAAGCAGAGACCAGCATAAAATTGTAAGCGACGCGGAACGGATTCCTAAAACGAGTCCAGCGGTTGAGGGAGTTCTTCCCGGAAACCGTGTAAGTTTGGAGCCTCCGCAACAATTCACCTCATGGCTGCACCCAGCAACCGCCGAATCCTATGAATCCTAAAGGCAGCCATGCGGCGAATCCACCTATATATTAGCCTCAATGTGCTCCACCGCGTTCCTGAAAATCTTCAGCCCCTCCCCCTGCTTCGCAGCGCCCCTCGTCCACCCCGGATGGTTGGTGAAATGGTTGAACGCCTCCGGGTGCGGCATCAGCCCGAATATTCTCCCGTTCTCGCTGCATATCCCGGCAACGTTAAGCACCGAGCCATTCGGGTTGAAGGGATAATCCGCGAACTCGCCCCTTGAATTCACATAATAGCACGCCGTCAACTGCTTGTTCACCATCTCCTCCAGCACCTCCCTGCTTGCGGGTATGAACCTCCCCTCCCCGTGCCTGACCGGCAGGTCCAGGTACTCAATCCCCTTTGTGAACACACACGGGCTTTTGGCGTTCATTTTGAGCCTCACCCACCTATCCTCAAATTTTCCGGATGCATTATATGTGAGCGTAACCCTCTGAGTGAAATCCGGCTTCGGGAGAAGGCCCATTTTCACAAGCGCCTGGAACCCGTTGCATATCCCAATCACAAGTTTTCCATCCTCCACAAACTTATGCAGCGCGTCCTTCGCACGGTATTTGAGCCGGTTGGCAAGAACTTTCGCAGATGCGATGTCATCCCCGAAAGAGAACCCGCCCGGAAGCGCAAGCATGTTATAATCCTGCAGCAGCGCAGGGTTGTCCATTACTTCGCTGGCATGCCTTATCTCCGCTTCTCCCCC
>Ga0265297_10008442_pt1 | contig 13727 bp, 11 predicted proteins | sample Munlanlwell13791_FD_192502 | JGI IMG/M metagenome (GOLD analysis project Ga0265297, IMG submission 192502) | Leachate microbial communities from a municipal landfill in Southern Ontario, Canada - Leachate well 137-91 | ecosystem: Engineered > Solid waste > Landfill > Unclassified | place... | reverse complement strand
GCCTTATGCTCGCTGCCGGAATGCAGGGCATAAAAAATAAATATCCTTTACCTGATCCGATAGAAGAAAACATTTTTGAAATGGATATAGAAAGAAGAGAAAAAGCAGGAATCGAAACCCTTCCCGACAACCTCTTTGAAGCTTTAAGGTATTTTGAAAAAAGCAAGCTTGCAAGAGAAACTCTTGGGGATCATATCTTCTATAAATTTATTGAAAATAAAAAGATCGAGTGGGACAGGTACAGAATACAGGTAACTGATTACGAACTGGACAATTACCTGCCTATTTTATAAAATTTACAGCCTGTTAAATAGGCAACAAAATATGGCGATAAAAATCCGGCCTTCTTCTATGTAAGGCCGGATTTATTTTTAACTGTTTGATTAAACGAAAAATTTATGGGATTATCCAAAACTACTCAATCAACGTTAACAGCAGGCTCAAAATAACACAAAATCCGCCGGCTACAAGCATTTTTATTCCACTTATAATAAGATTTGCCCGGGAAATTTTACCCAAAAATAGACCCATTCCAAATAATATTAAAAATGCCATTCCAAAACCACTATAATAACAAATATCTATTGGAATATATTTTCCAAAAAGAAACGGGGTCAAAGGAATAAACGCAGTTAACACCGGCGATAATCCATTTGTAAAAGCAAGGACAATAGCGGCAAACTTCTGTGCCCGCGATATTATGGTTTTATCCAGATTGTGAAGAGTCGATTCTTCCAGATCATCGATTTCTCTCTTTCTTTCAGCAGTTTCGCTATAATAGGCACTCCAGATTCCGGAAACACCGAGAGAAATTATTATTGCGACACCCGCTATGATAACATGTTTATATTCCTCGATTCCAATAATAAAATTTCCCACTAAAATACCGATACTGGTGATCACTCCGTCAAAACCATTAATTGCAAAATACCTCCTTACTATACTCGAGATATTTGCAATTCTATTATATGTCTTTATCAGCTCCATATAAGTCAAAAAACTATTTTTTATCTTCTTAATCCTTGATCTTTGTTCTTTTTCTACTGCCAAAACAATTCTTTCTTTTTGCTAATTAATATTAATATATCTATCACTTTTATGACAAATTTTATCAGATACATTTTAAGAAATCACTGGATTGATACTTTCTTTTAAAATTTTATTCAGTACGAAACCTGCTCCGTAGGAAGATCTTATAAATATTCCGCTCTCCACTGCTTTAAAACCAAAACTCATGGCTCGTTCTCTTATGCTTTCGAATTCTTCCGGCTTATAATATTTCTTTACTGGAATATTCAGTGGCGAGGGTCTGAGATATTGACCTATTGTAACTATATCACAGCCCGCTCCCTTCAGGTCTGTCAGTAATTCTTCCACTTCTTCCCTGCTTTCCCCGAGCCCAAGCATAAATCCGGACTTCGTGTAAATATCCGGTCTGAAAAGTTTAGAAAATTTTAATACCGCAAGAGAAGTTTTATAATTTGAATATTCCCTGGCTGCGGAGAAATTTCTTTTTATTGTCTCTATATTATGACTCAGTACATCGGGATTACTCATAAGAACAATCTTCAAGTCATCGGTATCGCCTTTAAAATCGGGAACCAGACACTCTATTTTTGAAAAAGGATTTAATTTCCTTATTTCACTTATAGTTTTCGCGAAATGGGAACTTCCACCGTCGGGCAAGTCATCTCTGGTCACAGAAGTAATTACGGTATATCTTAATCTCATTTTCTTTACCGCAGACGCTATCCTTGAGGGTTCACTTTCGTCAATGATTTGAGGTTTACCGGATTTTATTCCGCAGAAACCACAATTACGGGTACAGGTATCACCCATCAACATGAAAGTCGCGATTTTTTTCCCAAAACATTCAAAAATATTCGGGCAATCGGCACTCTGGCAGACAGTATTTAAATGTAAATCATAAAGGAGATTTTTAACCTGCTTGATTCTAAAGTTATTCAGGTTGACTTTCTTCTTGAGCCAATCTGGCGCGCTACTGGACAATTCTACTCACAATTCTTTCAAGATCTCTAATGGAGCCAAACTCTATTACAATTTTTCCCTTTTTTTTACTCATCGATACTTTAACGGGAGCATTCAATTGCTCGGATAATTTCTGAGATATTTCGGGAAATTTACTTAACTGCAATACTTTTTTATCCTTTTTACCTTCGGCTGTTTCTTTTTTCTTAACTGCTATTTTTTCTACATCTCTTACACTGAGGTCGTTTTTTATTATGAGATTTGCGATTTTTAGCCTTTCCTCTTCCCCATCTATTGCCAGTATTGATCTCGCATGTCCCTCGCTTATCATTCCTTCGTTTATCAATTTTTGGATTTCAAGCGGAAGAGAGATCAATCTCAATAAGTTTGTTATTGTTACCCTGCTTTTTCCAACTCTTTTTGAAAGCTGGTCATGAGTCATCTTAAATTCATCTATTAGTTGTTTGAACGTATGAGCCTTCTCCATGGGGCTTAAGTTGTCCCTGTGTATGTTTTCAATAAGAGCCATTTCGAGGGAAGATATATCATCAATATCTTTAACTACTATAGAAGGAATTGTATTAACACCAATCTTTTTAGTGGCCCTGTATCTTCTCTCTCCGGTAACAATTTCATATTTTTCTTCTTCGCCCAATCTTCTCACAACTATGGGCTGGATGACCCCAAATTCCTTTATTGATTCGGAAAGCTCAGCAAGTGATTCATCGTCAAACCTTCTCCTGGGCTGATTTTTGTTTGGGATAATCTTATCCAATGGCAGTTCAACTATTGTATTTGATTCACCTTCTAAAGATTTGTCTATGCTTGGAATTAAAGCACTAAGTCCCCTGCCTAAACCTCTTTTAGCCATTTTCAATCACTTCCTTTGTAAAATTGTTGTAAGCTTCTGCCCCTTTGCAATGAGGATCATAATCTATTATGGGTTTGCCGTAACTGGGGGCTTCACTCAACCTCACGTTTCTTGGGATCACTGTCTTATATACTTTTTCCGAGAAATAATTTTTAACTTCCTCTATGACCTGCTCTGCAAGTTTTATTCTTGGATCATACATGGTCATTATAGCTCCCTTTATTTTCAAGCCATCATTAAGATTTTTTTTAACCAGATTTATTGTATTCAAAAGTTGACCAAGCCCTTCAAGTGCATAATACTCGCATTGTATTGGTATAATAACCTCTCTGGCCGCTGTTAATGCATTAATAGTCAAAAGCCCCAGCGCCGGCGGACAATCGATAAGTATGAAATCGTAATCTTTTTCAATCTTAATTATGGCTTCTTTCAATCTAAACTCTCTTTTCAGACTTGAAACCAGCTCGACTTCTGCTCCTGCAAGCTGTATTGAAGATGGAAGAAGCCTTAGATTTTTATATGAGGTATCTATAATTATTTCATCCGGTTCGTTATCATGAATCAATATATCGTATATTGACTGTTTTACATTCGATGGATTTACGCCGAGACCGCTTGTTGAATTACTCTGCGGATCAAGATCTATAAGTAAAGTTTTGTAGCCGTAAGAGCTTAAATATGCAGATACGTTTACTGCTGTTGTGCTTTTACCCACACCACCTTTTTGATTTGTAAAAGCAATTATTCTGCTCAACCGTTTTTTATTTACCGTTTCGTCCTGTTTTTTATTTTTTATTATCATATCAAAAAATTTCAATTTGTAGATCACCTGTTTACTAATTTAATGTATATAATCATTTGCACAATTACATAATAAAACAAATGATATATTACTGCAACGGCTTCTTAATTATTTTATTGTAAGTTCGTGGATATATTACCGGAGATTTAAATACTTTCTTTATTACCAGAAAAGTCCTGTATTCATTTAAATAAGGGACCTCCACCTCTAACAAATTATCTACCTTCCCTCCTAATTTCGGGATAACTTCCCTGTTGCTTTCCAGTTCGGAGAATATTTTTTTACTCTTATAAAATATAATTTTACCATTTATTCTACAAAATGGAATTGTTAATTCGCTTAAAATATTTAAACTGGCAACCGCTCTCGCCAGAATTATATCAAAAGTTTCTCTATATTGGGCTTCGTTGCCCAGTTCTTCTGCTCTGCCTCTAATAACCCTGACATTTTTAAATCCTAATTTCTCTACCATCATATTTAAGAAGTTGATTTTTTTTAATGTTTTATCCAGAAGGTAAAATGTTTTATCCTTTAAAAAAATAGACAAAAGCGCCCCCGGTAGTCCTGCGCCCGTTCCTAAATCCAGTACTTTCCGCACTTGATCCCCATTATTGAAAATCATCTTTTCATATTTAAGTATTGATATAGAATCCAGGACATGCCTTATAAGTATCCCCTTTTTATCCTTTGTGCCAATAAGATTGAATTTCTGATTATATTCATAAACTAGATTCAAGTATTTTTCCAGTATCCCGACACGGTCCTGAGAAAAGCCGATGCCAAAATCTGCGAGTGATTCTCTTAAAATACAGGAAGCATTCAATTAAATACCTTCTTCGATCTACCTTTTAGATTTAACATTAGTATTGATATATCTGCTGGTGATACTCCTGCGATCCTTGAAGCCTGGCCAAGAGTATTTGGTTTAATTTTTGTTAGTTTCTCCTGCGCTTCGTAAGTCAAGCCTATTATTTTAAAATAGTCCAGATCCGGTAAAAGATAATATCTTTCCAGATTCCCTAATTTTTTTATTTCTGCCAGCTGCCGGTTTATATAACCTTCGTATTTTATTCTGGTTTCTGCCTGCTCAAGCACCCCCTTATCGTAGCGGCTTCTTTTACCAATAAAATAATCCACCAAATCATAAATTCTGATTTCAGGTCTTTTTAAAAGTTTATAAATATTTAAAGGGGTGTCGATGGAGCTTGTTCCGATCTTTTTAAGTATTTCGTTATTCTTTTTATCCGGATTCAAAATAATATTCTGTAATTTTGATACCAATTTATTTGTTTTTTCTTCCTTCCTTCTTACTTTCTCATACTGACAATCTGTTATTAGGCCTATACTGTTACCCAATCCACACAACCTTATATCGGCATTATCGGATCGTAATATTAGCCTGTATTCCGCTCTGGAAGTATACATCCTGTAAGGTTCTATAAGATCTTTCGTAAGAAGATCGTCTATTAAAACTCCTATATAGCTGGTATCTCTGGTCAGTACCATACGTGATCTGCCCTGGACCTTAAGTGCCGCATTTATTCCGGCAACAAGACCCTGAGCCGCTGCCTCTTCATACCCTGAAGTGCCATTTATCTGCCCCGCAAAATATAAATTTTCTATATTTTTCGATTCCAGAGTAAAATTCAGTTGATTCGGAATCACATAATCATACTCTACTGCATAACCGGGCCTTATTATTCTGGCATTTTCCAATCCTTCAACACTATTTACTATTTTTTGCTGTATTTCTGCGGGCATACTTGTCGTAAGTCCCTGTAGATACATTTCACCGGTGTGCGCACCTTCCGGTTCAATAAAAACGGGGTGCCTTTTTTTCCCGGGAAAATTTATAACTTTTCTATCTATGGAAGGGCAGTGCCTTGGTCCGTGGGTATCAACCATGCCGGATCTTATAGGAGATTTCTCTATATTTTCTGCAATAATTTTATGGGTTTTCTTATTCGTATAGGTAAGATAGCAATCAATATTTTCGTATATCTTTTCTTCATCCCAGAATGAAAAGCTTAAAGGTTCTCTGTCTCCATATTGAACAATTGTTTTAGAGAAATCAATTGTTCTTTTATCGATCCTCGGAGGAGTAGCCGTCTGAAATCTGCCTATATTAAAATTAAGGTCAATTAAGTTCCTTGTTAAATTCATTGCGGGATATTCCCCCATCCGTCCGGCTTTATAATCTTTTTCTCCTATTATTATTCTTCCTCTTAAAAAAGTACCGGCGGTAATTACTACTGCTTCGCTCCTGAAAATTAAGCCGCTTTCTGTTTCAATCCCAAATACCTTGCTATTTTTAACAAGTATTTTATTTATTGTCCCCTGTCTCAGAGTTAAATTCTGAGTATTTTCAAGTATTCTCTTCATCTCGATTTCATATTCTTTTTTATCTATCTGGGCCCTCAGGGCCTGGACTGCCGGACCCTTGCTTCTGTTCAGCACCTTTATCTGAATTAAAGTATTATCAGCTGTCTTTGCCATCTGTCCACCAAGCGCATCCAGTTCCCTGACCAGCTGACTTTTTCCCAATCCTCCTATTGATGGATTACAGGGCATTAAAGCAATTTTATCAACATTAATTGTCAGCAGTATAGTTTTTAAACCCAATTTTGCAGATGCCAGTGCCGCTTCGCAACCCGCATGCCCGGCACCTGCGACTATTATGTCATATTTCATTTCTTCCACTTGATATATCCATAAAATAATAACGATGTTTCACGTGAAACATCGTTATTTATTAATTATATTTCGCATAATTTTTTCTGCTTTTTCATCAGAGCCCATATTTAATAAAATCTTTACCATTTTATTCATATCGTGGGAATCATCACTGTAAAAATCTTTATCATTTATCGTTAATCTTACGCTGTCCAGCTTTTTTGATTCCTTTTCTGTCAGGCTGTTTATCAACTTCCCAATATATCCATCTTCCCTATTTATAACAATACTGGCAAGGTTTTTAGCTTCTCTGGAAGCATTTATCCCTGCAATTAGTCCCTGCGCAGCAGACTCTTCGTAACCGGTAGTTCCGTTTACCTGGCCGGCGAAAAAAAATTTATTAAAGGTTTTACTTTCCAGATTGCTTTTTATTTGACAGGGGAGCAAATAATAATATTCTATTCCATAACCGGGTCTGGTTATTTCCACATCTTCAAAACTTTTTATTTTTCTTAACATTTCGACCTGTAACTCTTCCGATGCTGCAGTTTCAAAACCATTTAGATATGCCTCTTTTGTATCTCTCCCCAACGGTTTTATTGATATTTCTATGCCCTCGATATCTTCTTTTTTTAATAATCTATCTTTTAATGAAAGAGCATCTTCTGCTATATCCAAATAATTACTGATTCCATTATCTTTTACATTAACAGAATGACTCTTTAAAAATCTGGAAAAATCTTTATTGATATAAGTCGTATAATAATAAATTTGCTCTCTATTTTTAAAATTACATTCATATGAAAATGTCCATTTCTTCCTGCTATATTGCTGCTTTTTCAGATTATTCAAATCAATTGATTTTTTATCCACTATGGGGGCGGTATAATTTTTTAGCTTCCCGAACCTGAAACCAAGATTTTTTAAACCCTCTAACAGCTTTTTTGAACATATTTCGCCCTGCCTCCCCGCTTCTATCATATAATCGCCCCAGAAAATTCTGGCTTTGAGGAAAGTACCTGTGCATATGACGATCGATCTGCAGGAATACACAATCCCGTCACTTGTGTATAAGCAATATCCGCTTTTATCTTCTTTTATATTTGTCGCGAGCCCCTGCCTTAAATCCAAATTACTTTGTCTCTCCAATACTTCTTTCATTGAAAGAGAATACTCTCTGCGATCAACTACTGCCTGAAAGGCTGTACTTGCTCTGCTCTTCGTATTCTTTAGTTCTTTAAGATGGATAAAGGTTTTATCTATATTTTTTGATATTTCTCCGCCCAGTATATCTACTTCTCTTAGTAACTTGCTCTTTTCGGTACCTCCCACGGTGCTTCCATATGGCATTATAGCTATACTATCCATATTTATTGATACAAGTAGAGTTCTGGAACCATTTCTTGCAGAACTTAAAGCTGCCTCACAACCCGCATGTCCGGCTCCTATTACCACTGCATCATATATATTTTCTTCTTTTATTTTTACTCGCATATCTAAATATTATAAATGTTTCACGTGAAACATTTTCGCCAAATATCCTTATTTTATTGTTTTTTGACACTTTATTTCCCTATGCAGAATTGGCTGAATATTTTTTCCAGAATATCCTCTCTTGCGGTTTCGCCTATTATCTCTCCCAGCAGTTCAAATGCAGTCTTTAAATCATAGGAAGGAAATTCTTCGGACATTTTATTTTCTACTGCTTCCACTGCTCTATTCAAAGATTTTTTTACTTCTTCTAATTTCTCTTTATGCCTGCTGTTAATAATTATTTTTTCTTCCAGGTCAATATCCCCTTTACCCAATATCACATATTTTATTTTATTCTCTAACTTCTTAATTCCTTTTCCTTTTAATGCAGAAATTTTTATAATATATTTTTCACTAAAATAATTCCTGATTCTTTCTACTTCCAACTTTTGTTTTAAATCAATCTTATTTATACAACAAATAATGCTTTTCCCTTTTATTTTATTTATTATTTGCAAATCAATTTGTTCTAATTTCCTGTTTCCATCAAGTACCAGTAAAATCAATTCAGCTTCGTCGATATGTTTCAAACTCTTATCTACTCCTATCTTTTCTATCGTACTTCTTGTTTTTCTTATCCCTGCTGTATCAATAAGGATTAGCGGTATTCCCTCGACATACAATATTTCTTCTACTGCATCTCTCGTCGTTCCGGGAATTGGAGTCACTATTGCTTTTTCTTTCCTGGAGAGCAAATTCAGCAGACTTGATTTTCCTACATTCGGTTTCCCTATAATCGCGATTTTTACACCATTCTTTATAATCTCTCCTTTTTTTTCGTTCATTATCAATTCTTCAAGTTCTGCTCTTATTTTTATTATCTCTTTTGTTATTTCCTGATATGGCGTTACTTCCAGATCTTCTTCGATAAAGTCTACCCGGGCTTCCAGTTTTACGCGTATATCGAAAAGATTTTTTCTCAGTCTATTTATTTCTTCTTTTATATTGCCCCGTAAATTTTTCGCTGCGAGCCTCAGGCTCTGTTCCGTTCTGGATCTTACCAGATCAATAACTGCTTCTGCCTGTGATAAATCTATTCTTCCGTTTAAAAAAGCTCTTTTTGTAAATTCTCCCGGATCTGCTATTCTTGCACCGTTCTCAATACATAATTCCATTGTTTTAGTAGTGGCAATTATTCCCCCGTGACAGTTTATCTCTACAACATCTTCCCGGGTATATGAACCGGGGTTTTTCATTACCGTAACAATTACTTCATCAATTAAATGGCCTTCATTATCAACAATATGTCCGTAAATCATACTGTATGTATTAATATCTTTGATCTTCTTTTTATTTTTTGATTTAAATATCTTATCGGCAATAAAAATTGACCTGCTTCCGCTTAATTTGACTATGCCAATCGCTGCTTCACCTGCTCTTGTTCCTACGGCTACTATGGTATCGTTTATTTCGGCTTCCATCTTTGCACCTGTCTCTTATGGCACTTTTAAAATTTCTGATTCTTATTATATTTAATATTTATATTTATTCAAAAATAAAACCAATAAAAAAATGGCACACTCCGGTGCCATTTTCTATTTTTTATAATCGCTTTGCTTTCTATTTACTGCTTTTTATTGGATAAATTATTATTCTTCTGTTCGGTTCATCGTATCTGCTTCTTGTTGTCACATTTTTGAATTCCGCAAGCAGATTATGTATTATTTTCCTCTCGTAAGAATCCATCGGTTTTAATGCTATTTTTCTTCCTTCGTTAATTGCTTTTTTTGCCATAAATATAGCAGTTTTTTTTATCCCATTAATTCTTTTTTTTCTATAATCTTTTATATCTATTATTATATTTCTATCTACAAATTTTTTTCTCTTCCCAATCAAGTTTATTATATACTCAAGTGCCTGTATGTTCTTCCCGTCCCGGCCTATGGCGGCTCCCAGATCTTCTCCCTTTACCGATAACCTTAGTTCTGCCAAATCTGCTTCAATTTTTACCTCTTCGTCCGGACATATGAATTTTAATATTCTTTTTAAAACCCCTTTTATTTTTTCAAGTCCATCATTCTCTATGTCTTTATTTTTCACTATGCTTTTAGGAGTGTTTTCTATCAACCTGTTTCTTTTTTGTTCTTCCTCCAGTGATTCCACAAATGAATTTACAGCATCTTTTATACTTTTATCTTCGGTCATTTACAATACCTCCTGAGATATAAGTATTATCTTTTCTTTTTTCTTTTCTTTTTTAATTTTCTTCTTATTGATTTCTTTTCTTCTTCACTTATTTCGACGCTTCCCGCAAGACTCGCTTTTTCCTTTTTTAGTTCCTCTTTTACTTTTTCTTTTTTAACAAGTCTATTTACAAGCCACTGCTGGCCAATTGACCATGCGTTTGTTGTTACCCAGTATATCAATATACCCGATGGGAATTGCCAGGATATAAATCCAAATACTAAGGGCATTACAAACATAATCTTTGACTGATTGGCGTCCGTTGTCGTCATCTTCATTGACAGAAACATTGTAGCAACCATTAGAATTACCAGGATGAAATAAGGATCCATTTTATTTAAATTCATCCACAAGAAATTATAATTAGGATTCACGGCACCTGTCAGGCTAAATTCCGCAGCAGACCGAATTCCTGCCAATCCTATATTCATACTGTTGGCAACACCCTCCAGGTTGAAACTTCCCAGCACGTTTGTTACAATTCCGGAGGGGTTACGGAGTGCCTGGAACAACGCAAAAAATACAGGCATTTGAAAGAGTAGGGGCAAGCATCCTGCCAGCGGATTAACATTATTTTTCTTATAAAATTCCATTGTCTCCTGTTGCAGCTTTTGCTTGTCATCTTTATATTTTTTTTGTAGTTCTTTAATCTCCGGTTGTATTTTCTGCATTTTTGCCATCGACCTTGTCTGGCTTATGGTAAGGGGGACAAGGACTATTCTTACTATGATAGTCAGCAGTATTATTACTATTCCATAATTTGCAATTATGTGATTATATAAAAATATGATTATGTACTCTATTCCGCTCTGTATGGGCCGTAACAACTCTAATATTTGATTCAATTTAATCAACCTTTCTTTTACTTTACAGGATCATATCCGCCTTTATTGAAGGGGTTACATCTTAAAATTCTATACATTGATTTAATACTACCTTTAAATACACCATATTTACTAATGGCGCCGATTGCATATTCAGAACAGGTAGGGTAGAACCTGCAACTTTTTGGTAATACGGGTGAGATATATTTTTTATAAAACTTAATTAAAATAATCAGTATTTTTTTCACGATTAAACAATTGATAGATTATTATTTACGGTTGGCCGGTAAGAAACGACGTCAAAGTCTTTTCCAGTATCTTCTTTATTTCCATTAAGCTTGCGGTGGTGATGGCCGGTTTAGCCACAATTAAAACATCTAAATTATTGCAACTTTCTATTTCAACTTTTCTTAAAGCTTCTCTTAACACTCTTTTAATTCTATTTCTTAGAACGGCTCCGCCTATTTTTTTACTTACTCCTAATCCGATTCTTACGGGTCCACGAACTTCTGCTTTTTTGAATATATATAAAGTTAAATATTTATCTCTTTTACATGAACCTTTTTTTACTACTCTTGAAAAATCACTTTTTCTTTTAAGTGTTTCAAACTTGATATCAGTCTTCCTTTTTCATCTTTAAGCAGAAAGCTTTTTTCTTCCTTTTTTTCTTCTGCACGAAATTATAGCCCTGCCGGCTTTGGTTTCCATTCTTACTCTGAAACCGTGAACCTTTTTTCTTTTCCTTGCGTTAGGCTGAAATGTCCTTTTCATTTTTACCCAATCTATATATTATTGTTTTCAGTCAAGTAGTAGATTATACATTTTAATCTTTCTAATATCAAGATTCCCACATTTAAATAAGTGTTCCTTTAAGCATTTTTATTTTTATCTTTTTTTTGAAGCATGTTATTTACTCAAACATCTGTTCTGGTGAAAGACCTCTTTTGAAAATGATATTTATTTTATATATATTATGGTGTAATTTCTCATAGCATTTCAAAAATTTAAATAACTTTTCAACACCTGTTGAAAAAATTGTTGAAAACTTAAAAAACTTCACTAAATCATATGTCATATGATTTTAATCCGAAGGACTTATCGTACAATCTAGTAGCTTTTTCCTTGTTAAAATATTATTATTAATCTGTTGAAAACCTTAAGCTTCTGAAAAGAAAATGAAAAGTAATATCGCTTATTGATATGTTTTCTGTTAAATAGGACAATTCACGTTAAAGTTGAAATTAATAATGCCTGACGAAAATACTAAACCAAATATTGCTGCCGATTCCGAAAAAATCTATGGAAACATTGAAAAAATACCGGTCAGGATCGCAGTCTATGACAACATGCGCAGTATTCCAAGGATAGTGAATCTCAGCTATGATAATATTGCCGACTTCATTAATGAAACCACACAAAAAACTTACAGTCTGTCCCATGAGATAGGAGGAAGGATTCCCTACACAATAATAAAAGAGATAATAGAGAATCTTATACACGCAGATTTCAAAGAAGTTGTTATTACCGTACTGGGAAGGGGAGACCATATCATCATAACGGACCAGGGGCCGGGAATCGAAGACAAAGAAAAAGCTTTTCTACCGGGATATACTTCTGCTACGAGTAAAATGAAAGAATATATCAGGGGGGTAGGTTCAGGTTTTCCCATAGTAAAGGAAACAATAACTTTTTCGGGGGGGTCTATCGATGTAAAGGATAATATAAGAAAAGGGACAGTAATATCTTTAAAACTTGGGCAGCCGGAAAAGAGTGATGGTGTAAAAGATACGGAAATCAAGACAACCGGTGAATCGATACCTGTTGTCCTCGATGAGGATAAAAAAAACCCGGCGGATGGCATTGATAAATTTGACCGTAAATTATTATCTGACAGACAAAAGAAAATCCTTTTTGTGATCCTTGAGCTTGAGGAAGCCGGGCCTTCTACGATAGCCAGCGAACTGGGCTTCAGTCTTTCTACTTCATACCGGGAATTAATCTACCTGGAAAAGAACAAACTGCTTGCCTCAAGCAGTAACGGTAAGAGAAAATTATCTAAAAAAGGATTAAAATACCTTGAATATTATTCAAATAATATTTAATATTAGAGTATTATGTCGGACCTACAAAACATCTGGAAAAATACTCTCGAAGATATTAAAAACAATATCAATCTCCCTACATATAAAGCCTGGTTCGAACACATAACCCCACTTTCGTTAAAAAAAAACTGTTTAACTATTTCAGTCGGCAGTAATTTCGCTAAAGAGTGGCTTGAGTCCAGATACTCAAATCTTCTATCGGAATCAATTAAAAAAGCGACAAACAATTCATGTAAAATAAAAATCGTTACTGTTCCCGGAAGTTCCAAAAATACTAACGGTAAATATGACAAATACATTGACGAAACTTTAAAAGAGGAAAAGTATCCCTTTAAACAAAACAAAAATTCTCTTTTTAATTCAAAGTACACTTTTGATACATTTATCGTTGGGAGCAGCAACAGGTTTGCCTGTACTGCCTCTCTTGCGGTCAGCGAGAATCCGGGCAAAGCCTATAATCCATTGTTTATTTATGGGGGAGTGGGATTGGGAAAGACGCACCTTCTGCATGCAATAGCTCAATACACAATGCAGCTGCATCCCAATAAAACCATAAAATATGTTTCGGCTGAAAGATTTCTTAATGATTTTATAAATGCTCTCCGTTATAAAAATATATTTTCGTTTAAAGAAAACTATAGAAACAATGATGTTTTGCTCGTCGATGATATACATTTTCTCGAGGATAAGGAAGCCAGCCAGGAAGAATTTTTTCATACATTTAACGCCCTTCATGATACCAACCGGCA
>Ga0265297_10008441_pt1 | contig 13727 bp, 11 predicted proteins | sample Munlanlwell13791_FD_192502 | JGI IMG/M metagenome (GOLD analysis project Ga0265297, IMG submission 192502) | Leachate microbial communities from a municipal landfill in Southern Ontario, Canada - Leachate well 137-91 | ecosystem: Engineered > Solid waste > Landfill > Unclassified | place... | reverse complement strand
GGAGGGCAAATAAATCAATTGAAATCAGCCGAATTTTTTATGAAAAATTCGGAAATTATTAAATTAACCGAAGAAGAAAAAGAAAAGATAAAAAGACTTTTTAATCTGTATGAGGAATTAAAAATTCCAGCCGATGAAATGGAAGGGTTAGAAGAAGAAGAATACATTGCCACTGATCAAGGAATTGAATTGCAAAGAAGGGGCAGGATAGTAGAAATTATTAAACCTGCTGTTTCTTTAAAACAGTCATTTGTTTCCGAGGTTGAACAATTTAAAAATTTTGACGATGAAATTGAAAAATTAAAAAAACAGCAAGTCGCGGCTGTGCCGATTGATATTAATCAGGCCGTGGAAACCGCGATTACCAAAGTTGGTTTGACCTTCCCCGACGAAATTTTGGAAAAACGCTTTAAAAATGTCATCTTTTCTTATTTAAGAGAAGTGCGCGGAGAAATTGAAACAAGAATTGTTTTAAAAAGGCCGCAAAAAATTGGCGGCGTGGAATTGGATGAAACAACAGTTGACAAAGTAATGGATATTTTAAAACAAGAAAAACCGATGATTAAAGTTGAACCAATGGGCAATATTCCTCAAATTGAATTGGCTGAAGGATTAAAACAGCCGGAAGAAACAATTTCAAAATTTACCCGAATGGAAAAACCGGTGGAAAAAATAATTCCTGAGATAAAACCGATTTCTCCATTGCCGAAAATAGAAGAAGAAAAATTACTTCCTCAACCGGAAGAATCAAAAGAGAAATTATTAAAAGAAAAATTTGAGCAAGAACCGCCGGCAGTGTCGATTTTAGCAAGGACACAGACTTACACGAACAAGGACACAGACTTACACGGACAAGAGGAAATACAGACTAAAGAAACTCAACCTGTTATGCCGGAATTTAAACCGATTATCCCGCTTGTGCTAGAAAAGAAAATTGAAGAAAAACCAGACGAAAAGAAAGAACCAAATTTATTTACCACAGTTTCCGAAAAACCAAAAACAGACGTGGTCTCCGAATCCTTAGTAAAAGAGGTAATTTCCGGTCCGGAAGAAATCACTGATGTTTTAAAAGAGCTTGATCAATTGCCGGAAAAAGATACTCCTTTTGTTCTTGACGAAGACGCAGAAGACAAATTTAAATTACCAATTAAAGAATTGCCGAAAGAAGAACCAAAACCAACAGAGACACAGACTTACGCGGACAGAGACACAGACTTACGCGGACAAAGGGAGACGCGGATTTACTTGGACAAAAAAACTCCGCCTGTTTTGGAAAAGAAAATTGAAGAAATCAAAAAAGAAATCAATCCTCAACCTCAGGCGGAAATTTTTATTCATCGTCCGCCTCGCGAACCGGCAATGGCTAAAATGGAAGAAATTAAAGTTACTCCTCGCGTTTCCGGTCCGATTGAAGAATTACAAGGCATTACCCTTCAAGATTGGCGTCGTTGGGGCAATTCGGAACAAGCAGTTCAAAAAATAAAAGAAAAAATAGATTTATTGGGTGAAGAATCTTTGGTTAAAAAATCAGAAGGAATTAAGGCCTGGAAAGAATCGGAAATCAATAAATTATATTTGGATATCGGCACTGAATCAATTGATAAAGGAATTTCAGTCAGCGAAGTGATTGCTTTAAGACAAAAAGAAAATCGTAAAACATTAAATGAAGAAGAATTTGACAAAGTGGTGGAGCTTAATCAAAACTTGAGATTCTAAAGGGCTTTGTCTAAATTTTCAATCCCGAGTTTGTCGAGGGAGCAGAAAATTTAGCAACAAAACCTTTACCCTGTTAAATAATTTTAAATTTTCCATATAGATATGCTTTATTATGTATATGTCTTGCAATCATTGAAAGACAATAAACTTTACGCAGGTTATACAGAAAATTTAAAATTAAGATTTGAGGAACATAAAAAAGGTCATGTTAAATAAACAAAAGACAGAAGACCATTAAATTTGATTTATTTTGAGGGTTGTTTGAAGCGAAAAGACGCCATGCATAGAGAAAAATATTTTAAAACCTACCATGGCAAGATGTTTTTAAAAAATCGCCTCAAATCTTATTTAACAGGGTACTCAAATTTGTAGTTAAAAATTCTGCATTTTCGCAGAGCTCAAATTTGAATTTTTAAACAAATTTGGTATGCAATTCATCGTTCCACAATTTATTGACATTGAACCGAAAATAATCGGGCAGATTACGCCGCGTCAATTTTTGACTATTATTATTACGGCTATTACTATCGGTGTTTGCTATAAATTATTTGATTTTGCTTTATTTATTTTAGCCGCGATTATTGTTGCGGCGGTTGGTACATCAATCGCTTTTTTAAAAGTTAATGGCAGGCCGATATATTATTTTCTCGTAAACGCTTTTCAAACTTTTCGCAGGCCGAAAATAAGAGTTTGGCGCAAAGAATATATTCCTACGGTTGAAAAAAATTTCAGAGACAGAGAAAAAACGGCCAGAACAATGCAAAAATTCGTTCCTCGTCCTCCGCTTTCTTCCACTCGACTTTCTCAAGTCGCTTTGCTGGTTGATACTGGCGGAAAATATACCGAGGAAGAGTAAATCATAATAACATTGTAACATGGCAATATTATAGTATTTTTAAATTTCACTAATGAATGTCAAAATATGTTAGAATGTTATAATGCTAAAATGTTAAAATGAATTTCATATGAAAGATCAAAAACCGCAATTTCCATCAACGCAAAAATATTTGAACATTTCCGAAATAAGAAATGATTGCGTTATTTTGCAAGATGGCACCTTAAGGGCCGTTCTTTTGGTTTCTTCAATCAATTTTTCCTTGAAATCGGAAGAAGAACAAAATGCCGTGATTCAAGCTTATGTCCAATTTTTAAATTCTTTGGATTTCCCGATTCAAATTGTTATTCAATCCAGGCCTTTTAATATCAATCCTTATTTGGCTCAATTGGAAGAATTAAAAAGAACACAAACCAACGACTTGCTAAAAGCGCAAATGGCTGACTATATTGATTTCACCAGAGAATTGATTCAAATGGGTGAAATAATGAGCAAGCGTTTTTATATAGTCGTGCCTTATAATCCTTTAGGCGACAAAAAGCGGAATTTTGTGTCCATTATGTCCGATGTTTTAAGCGCCGCTTCGGTGGTTAAACTCAAAAGAGAAAAATTTGAAAAATACAGAGAAATTCTTTTTAGAAGAATGGATAATGTTTTAGCCAATCTCTCCAGTATGGGCATTAAAGCCGTATCGCTTGATACTCAAAGTTTAATTGAACTTTTTTACAATACTTATAATCCGGCCAGCGCTCAAAATCAAAAACTGGCTGAAATAAAAGATTTAAGGATAGAATAAATGCGAATCGTTACGAATAATAATTCAATACAAATTTTTACAAATTGAAATGTCAGAAGTAATTTATCCAGAATTAAGTTATAAAATAGTAGGTATTATCTATAAAGTTTATAATGAAATTGGTCCAGGATATCAAGAAAAATATTATCAAAAGGCAGTAAGATTAGAATTTGAACAACAGAATATTAAATTTAAAGAACAGTTAGAAATTCCATTGAAATATAATAAAACTGAAATTGGTAAATTTTATTTAGATTTTTTAGTAGAAAATAAAATAATTCTAGAGCTAAAAGTCGGTAATAAACTTTTTGTCAGAGATTATAAACAAATAATGTCTTATCTTAAGACTAGTGGTTTAAAATTAGGATTATTGGTTCTTTTTTCTAAATTAGGAATACAATATAGAAGAATCCTAAATATATATTAGAATTTGTAATAATTTGTATAAATAAATTTGTAGTGATTAGCATTTAATTCTATGCCAATACGACCATCGGCTTTAAACGAGCCAACAACAATTGAAAAAACTCAAAATTCGCAAGAAAGAAAAATTCAGGAAACAAGGAAAGACATAGAAGCAAAAGAAATTTTAAAATCAGAAGAGGCCTATCAAAAAGGAATTATTACGGTCAGAGATTTGGTTGCTCCGGCGGCTTTACGAGTAGACGCGAAATATTTGCAATTGGGAGATCAATATTTAAGAACTATTTTTGTCACCACTTTTCCTCGTTATGTTACCGTGGGCTGGTTTTCGCCAATTATTCATTTGAGCGCGCCTTTGGATATTGCGATGTTTTTCTATCCGGTTGAGAGCAAGGAAGTTTTAAAGCAATTATTGAAAAAAGTCGGCAATTTGGAGGTTGAAATTCAGGCTGATCGGGAGAAAACAATGCCTCGCGATCCGGTTAAAGAAACCGCCTTGCAGGATATTGAAAAATTAAGAGATGATTTAACAACCGGCGTGGAACATTTTTTCCAAATCGCCTTATATGTGACTGTTTACGCCAATGATTTAAAAGCATTGGATCTTCTAACTGAAAGAGTGGAAACGATATTTGGCGGCAAAATGGTTTATACTCGCCGCATTCTTTATCAATCCGAACAAGGATTTAATTCCACTTTGCCCTTGGCCAATGATGAAATAATGACCACGGTTAATATGAGCTCTTCTCCTTGCGCTTCAAGTTTTCCTTTTATTTCCGCCGATCTTACTTCGGATAGCGGCGTGCTTTACGGAATTAATCGCCATAACAACAGTTTGATTTTATTTGACAGGTTTTCTATGCCGAACGCCAATTTTACTGTTTTCGCCACCAGCGGTAGCGGTAAAAGTTATTTTGCCAAATTGGAAGTTTTGCGATCTTTAATGCTCGGTACTGACGTGATTATTATTGATCCGGAAAGAGAATATAAGCATCTTTGCGATGCGGTAGGCGGAACTTATGTCAATATTTCTTTGACTTCTGAAAGCAAAATTAATCCTTTTGATTTGCCTCGCGCGTCAAGCCAGGACGTAAAAACCAGCGATTTAATTCGGTCTGCTGTTATTACCATAAAGGGTTTATTGAAAATTATGATGGGCAAACCGGATGAAAAAGGAAATCTCAGTTTTACGCCCGAAGAAGATTCTTTGATTGACCGCGCCTTAATTGAATCGTATGCAAAAAAAGATATTATTCCCGGTTGTGATTTAAGCCGGGTGGAAATGCCGATTATGAGCGATTTGCAGGAAATTTTGGAAGGCATGGAAGGCGGCAATAATTTAGCCGAGCGGCTTAAAAAATACACAATAGGCACTTTTAGCGGATTTTTAAATAATCCGACCAATGTTCAAATGGATAATAAATTGGTGATTTTTTCCGTCAGAGACTTGGAAGATGAATTAAGGCCGATGGCAATTTATACGATTGTAAATTATATTTGGAACGTAGTCCGCTCGCAAATGAAAAAAAGAATTTTAATGATTGATGAGGCCTGGTGGCTGATGCAATATGAAGATTCGGCGAAATTTATTTATGCTCTTGTGAAACGCTGCAGAAAATATTATTTGGGCGTAACCACGATTACCCAAGACGTGGCTGATTTCTTGAATTCTCCCTACGGAAAAGCCATTGTTACCAATTCAGCCATGCAATTGCTTTTAAAGCAATCACCGGCAGCCATTGATTTGATTGCCAAGACTTTTATGCTGACCGAAGGAGAAAAATATTTATTGCTTGAATGCGGCGTCGGCGACGGCATATTTTTTGCCGGCAATAAGCATGCGGCGATTAAAGTGGTCGCTTCTTATTCAGAAGATCAGTTAATCACTTCCGATCCGCGCCAAATTTTGGAAATTGAACAAGCCAAAAGAGATTTTGATAAAAGTTTAAATAAAGGCTCGTCGGAAAGTATCGGCGATATGCCCATTGAGTAAAAAGTTTCTAATTTCTAATTGACTTAATTTCTAAGTAATTCCCAAACCCTAAATTTTAGTCATTGTTTAGAAATTAGGTTAATTAGGTTAATTTTACAATTTGATTTTTAAACTTAACTTTATAATTTATGAAAAAAATTATATTAATTATCGTTATTTTAGTTATAATCGGCGGGATAACTTGGTTTTTGATATCAAAAAAGAGCCAGCCGGTTTCAGAAAATAAAAATGTTATTAATCAATCGGTTAATCAAGAAAATACGGCTGATCAAAATCAAATTAAAACAGAGAAGCCGGCTCCAACCGCGGAAGATTTATTAAAAACTGATTTAACAAATCAGGCCAGGTCTTTTATTGAACGCTACGGAAGTTATTCCACGGACAGCGATTATGAAAATTTAAAAGAATTATTGCCGACCATGGCTCAGCCGCTTAAAACGGAAACAGAATCAAGAATTCAAAAAGGAGTTAAAAAAGATATGGCGGTTAATGATTTTTTGGGTCTAACCACCAGAGTAATCTCCATTAATTTGGACAAATTTACGCCGAATTCTGAAGCGATTTTTTCCGCCGAAATTCAAGAGCAAGCCGCGCATCCCGGTCAAACAGATATTTCATATAAAACGGCAAAATTGACTTTGGTAAAATCAGCTGATGAATGGAAGGTGGGAGAAATTGAAATTAGTGCTAAAAAATAATTAGCTGCTTAATGGCTATAAAATTATGGTTAGTGAATTAGAAGAACAAGAAAGAAGAAGACAATTTAAGCGTGTTCAGCAGCAATCTAGAATTGGAGAATCTTTGCCCGAGGCCAGTATGGCCACACCGGAAGAATCCGCTCAAGCAATGGAAAGAAAAAATGTGGACAGAACAGAAGCGGCATCTGCAGAAACTATTCCTTTAGAAGCTATTTCAGGGGAAGAATCAAATTCAATTAATGCTGTCCGTGCTCGATCAAAAGCCATTGCCGCTCGGTTAAAAGCAGATAGAGCCCAAGAAGCGGCCAAAACTGAGCCCGGTGGCGAGGTTATAGAAAAAGCCAAAGAATTGAAAGATACAGTTCAGCGCCTTACAAATATTTATCGGATAATCAGTGGAGCTTCAGCAATAACTCTAGTTGGTCTACCTGTTTCTTTTTTGATAATGAATGCTCGAGGAGTTTTCGGCAATTTGCTAAAAACTAAATTTTTACCGGCTCTTGCTATTTGGGAGATTATTCTTGTCGGCCTTCTTAATTTTATTTTCGTCATTGCTTTATTTTTCTTAATACTTTTGTTGACTATTGGAGCCAATCCGGGAAAGATTTTTGAATTTCTTTTGACCGGCGCTTTACAGTCAATTAAAAATTTCTTTTCACTGTCATAAAATAATTTTATTTATGCGAATATTAAGAATAACAGTTAAAAACAAGAAAAATTTTATTCTTATCTGTTTTTTTGCTTATCTGTTGATAGGCGGTTTATTAATGATCCATTCTGCCTTAGCTGCTGAGGTTCAATTTAGTCCTCAAATAAGTTTCCCTGGTTTTATGAATGTCGGCGTTTCAAAAAATATTTCTGGCACGACTTTGGCCGAATTTATTATCGCTTTTTACAAATGGTCTATCGGGATAATTGCTTTTTTGGCCGTGATAATGATTATGATCGCCGGTTTTCGCTGGATGACCGCGGCCGGTAGCGCGCCTCAAATTACTCAAGCCAAAGATCAGATTAATTCCGCTTTAATCGGTTTGATTTTAGCCATCGGTGCTTACAGTTTATTGAGTTTCTTGAATCCGGCTTTAGTCAGATTTAAAAGTTTGGAAATAGAGAATGTATCAATTACTCCTTTAGGTACGGCTATCAAGGTCCATGTTTGTGATGCTAATTCGCCGGTATTTGTCAGTAAAACCGCTAAAGATGGCAAATGGAGAAGCGTGCCCGAGTGTGGCCAAGAGATAGGCTGGGAAGGCATTGACGGTAAGCCGCATAAATGCATGGGCATAGAAACTGATATATTCCATGTTTGTAATATTGTTTTTGGAATTACAGACGAACATAAACAAAGAATTTTCAACGGTGAAAATACAAGTGAAAATACTTATGATTCATATAAGGTTTATACACCTAAACAAGATAGTGATACAATACATACTACCGCAACAACAACAGTAAATTTAGCTTTAAATAATCTCGGCGCTCCTTTTGAATGCGGTTCCACTGCTACTTCTCTTGCAAGAAAATTAAGTTACGGCTCTAGCTGCGGCTATGCGATGCTATGCAGTTATTTCGCCTATAGTGATGCTAATATAGTTGATGGTCAATGTAATCGGGGAACGGCTATTGGTTGGAAACATTGCGATATCGGGGATACAAGAGCGTTGTGTACTAATGATGTATGCAAAGATGATCCAATGTGCACTGATAATGATGCCGTAAAAGAGACTGATAAAATTTGTTGCCAAGTGAAAAATGGAACAGGATATTATCTTAAACAGTAGAGCTCTTAGTGTTGATTTTAAAAAGATTTTTGAAATTTGGCATAATTTTGATTAAATTTTATGAATAAAAAAGCCTTAATTATATTTTTAATTGTATTGGTTATTTTGGCCGCACTGATTTGGTTTGTTTTCTTTCGTCAAAAACCGGTTGTCGTTCAGCCAACCCCGGAACAGCCGATTACGGAACAGCCGGCCAGATTGCCGGTAACTAAAAGTCAATGGGAAGTAATGACTATTGAAGAACGGGGACGTTTAGGTTTGCCTATTTCAGAATGGCCGGCAGAAGGAGTGGTGACAGAAATTCCCGTAGTGCCGGAAAAAATAACTCCGGAAATTGATGAAGTGGCTTCTGGCGGAAAAACTTGGATTAATACCATTTCTGATGATCAAGTTCAAAATGCAACTTTAGCCGGCGACGGGCAGAGTAATATTTATTATGATAAAACAGGCGGGCATTTTTATAAAATAGATAATCTGGGCAATAAAGAATTATTAACCGATCAAGTTTTTTATAATGTGGAAAATATTAATTGGGCGCCGACCAAAGATAGAGCGATTTTGGAATATCCGGACGGATTTAAAGTGATGTATGATTTTGACCAGAAAAAACAATATACTTTACCTAAAAATTGGGAAAGTTTTTCTTGGGATTCATCCGGTTCTCATTTTGCTTTTGAATCAACCAGCCAATATCCGGAAAATAATTGGTTGGCCACCAGCCGAGCAGATGGCACAGAAGCAGTACCAATTGAACATATCGGAGATAAGGCGGATAAAGTAACAGTTTCTTGGTCGCCGAATAATCAAGTTGTCGCTTTTTCGGCTACCGGAGATCCGCGCGGCTCATGGGAACAAGAAATATTATTAATCGGCCAAAATGGCGAAAATTTTAAATCTTTGGTTATTGACGGCCGCGGTTTTGAATCAGAATGGTCTCCTGTCGGCGATAAAATTGTTTACAGCGTTTATAGCGCTGATTCAAATTATCAGCCCAAACTTTATTTGGTAAACGCCCAAGGCGATGCGATTGGCAGCGGAAAAATTGATTTAAATTTAGCCACCTGGGCCAATAAATGCGCTTTTAATAATAATGGCAATACTCTCTATTGCGCTGTTCCTAAAAGTTTACCCGAAGGATCAGGGTTAATACCTGATTTGGCCGAAAATACTCGCGATGATTTTTATAAAATAGACGCGGTTACCGGTCAAGTTTCTTTTTTGGCCGAAGGGGCGATGGGAGGGTATAATGTGGGAAATATTTATTTATCAAGCGACGACAGTATGTTGTATTTTACTGATAAAGATACCAGCCATTTAAGATCCATTAAACTAAAGTAAATCCTAATTTCTAATTTCTAATTTCTAAACAATATTTAAATCCCAAATTTCAAACTGTTTATAATTTGAGTTTTAGAATTTTGAATTTGTTTAGGATTTAGGGCTTCGGATTTAGGATTTTTAAAATTATAGAATGTAAGATTATATGAGAAGTAATAATAAACAATTTAAAAAATATAAATTATTTTTTATTTTAATTATTTTGGCGTTTTTTTGGTTTTTGGCCGGACAACAAGTTTCAGCTGAATGTGTCCCAACTAATAGTTTCAAAAATTTAGCAACCGGCTGTATGGGTAATCCTTGTTGCGATAAAGAGGCTGTTTGCCGACCCACCATGCTGGCTTCCGGACCGCAAGGTACGATGTATAAAGTGGAATGCGTTCCTTATGTTTTTTCGCCGACTATTATTGAGAATACTGAAAATTTAACTGTCCCGCAATTGCAGGTTCAAATTCCGGGGTTTAAAGGATTTACTTCAGACCAAAGCAAAATAGTCAGTGAAGAAAACGGACAAAAGGGTTATTCTTTTCCTTGGATCGGCGAATATTTTATAGCTCTTTATAAATGGGCAATCAGATTAATCGCCGCTTTGGCCGTGATAATGATTATGTGGGCCGGAGTGGAATGGATGATCGCGGGAGGCAATAGCGGTCAAATTTCCGACGCCAAAGAACGAATCAGCGGCGCTTTATTCGGTTTGGTTTTATTATTGTGCATTAATACTTTTTTAAGTTTTATCAATCCTCAGCTGACTGTTTTTAAACCGATTCAATTGGGAGCAATTAAAACAGTTGAATTGGTGGGAGATGAAGAAGATATCAGCCAGCAACTGCCGCCCGGACTTGTTGCGATTGAAGGCGATAATATAATCAAAAAATTGGACTGCACCAGTGCTTGTCAAATTGACAGCAACTTGCTTCCCTTAATTCAAAATGCAGCCAAAGCTCTTAAAGAAAAAGGAATTGAAATGGAAATTACTTCTGCTTATCGCGAGCCGGAAACTCAGAGAAATTTAATCAGAAAAAATTGTACCTATCGGACAACTACTAACAAGCATCAAATTGGAGATTCTTGTGATCCGGATGATAATCCACAATCATGTACTTGCCGTCCGCCGACTTGCAAAATGATCAATGGAACTTACAGTTGTCCCCACTTAAGCGGCCACGCGATAGATATTTGGGGAGCTAAAAATGGGCAGCAATGCGTTTCACAATCAAGATGCAGCAGTAATCCAAGTAAAGATATTTGTCGGCAGAATGAATGTCAAAGCGCTGTTATTCAAGCAATGCTTGATCAAGGTTTTTGTAATTTAAGTTCTGAAGCTTGGCATTTTGAAAATCCTCCAATGTCAAGCACTTGCACTATCAGATAAAAAATATGTCTCAAAATAAAACAATTTATGCCTGTTCAAAATGCGGATCTCAATTTCCAAAATGGTTGGGACAATGTTCGGAATGCGGCGCTTGGGGAACCATTTCGGAAACTGTTCAAAATAATTCTCCGCGCAAAAATTTTACAACGACAAAAGCCGGCGAAGTTATTGAATTCAGCGCCATTAAAAGCCAAAATTTTTCAAGATTTAAAACAGGTATTGAAGAATTGGACAGAGTTTTGGGCGGCGGCTTGGTTCCTGGTTCACTGATTCTTTTGGGCGGCGCGCCGGGTATTGGAAAATCAACTTTGGTTTTGCAAATTGTCCATTCTTTATCCAATGATTCGGTTTTGTATGTCAGCGGCGAAGAATCGGCCGAGCAAGTAAAATTGCGATTGGAAAGAATTGGAGTTTCGGGAAATAATTTAAAATTTTTCGGTGACACAGATGTTGATGTCATTTGCGCCACGATTGAAAAACATACGCCCAAAATAGCGGTGGTTGACTCAATCCAGACAGTTTCTTCTTCCGGGGTTGATTCAGAAGCGGGCAGCGTTAATCAAATTCGCGCTTCAACCGCCAAACTGATGGAAGTTGGCAAAAAAACGCAAACAACAATTTTTATTGTCGGCCATATTACCAAGCAAGGTTCGGTCGCCGGACCTAAAACTTTGGAACATTTGGTTGATGTTGTTTTATATCTTGAAGGCGATTCGCATCATCATTTTCGGTTTTTGAGATCTTATAAAAATCGTTTCGGTTCAACCAATGAAGTTGGAGTTTTTGAAATGAAAAAACAGGGATTGGTGGAAATAAAAAATCCTTCCGAAGTTTTTTTGGCCAATCGAAATTCTCAGGTCATCAGTGGTTCGGTAATCGCGGCCATTATGGAAGGCGTCCGTCCTTTTTTAATAGAAGTTCAAGCGCTTGTTTCAAAAACTAATTTCGGTTATCCGCAAAGAAAAAGCACTGGTTTTGATTTTAATCGTTTGCAGCTTTTAGTCGCGGTTTTAACCAAACGTTGCGGCCTTAGATTGGAGAATCAAGATATTCATATCAATATTGTCGGCGGATTGGAAATTTCCGAACCGGCGGCGGATCTAGCCGTGGCTATGGCCATTGCTTCTGCTTTTTACAACAAACCGATTGACGGCAAAACTTTATTTTTCGGCGAAGTCGGTCTGGCCGGCGAATTGAGAAATGTTTCTTGGCCGGAAAAAAGAATCAAAGAAGCGGAAAAATTGGGTTTTGAAAAAATCGTAATGTCTAAAGAAAAATTTTTGGATTTTCAGCCAAAAATAAAAATTATTCAGGAAGAAAATTTGAGCCAGGCGATAAAAGTGGTACTGGGATAATATTAAATAAATAAAAAATAAAAAAAGACTTGTTAAACAAGTCTTTTTTTATTTATTATTTAACGAGGGTTATGTCGCTAAGAAAACCCTCGCGCAGGCCGAGCGGGCATGGTTCGCGTAAAGCGCGAGAGTGAGGCCGAGCGGGAGCGCAATTTTCATGCTGGGAAAATTGATAGCGTGTTTTCGTGCGACTAACCCGAGTAATCTACTCTAGATGGGCCGTTTGAGCAAATTGGCTTATTTTATCTTGCAGCAAAGGATAAGTTTTTAAACTGTTGTCTTTGTTGAAAACTTTATCAGCCGCTTCTTGAGCTTCTTTTAAAATAACAACATCGGAAAGTCGGGCAATTTTTAAGTCAGTGAAAAATCCGGCTTGGCTGGTGCCAAAAACCTCGCCCGGTCCGCGCATTTCCAAATCCATTTCCGCCAATTCAAAGCCATTTTGAGCCGTAATCAGGGCCTTTAATCTTTGTTTTGCTTTTTCGCCTTCATTTTCCAAAAATAGAAAACAATGAGATTGATGTTCGGCTCGGCCGATTCTGCCGCGCAATTGGTAAAGCTGAGCCAGGCCGAATCTTTCCGCTCCTTCAACAATCATCACTGAGGCGTTTGGGATATCAATTCCCACTTCAATCACGGTCGTGGAAATTAAAATATTGATTTTATTTTGATCAAATTTTTTCATTATTTCTTCTTTTTCTTTGGATTTCATTCGGCCGTGGAGAAATCCCAAGGTTAAGTCAGGGAATATTTTTTCCGATAATTTTTTATATTCTTCTTTGACTGATTTCACGCCCAACTGATCAGATTGGTCAATTAAAGGACAAATAACGAAGATTTGACGGCCATTTTTTATTTCCTCGCGGATAAATTTATAAATTTTTTCAGTTTCAGCCGGTTTGACAATACTGGTTAAAACTTTTTTTCTGCCCGGCGGCATTTCGTCAATAATTGATAAATCCAAATCACCGTAAAGAGTTAAAGCGACTGAGCGGGGAATCGGAGTGGCGGTCATTGATAAAAAATGCGGCATCAACACGGACTGACGCAGACTGGACACTGACTTACGCTGACTTTTTGTGTCAGTCTGTGTTGTATAGCCATGAATAGTTCTTTTTATTTGAATATCATCTCTCCCAAAATTGACTAATAAAGCTAAATGATAATCACTGCTTTTCAGATAATGCCAAATTTGTTCTGTTTCAAATTTGCCGATAGAAGGTAAAGCTTTTATTTCCACAATTATTTTATTATCGACAATAAAATCCGGTCTGTAAGTGCCTATTTTTTCATTATCGTATTGAATATTTATAATCTTTTCTTTTTCAAATTTTAGATTATTTTTTTTAAATTCTTTCTCAATTGCTTTTTGATAGATATTTTCTTTATGACCCAAACCAAGTTCTTTTTTAACTTT
>Ga0265297_10008440_pt1 | contig 13729 bp, 13 predicted proteins | sample Munlanlwell13791_FD_192502 | JGI IMG/M metagenome (GOLD analysis project Ga0265297, IMG submission 192502) | Leachate microbial communities from a municipal landfill in Southern Ontario, Canada - Leachate well 137-91 | ecosystem: Engineered > Solid waste > Landfill > Unclassified | place... | reverse complement strand
AAAAATCAAGCAAATTACTTTAAGAATAAGCGCATCAATCTATCGGCCGGGCCGTAGTAATGATCGTGATCACCTTGTTTAAATCCAGGCGCGCACCTTTGTCTTTTATGTAGACCTTGAAAAAATTATCGCGGTCATCTATCACGCTGCAGTCAAAGTAATTATCTGGATGGGCCAGGTTATAGTTTATGAACCCGCGCATGTTCTTCAGGCGGAATTTGACCATCCGGGCCGTGCTTTGATTCCCAATATCGGGAGTAAATATGCTCTTCATGATCACGAAGAAAGCATCAGTAATACTGTTTGCTTTGTCCATCTTCGCGCGCATCAGCCTTTCTATAAAGAGATAATTGTCCGTTACCCCGCGTTTTTTTACATCAGGGTATAATTTCAGGAAGGCACCTGGTTCCTGATAAAGCAGGTAGATAGTGCTGCCCTTATCCAGGTGTTTATTTTTCTTATAATATGGCCGGCGGGTTAACTCTTGAATAAGCGTAAATCCCTTGGGGCAGGATAAGGACATACGGCTGAATTCTTGAGGGACAAGCTGTTGCAAATAAAGCGGGTCTTCTTCTGCCGGAATCAACTTTTCTTCAGGTTCCATACAAAGGATGGGGATGCTCCGGCAATCCCCTATACCGTAAGCGATATACTGCCTTAATATCCTTGGGCCGGCGAATTTTACCACAAAAGCCAAAGCAAGCGCCAGCACGATACCTAACTCAAGATATTTGATTACTATTTTAAGCTTCCTGGATTTTTTTAAGCTCATCTTCTTTAATGCTGAAGGAGTGCGCGCTGTCGGGGAATTTTCCCTGCGTTACCTCCAGTTTATACGCTTCTAATGCCTGCAAGATTACAATAGAAAGATCGGCGTATTTTTTTACGAATTTCGGAGTATAACGATCAAATAAACCAAGCAAGTCATTGATCACCAGGACCTGGCCGTCGCAATAAACACCCGCGCCAATGCCAATGGTAGGAATAACTATTGCCTTGGTGATTAACTCCGCTATTTTATCCGGCACGCACTCTAATAGCAAAGCAAAGCATCCTGCCTGCTCAAGCTCTTTGGCCTGCTGGATCAGTTTCCGGGCGCTTTCAGCATCCTTACCCTGGCATTTAAAACCGCCGATCTTATCTGCTGTTTGCGGGGTCAATCCAATATGCCCCATTACCGGTATTCCGGAAGCAATGATCTTCTCAGTAACCTCAAGGCAGCGCGCAAACCACTCAAGCTTTACCCCCGAGCAGCCTGCTTCATCAATAAAACGCCGGGCATTCTTTACGGCTTCTTCAGGATGTAACTGGTAGGAATCAAAAGGCATATCCCCCACCAGGAGGGCATTCTTAACAGCCCTGCGGACAGCTTTTGTATGATGGAGCATCTCCATCATGCCTACTTGTTTAGTGGAATCCAGCCCCAGGACCACATTAGCCAGGGAATCGCCGACGAGGACAATATCAATGCCCGCCTTATCCACCAGATAACCGATAGGGTAGTCATAGGCGGTCAACATGGTTATTTTTCTCTTGTTCTTTAAAGCGGATATTTCAGCAATATTCATATTATCCTAGCCCGGGAATAAAAATCTGCGCGATCTTAAAGTAAATGATCAAGCCGATCACATCGACAACGCTTGTGGTTATTGGGCCGGCGAGTACTGCCGGGTCAAGCCCGATCTTTTTAGAGAATAGGGGTAAAAACATTCCGGTGACAATCGCCAATAAAGCAATGAGCAGCATGGTAATACCGACAACCAATGCTAATACAAAATCTTTTTGCAGCAAAAATGCCCTGCCAAAAGCGACAGCTCCCACGATCATGCCCATGAACAGCGCGGTTTTTAATTCCAGGCGGATCACGCGCAGTATATTTTTTATATTCACGTCTCCGGTTGCCAGGCCGCGTATGATCGTAATTGATGTTTGCGCACCGGCGTTACCGCCTGTATCCAGCAGCATCGGGATAAAGAATGTTAAGGCCACCACAGAGCTCAATGTAGCTTCAAAGTTTTTCAGTACCGTGCCGGTAAGAAAATCAAAGATCAATAGCAAAATCAGCCATCCGGACCTTCTCTTTATCAGGTCCATGGCCGTAGCCTTGGAATAGCTGATTATTTCTCCGCCTTCCGGGCTCATCTTACCGATTTCATAAAACTCTTTAGTAGCCTCTTTCTCAATTCTCTCCACTATATCGTCAACAGTAATGATGCCGATAAGGGTATTATCTTTATTTACTACGGGCGCGTCAAAAAGGTCGTATTTCTTAAAGAGCAAGGATACGTCATTGGCATCAGCATCTACATCGACTTTGATCAGTTCAGCGCGGATCATAATTTCCCTTACAAATATATCGGGCGGGGCCTTGAGCAGTTCCTGCAGAGGAATGACCCCGATAAGCTTATGGTTCTCATCAGCGACAAAAAGAGAATAGATATTTTCCCTGTAATCGGTACGCAGGTTCTCCTGTATATGCAGGATAGCCTGTTTAGCGGTCATATCCCTTTTTAACTCCACGAATTCCGTAGTCATAAGGCTTCCCGCGGTTCCTTCCTTAAAATCCATGAGTTCACGGATGTTGATCGCATCTTCCCTGTTAATAAGAAGAAAAAGCTTGCGGAAAACTTTCTTCGGTAATTCTTTAAAAAGGTCGGCGCGTTCATCAGGAGCCATATCATTGATGATCTGGGCTACCTCCTGATTATTCAGGTTATTGATGATATGAGTTTGTTCGTTAAAGGGCAGGTTCTCAAAAAGCTCAACTGATTTCTTTGTGCTCAGCAGTTTGAAGATGATTATCTTCATATTGGGCTCTAAATTCCGCCATCCTTCAGCCAGGTCCATAGAGTTGATAGTCTTGGTCAGATTCTTTACCCCGACGAAGTCCTTCTTCTCCAGGAGTTCTTTGATCTCCGGCAAGAATAGGGCAAATACATTTAGTGGTTTACGGCTTCCGTTCTTCATGGCTTTCCTTTGATCAATCCTTGGTGATGTAAAATTTAGCTTTTGAGAATCTGTTTTTTAACATATTAATTCCGTTTTCTCCCAGGACAAAAATAGCCGTGGACAAGGCATCAGAGTTTAAACCGCTATCATCGATTATTGTCACAGATACGACGCCGCTTTTGACGGGATAACCGGTTTTAGGGTTAATGATGTGGCAGTAACTTTGCCCGTCTTTTAAGAAAAACTGTTCATAGCCTCCGCTAGTTGCCGCGGATTGGCCGCTAAGCTCAAAAATATCCGCCTTTTTATCTTTACGCGCAGAGCGGATGGACACTCTCCACTTGCGCCCGGATCTTTTGCCTAAAGCATAAACCTGTCCGCCGGCGTTGATCAGGCAGTTTTTAATATTGTTCTCTTTAAGTTTTTGCGCCGCCCGGTCCAAAGCGTAACCTTTAGCAATACCGCCTAAGTCGATTTTCATGCCGGAAAACCTAAATTTTACCACATTATTCTTCCCGTGCAATATGATTTTATCAGAACCAACCAGCGCGAGCTTTTCTTTAATCATTTGGCTGTCCGGGACGCTGAAATTACGTTCAGTAAAACCCCATAGGTCCACCAAAGGAGCAACGGTGATATCAAAAGCCCCGCCTGTTTTAAGGGCAAGTTCCTTAGCGCGTTTGATTATATAGAAAGTATCCGGCGAAGCGGTTATCTTGCCTGAACGGTTAAGCCTGGAGATTTCGCTATCTTCCTTGTATTTACTTAACAGCTGCTCAAGGCGCGAAACCTCGTCAAAGACTATCTTTCCGGCGCGTTCATCCGCAGAAATAACCTCAAAGAATGTCCCCATCAGGACGCGGGTTTGGCGGTAAAGTTTTTCTTCCAGGAATAACTGCCGCAGCGTTAAAGTAATTATCCATCCGGCTGCCAGAATGATCAACAGATATATCCGCGTATTTTTGCTATAAGCCATAACCTTTATGCGTAACCTGCTTCAACTGACTTAACCAGGTCTACCAGCATTGTATTGACTGGTACGGGGATGGATAACTCCTGGCCTAAACGAACAATTACACCGTTGATATAATCTATCTCCGTGCGTTTTTTTCTTAAAATATCCTGAAGCATGCTGGAGATATTCTTAGAGGTAGATTCGCATACCGCTTCTACTTTGGCCAGTGGATCGTCATAAATAAGTTTGATGCGTTTTCTTTTGGCAATGCGCACAGCCTCGGTCACAGCTTCGCGCAATATTTTTTTGCTGGATTCCACTTCGATAAGCTTGCCGTTAGGCAGCCCGGTCAAGGCAGAAAGCGCGTTGATCCCGGAATTAATGATTAATTTTGACCAGAGTAGCCCTTTGATATCCCTGGACATCTTGGTTGAAAATCCGGCTTTATTCAATATTTCACGTATGGAGCGCATTTCCACAGGTGTTTTACCGTCGATCATACCGATGATCGTTTCACCTTTGCCGGCATGGCGGATCTTACCGGTATCAAGCCAAGTAGCCCCCTCGCTGGTTACGCCACCGATGACTTTATCCTCCCCGGCTAACTCTGCGATAACTTCAATATTGCCTATCCCATTCTGTAACGTAAGGATTTTCGTGTTTTTTGTAATTACGGGCTTAAGCTGAAGGATCGCCTGTTTAGTATGGAATGATTTGACGCAGACTATAGCCAGGTCCACCGCGCCAATATCCTGGGCATTCTCCGTAGCTTTTACCTGCGTTTTGATGGTTCCTGTGGCGCTTTCCACGCAAATTCCATTTTGATTCAGTATTTGGGCATTTTGCCTGCTTTTATCCAGTATCCAGGCCTCTTCTTTGCTTCTGGAAAGGCCAGCGGCGAATAAACAGCCCATTGCCCCGGGGCCAACAATAACAATTTTCATAGACCCTCCCCCCTGCTGAACTAAACTGCTACCGCGAGCTTATTGATCATTTTTTGAGATTTCAACTCTTTTCCTAAGTGAAAATTCAGGAATGAATTAAGGATCACATCCAACTCTTTTTTTATCTCCGGATTCATCCCTAAGTTAAGGCTTGAGCGAAAATCATTTTTCTCGATATGCAATATTGTTGCGATCGTACCCCTGAATATGGAGCGGCTGGCAGGATCCCTGTGGCAGCAGTTTGAGCAAAGTAAGCCGCCATGCGCCATACTGAACTTTGATTGTGCCATGATCTTTGAGGAGCACACGATACAGGAATCAAAATGCGGTTTAAAACCGCTCAAAGCAAGCATCTTTATCTTGAATATCGTGGCGATCTTCCCCGGGTTATAGTTAGTTTCTAGTTCCTTGAGGCAATTGACGGCAAGCGAATATACCTCTTCATTCTTATCCTCTGGCTGCATAACAGAAGCGATCAGCTCCATCATAAAGCTTGCCAGCACGGTTTTCTCGATATTCTGCCTTATCCCTGTAAAATCTTGTACTTTATCCGCCTGGCTGACCAGATGCAGCGATGTGGTGGATTTACGGTAGAAGACAATGTCGTTGAGCGAAAAAACCTCGAGGTTAGATGCAAATTTACCCGGGTCACTCCGGATACCTTTAAGCACGCCGCTGACTTTACCGAACTGGCGGCTGTAGAAATCAACGATCAAAGAGGTCTCACGCAGGTCAATCTTTCTTAATACCAGCGCCTGGGCTTTTTCAATGGACATATTTTCTTTCGGTTTTGCGCATCAAATGCTTTGCGCGCTGATTATTGTCATTAAATCCGAGTATATGTAAAATGCCGTGGACGACATACAGGCGCATTTCATATAACGGGGTTGTTTTAAAGGTTACTGAATTATTTACAGCCGTCTGCGTGGAAACGATTATATCCGCCTGGATGTCGCAGGCGCTCATATTATTTTCAAAAGCCAGGACGTCAGTGGTAACAGGTTTACCCAGGAAACGTTGATTCAGCTCCTTGATACAACGGTCGTCCACAAAACAGATATTCACCTGTCCGGCCAGCTTATTTTTAGCTTCCCGCTTGAATACTTGCGTCGCCAGTTTTCTTATTCCCGCCGCGCTGATCGCAAGCCGGCATTGACGGTTGATCACGTCAATCTTGAGGTGCCTCTTCATCTCTTATTCTTTTTTGCCATTCTTAAGTAAAGCGCGCTCTTTTTGGTTCTCTTGGTAGGCTATCCGGCTGTGGTATATGCCGCTTAAGATCTTGATGAATACGCTGGAGATCTTCTCAATATCCTTCAAAGTCAGGTCGCATTCATCCAGCTGGCCATCGATAAACTTATTGTTAATTATCCTGTGCACCAGCTCTTCAATCTTTCCGGGGTCAGGTTCCTTTAATGTGCGTGTCGCCGCCTCCACAGAATCTGCAAGCAGCACGATAGCGGTTTCTTTGGAGTTCGGTTTGGGCCCGGGATAACGGAAACCTTCTTCTGTGACCTCCTGGTCTTCTTCTTTGCCTTCCAGGGCACGGCGGTAAAAGTAATAGACAAGGCTTTTCCCATGATGCTGCTGGATAAATTGCCAGAGGACCGGGCTTAAACTGTATTTTTTTGCCAGCTCCAGCCCTTCCTTGACATGATTCATAATGATCAACTTACTCATTGTAGGAGTCAATGTATCATGCATGTTGTTCTTAATGTTCTGGTTTTCAATGAAATACTCCGGTTTATGCAGTTTTCCTATATCGTGGTAATAAGCCCCGATACGCGCCAGGAGCGCGTTCGCTCCGACAGCGTTACAGGCTGTTTCAGAAAGATTCCCCACGATCAGGCTGTGATGATATGTGCCGGGGGCCTCCATGATTAATCGCTGCAGCACCGGCTGATGTGTATCGGCAAGTTCCAATAAGCTTATATTTGTGACCTTTTGCAAAAGATATTCAAATACCGGAAGTAACCCCAGGACAATAATGCCGCAGATGAACCCATTGGCCAAAATAACAGCGTACCTGTACGGCTGGCTGAAAGAAAAACTCTCCAGGAGAATCAAAGTGACCAGCTGTAATAACCCGGCGATCAAGCCGGAATGGATCAGCGTGGTGCGGCGGCGCGCGCCTTTTACCGAAAGAATTGCTCCTATGCTGGAGACCATGAAAATAAGCAGCGCCTTGAACGGCTCCGTAGTCAAAGAGGCTAATGCTACAGAATTAACCAGGGATAAGAAATATGGGATCTCAATATCATTAAAAAGCAAAGTTGCCAGCATTGGAACGATAATTATCGGCACGAAATAAAAACTTAAACCGCTTTTTAATACGAAGTATCCGCTGGCAAAGCCGACCAGGAGAAGAAAAGCGATCTGTGTAAGGTTATAATCCTTGATTTTACCGGCATTCATCGCTAAAAACGCGTAGAGAATGACCAATAAGGCAAAAACAGCCAGATTCAGGTGGATGATATAACTGAACAGAAAAACAAAAACAGCCAAAAGGACAGGTTTGATCTTAGTTTTATTAATTAGTTTTCTCATAAGCTTCAATGATCCTCTGAACCAAAGCGTGGCGCACTACGTCAAAACCGGTAAAATATATGAACTTGATCTCTTCTACCGGCTTAAGGATATCCTGCGCCTGCAGTAGACCTATAGGTTTTCCGTTAGGCAGGTCGCTTTGCGTCATATCACCGGTAATCACAGCTTTGGAATTAAATCCCAAACGGGTAAGGAACATCTTCATTTGTTCGGCAGTGCAGTTTTGCGCTTCATCCAGGATAACAAAAGCGTCATTCAATGTTCTGCCTCTCATATAGGCAAGCGGCGCCACTTCAATGATGCCTGTTTCAATGTATTTCTCGATACGCTCAGCTTCCATCATATCGTAAAGAGCGTCATAAAGCGGCCGCAGGTAAGGGGATATTTTCTCGCGCATATCTCCGGGCAAAAAACCCAGTGATTCACCTGCTTCAATAGCCGGGCGGGTTAAAATGATCCTGCGCACGAGTTGTTTCTTCAGGGCATCAACCGCTGCGGCCATAGCCAGGTAAGTTTTTCCAGTACCTGCCGGGCCAAGGCCAAAAACAATATCATGATTAGCTATTGCTTCTACATATTCGCGCTGGCCATTGGTCTTAGGGCTGATCTGTTTGGTTTCCGGAGCGCGCACCAGGCCTGTTTGCAGCGTTTCGATACCTTTTGTTCCTGCTTCTGCGGATTTCTTGAAGTTAGCGATCAGGTAGAAAAGGTCAGTCTTTCCTATTTTTTCGTTGCCCTGGCGCAAAGCGTCCAGCAAATAGGCAATAAGTTCCCCTGCCTTTTTAACATTAACGCTTGTGCCGCTTATTTTAAGATGGCCACCGCGCAAAGTAAGCTTAACCTTGAACTCTCTCTGAATGCTTTTGATATTCACATCATGCATCCCGAAGAGTTCCTGCGCTTCCTGATGTGACTGGAACTTGATTATTTTATCCATTAAATGAATCCGCCATTGATTCGCTGGCGGGCGAATTTGAGCACCTTATGCTCTTGTTTAGCGAAATCCCGCCAAATATGCCAAAATTCTTTTATGACAATTTTGGCATAGATTATGAGGCGGGAACTTGTCATATTTCCTAAAGGTATTACTTGAGATTTTCTTTGGGCATAGCCGATTCCTGGGTGGATGGGACAGAATCAACAGGGATATTCAATACCTGTCCTGGATATACTTTATCCGGGCCCTTTAAAGTGTTTTTGTTCGCATCATATATCTTCATCCATTTACGGGTAGTTTTATAGAACTTCATGGATATCTTCTGCAATGTGTCATTTTTTTCTACGGTGTATTTTTCAAAAGTACCAACGCTTTCCATCTCTTCGCCCTGGTTCTCCATCATGGTTGGAGCAGATTCCTCATTTAAGGAGGCAACGGGCAAACTTGCCGGGCATCCCGCGGGGGATTTCTTTTGAAAGCCGAGTTCAATCTCTACCACGCGCGTTGTGCGGGTAGTCTTTCTGCCTTCCGATGATGCCTCCGGAGCTTTACCCATAAGGTATCCCCGGTTGCCGGTGGAAGTATCCTGGTCTATCCTGTCGCGAGTAAGCGTATATGTCCTGGCTACGCAACCGGAAAGCGCCAATGTGCTGAGTAACACAAAAATACCTGTTAACTTAAGCCTTTTCATTTCTGTTTCCTCCTCTTTTTAATGTTAAACCCAATTCCTTTAATTGTTTATCCTCGACTTCCGACGGCGCGCTTGTTAAAGGACAAATGCCTGCGGAGTTTTTCGGAAAAGTTATCACTTCTCTGATGCTCGCCTCCTGGGCCAGTATAGCCAAAAGCCTGTCTAAACCAAAAGCAACCCCTGCGTGCGGCGGCGCCCCGAACTGAAAAGCTTCAAGGAGAAAACCGAACCGTTTGCGCGCTTCCTCCTGGTTGATACCGATGATCTTAAATACCGTTTCCTGGAGCTTATGCTGGTGGATCCTTATCGATCCGGAACCAAGTTCATTGCCGTTTAGGACCAGGTCATAAGAACGTGAAAGGACTTTTTCAGGATGCTCTTCCAACTCCCGAGGGTCTTCCACTGAAGGTGCGGTGAATGGATGATGTTCGCTTTCCCAGCGGTTCTCCTCAGTGTTAAATTTAAATAAAGGGAAATCCACTACCCAGCAAAAAGCAAAATCAGCGTTCAATTCTTTCCTTAGATCAGGCTTATCCGAATTATACTTTTGCATTGCTTCCGCGTAAGGGATTCTCTTAAAAGGCGTGGGGATATCGATATTTTTCAGTTCGCGCATAATCATCTTCATTAATCCTTCGCTTAAAGCAAAAATATCTTCCTCATTCACAAAAGACATTTCAATGTCCAGCTGTGTAAATTCAGGCTGCCGGTCAGCGCGCAAGTCTTCATCACGGAAACATTTGGCGATCTGGTAATACCTTTCAATGCCGCTGACCATAAGTATTTGCTTGAATAACTGCGGAGACTGAGGCAAAGCGTAAAAGTGGCCTAAAGAAAGCCTGCTGGGCACCAGGTAATCCCTTGCGCCTTCAGGGGTGGATTTAGTAAGAATGGGGGTCTCGCATTCAATAAAATTATTTTCAGATAGATATGCGCGGGATATTTTATAAAGCTTGCTTCTTAAAATAAGGTTATTCAGTGAACGTTCTCTTCTTAAGTCCAGGTAACGGTATTTTAAGCGCATCTCCTCGGTAATATCGGCGTTATCTTCAATTTCAAATGGCGGCGTAAGGCTGGAATTAAGTATTTCTAATTTTTTTGCCAGGATCTCAACCTCGCCTGTGGCTATTTTCGGGTTAATCGAGCTTGCCGGCCTGCTATTAACTATGCCGGTAAGTTTGATCACAAATTCACTTCTTAATTCCTGGGCAAGTTTATGCGCTTCAGGCGCTTCTTTTGGTATAAAAACTACCTGGGTAAAACCGTAGCGGTCACGGATATCAATAAAGATAAGCTTGCCATGGTCGCGCCGGCGGGCCACCCAGCCGCAAAGGATTACTTCTTTACCGGAATCTTGAGCATTAAGTTCACCGCAGGTGTGGGTTCTTAACATTTTACTTCCTTTTCTAATTCAGCAAGGGCAACCTGTTTTTGCTGCCCGGAAACCATGTCTTTAAGAGTGATTGTATTATTCTTGAGTTCATTTTCACCGAGTATCAAGACCATGCGGGCATTTAAATCATTTGCTTTGCGCATACAGCCTTTAAGCGATTTTTCCTCATAGTCTGTGTCGCAAGGTATGCCCATTTTCCTTATATCAGACAATATGCTTATACCTTTTGCCCTTGCGGCTTTACCCAAAGTGATAAGAAATACAAGTTTCGCTTCTTTCTTTTCTGCCTCGGTCAGTTTACTGACGAGCAATACGCGCTCAATGCCGAAAGCAAAACCAATAGCTCCAATATCCGGGCCGCCGAGCTCTTTGACCAGGTTATTGTAACGGCCGCCGGCGCCGATAGCGTCCTGGGAGCCTAACTCTTGATGGGTGATCTCAAATACTGTGCGATTGTAATAATCCAGCCCGCGCACCAAAGAATGGTCTATTTTGTAAGGAATACCCAAGAGATCAAGTCCTGAAAGGACAGTATTAAAATGCTCCAGGCAATCCGGGCAGAGATGTTTGTTCTCCAGCTTCAAAGTATCCACAATCTGCCTGCAAGGCTCATTCTTGCAATCCAGGATCCTCAATACATTTATCTTAAGGCGCTTTTGGCAATCCTCGCAGAGCTTATCCGCCTTATCCTTAAGGGCGTCTTTTAAGTTCTTGCTCAGCGTTTCTTTGTCTTTTGAGCAGCCCAGGCTGTTGATCCTGATCTTGTAACCGCTTACAGAGAAATTGTCCAATAGTTCCCTGGCTAAAGCAATAACCTCAACGTCAAGAGAAGCCTCCTGCGAACCAAGCACTTCGCAGCCAATGTGGTGGAATTGGCGGTAGCGGCCTTTTTGCGGCCGTTCAAAACGGAACATCGGCCCCATATAATAAACCTTCAGGAACCCGCTTGTCTTATCCAGGTCATTCTCAATATAGCTGCGCACAACGGAAGCTGTCCCTTCAGGCCGTAAAGCATAAAGATCCTCATTATTCTTAATCATGAACATCTGTTTTTGCACGATTTCAGCTGACGCGCCAAGCGAACGGTCAAAAAGGCAGGCTTCCTCAACTAGCGGCGGGCGGATCTCCTGATAATTATATAAAGCAAAAATACCCCGGGAGATCTTCTCGATTTCCTGCCAAATAGCTGTTTCCGCAGGCAAAATATCTTTTGTGCCCGGTATCCTCTTAAACATAAGTTTGATTTTATTGTTGGTTAACGGCTTCCCCTTTCTTAGGCGAAAGAGGACGGTTTTATTTTATTTTTTGTTTCATTTCTAATCCGGCTTTGAAAATAACCACTTTTCTCGGTGGGACAGGTATTACCTGATTGGTACGCGGATTTCTGCCTATGCGGCTTCTCCTCTGTTTGATTTTAAAGACGCCGAAATTACGTAATTCTATCTTTTCGCCTCTGATCAGCGCATCAATAATACAATCAAAGGTCATTTGCACTACTTTTTTAACGTCTATCTGTTTTATATTGGTCGCATCAGATACCTTAAGGATGATATCTTTTTTGGTCATCTTACACCCCCTATTCTTAAGTACATTAGCAGCAAAAAGTTACAGTGTCAAGAGTAAAATTGATTAGAGAACCAAAGAAAGCCTCTCTTCACCCAATAATTCATCAAGTTCCTGTATCAGCTTCTCTGATGGCTGTACATAGAGATTCTCTCCTACGACCAGCTGTACACGGCCCCTGGAAGAAGCCTGTTTGGCAGCGCTAGTTTGTTTAGTGCAAGGGCTAGTGTCCAGGCGCAGGTATATCGGTACGCTACCTTTATGTTCGGCGAGCATATTCTTCAGGGTCTCAAATATATTCTCCTTTATGCCTGAAAGGTTAATGCTCATTGAGCTGATTAGCTTATAGATCTCCTCAAACGGAAAAATGTCTTCCACGATAATCTTGGGCGTATCTTCCGTAAGGTTCAAGGTCCCGCGGATATGCGTTATGGTATTCAACTGGATATAGCGGCTTATTTTAGAGTAAGCGCGCGGGAATACCAGCGCTTCCACCGCGCCGTCAAGGTCCTCGATCTTCAAGATCGCCATTTTCTCCTGCTTAGCGCGCGTGGTTGTCTGTTTGATCTTGGCGATCAGGCCGACTATCTTAATCTGGTCCTGGTCCTTATGCTCATGCATATTGCTGGTGGAGCAGGAAGCAAAGCGCTTCAGTTGCTTGGCATACCTGGCCAGAGGATGCCCGGAGACATAAAAACCGATCATCTCTTTTTCAAAAGAAAGCAGTTGCGGTTCCGGCCACTCTTTGATATCAGGGATATTCAGCGTATCGACCGAAAAACCGCCTTTTACAAGGCCCTGGTCAAAAAATGAAAGCTGGCCGCTGGATCTCTCCTTTTGGTTCTTCTGCGCCCTGTCTAAAATAGTGTCTAAAGCGGCGAACATTCTGGCGCGAGACATTTTAAAATCATCAAGCGCGCCGCATTTGATCAGGCTTTCCAATACTTTACGATTAGCCAGCCGCAGGTCTATACGCTGGGTCAACTCCTCCAGCGACTTAAACCTGCCGTTTTGCTTTCTTGCTTCCACGATAGATTCAGCCGCCCCGGCGCCGACATTTTTAACAGCCAATAGGCCGAAACGTATCGTGGAATCATCTACGACACAGAACAAAGCTTCGCTCTCATTGACATCAGGCGGCAGGATCTCTAAACCCATACGCTTGGCTTCATTGACATATTCAACGACCTTATCCGTATTGTCACGTTCCGATGTAAGAAGCGCGGTCATAAACTCTACGGGATAATTAGCTTTCAGGTACGCTGTGCGGTAGGAGATCAGGGCATACGCGGTAGAGTGCGATTTATTAAAACCGTAACCGGAAAAATATTCGATCAGGTCAAAGATCTTGCTGGCCGTACCTTCTCTGATAGAATTTTTGATGCAGCCGTTGATAAAATTGGACCTTTCTTTTTCCATTACTTCCGGGATCTTCTTGCCCATAGCTTTACGCAGGATATCCGCCTGGGCTAATGTAAAACCGGCTAAAGCTGAAGCTATCTGCATGATCTGTTCCTGATAGACCATGATCCCGTAGGTTTCTTTTAAGATCGGCTCAAGCTTTGGGTGCTCATACCTGATAGGGATCAGTCCGTGTTTGCGTTTCATAAAATCATCAAGCATACCGGAACCGATCGGGCCCGGGCGGTATAAAGCTAAAAGCGCGATCAAGTCCTCAAAACGTTCCGGCTCAAGTTTTTTAAGCAAATCGCGCATGCCGGAACTTTCAACCTGGAATATGCCGATACTA
>Ga0265297_10008439_pt1 | contig 13732 bp, 13 predicted proteins | sample Munlanlwell13791_FD_192502 | JGI IMG/M metagenome (GOLD analysis project Ga0265297, IMG submission 192502) | Leachate microbial communities from a municipal landfill in Southern Ontario, Canada - Leachate well 137-91 | ecosystem: Engineered > Solid waste > Landfill > Unclassified | place... | reverse complement strand
AAAACAAAATCCGCGTTACTGCGGACTAGTGTGGACCCGGGGGGAATCGCCCTCGCGTAAACTTCTGGTGAAGTTTCGCTCAGGCCGGGCTCGGGCCCGTCGGCCCTCCGCCTTCGATTCCCCAAAACAAAATCCGCGTTACTGCGGACTAGTGTGGACCCGGGGGGAATCGCCCTCGCGTAAACTTCTGGTGAAGTTTCGCTCAGGCCGGGCTCGGGCCCGTCGGCCCTCCGCCTTCGATTCCCCAAAACAAAATCCGCGTTACTGCGGACTAGTGTGGACCCGGGGGGAATCGAACCCCCGACCCATCCATGCCATGGATGTATGTTACCGCTATACCACGGGCCCTTGTTTTCAATTGAAATCTTATTATAAATTTTATTAATATGCAAGAAATTTTTAAAATTTTGAATAGTGTCCCCGAAAGGAATCGAACCTTTATCTAGAGCTTAGGAGTCTCTTGTTCTATCCATTGAACTACGGGGACTGGATATGAACAAATTAACACACTTCCTGCTTGTTTTCAATGTTTGATTTATGGTAAAATTATCTTATAAAAATTTAAAAAATATGATTAGAAGAAAATCTCCAATTGTTCGAATTGCTAAAAAAATTTGCCCAGCAGTTATTACTATTGTTGCCTCGCGCGATTTGCCCAAAGTAGATGATTTTTATTTTTTACCAATTAAAGGAGAAAAAGTTGCTTTACCAAAAAAAATAATTGGAAATCAAAAAACAAAAATTGGAGGGGGATCTGGTTTTATTGTTGGCAAAGAAGGCTATGTTCTTACTTGTAATCATGTTGTTGAAGACCATGAAGCTGATTATACAATAATTATTGATCCAGATCACAAATATTCAGCCAAAGTTTTAGCCAAAGATCCTTTAATCGATATGGCGATTTTAAAAATAGAGGGGCATAATTTCCCTTTCTTAAAACTGGGAGATTCTGACAAAGTTGAGCTTGGGGAAACAGTTATGGCAGTGGGCAATCCTTTAGGAGAATTTGAAGATACTCTTTCGGTTGGAATTATTTCTGGCTTAAGTCGAAAAATTACTGCTTATAGCGGATTTGATGCGAAAACAACTAATTTGCGAGGATTAATTCAAACCGATGCTGCTATTAATCCAGGCAATTCTGGTGGGCCGTTGGTAAACATGAGAGGCGAAGTAATTGGAATTAATACAGCCATGATTATGGGCGCAGAGAATATTGGTTTTGCTTTGCCGATAAATTATATCAAAGAAGATTTAAAAGAAGTAAAAATAGGAGGGAAAATAAAACGTCCCTATTTGGGAGTAAAATATTTATTATTAAACGAAGAAATTGCTCGAACAAATAAATTGCCAATTAATTATGGCGCATTGATTATTCGAGAAATGTTTGGCGAGCCGGCAGTAGCAAAAAATTCTAGCGCAGCAGAAGCGGGGATAAAAGAATATGACATTATTTTAGAAGTAAATAGTGAAAAAATAAATGAAGAAAATTCTCTTTCCGATGTTTTAGCAAAATGCTTGATTGGCCAGGAAATATCTTTAATGGTCTTACGAGAAAAGAAGAAAAAATTAATCAAAGCAATTTTAAAACAAAAAATATAATTAAAATAATTAATTTTTAAAATATGAAAAAAGAATCAAAATCAAATCCCTCTGCTCAAATAGACTCTCCAATTGAATTATTAAAGCAGGCCTGGGAAGTTTTTGCAAAAAGATATTCTGTCTTTTTGGGAATTATTTTAATTCCTGCTCTTTATTTAATTGCTGGCAAAATATTGTCCGTTGCTTTTATAGAGGTTTTAAAAGTAAACAATACTGAAATCGGATTTGTTTTAGCCTCTGATTTTTTGGTAATTTTATTGTTTCTTTTATTTTTTTGGTCCCAAGTTTCTTTGCTTTATGCAGTGGCCAATGAAAAAGCCGGTGTTGATGAATCTTATCAAAAAGGAAAAAATCTTTTATGGGCCTATATTGTTTTATCTTTATTTACTAGTTTAATAGTGTTTGGAGGTGTTATTGTATTTTTAATTCCAGGAATTATTTTTTCTGTTTGGTTGTCTTTGGCAGTTTTTGTTTTTATTAAAGAAAATGAAAAACAAGAAAAAGCAATTTTAAAAAGCTATGAATATGTTCGAGGGCATTGGTGGCCGATTTTGGGAAGAATTTTATTTATTACTTTTATTTTAGTCGCAGCTCAATGGATTATCTCTGTTATTTTAAGTTTTTGCGGATTGCAAATCGAAGACAGCAAAGAGCTGTCAGGGATTATTTCTTATTTCTTTTATCCATTATCTTTAGTTTATTACTTTGCAATTTATCAAAACATTAAAAAGATCAAAAACAATTTAAGTTTTTCGCTAGATAAAAATAAAAAGAATTTATTTATTGTTTTTGCTCTTATTTCTTTTTTAATTATTATGTTGGCTGTAATTTTTTTGATAAAATATCCTGGCGCGATAAATTATTTAAATTCTCCAAGAATGGGTGTTTTTAATTAAGAACAGAATTTAAATATTTTTAAAATAAAAATCCCGTTTTTAAAGGGATTATGATAGCTAATAAAAATTAAGAAATTTCTGATTGCCACTGCTCAAAGGTTGAGCCCGGGCAATTTGTTTGGCTGTTGAATTGATAATGGGGCGCTACTTCAAGCTCTGGATTGAAAAATTTCAACCCATTGATTATTTTTTTTACAGCCTTGATTTGGGCGGGCGGGGGAGTAGCATTGGAATAATCTCCAATCAATAAGATTGCCAGGCTTTGGCAATTTATTTCCCAGTTTCCGGCATGCCACCCAACTTGATCAACATACCAAACTCCATTTATAGAGATTAAAGGACTTAGTCCTTTCTTGGTTGTTCCATCGGGGTAAACAATATAATGGTAAGGCAAAAAGCTTTCTTGCCCATTTACCATATGGCCAGAATGAGGTTCAAGCCCTTTTACATAAGGATCGTTGTTGCCAGAAGCATAGCGCTTGGCGTATAGCGATTCTTTGCAGCCTTGATTAATTTCAGCCACGGTTACATTGTTTGGTCCAGCTGAGTGGTGGATAACTACAGTCCTAAAAGGAAGTCGTTCTGCGTCCCAATCAACATACCAATAGTTTCCTATAGAAACAAACCAAATATTTCTTTTTTCAGCCAAGGTGGCGTCAATGTAGGGCAATGGATTAATTTCCTTTTTTGAATAATAATAAGGCTTGTGTGCCTTGATAATCAGCGAGGCCTGATCAACAGTTGGACGTTTTAATTCTGTTAACGAAGGGGGGATAGTGACGGTTGGCCTAACTATTGGTGTAAAGGCATGAGAAGAATGATATTTGTTTATCATCTCTTCTTTGGTCATCTGGATTGAAGTTGTGTTTATTGCTCCGGTAATGCCAATCAAGCAAATTAAGACCAGAGCAATCAGCAGAATGCCAAAATTTTTTCTAATTTTTATCACCTCTTTTTTCAAGTTGCAATGTGATTTTGGGAACAAGTCCCGTAACAATGGTTTATATTGTTTTGCCCTCTTTGTCAAACCAAGATTGAAAATAAAATAATTGAATCATATTTTTAATAATGTTAGAATAAAAATGTAATTTTTAAATATTTTTTAAAAAATTGGAAAAAATAGAAGAAAAAAACAATATTAGTTTTTGGCAAATATTGGTCAAGATTAAAGAAATGTATCGGCCCTTTTTAGGGGCGATTGCTTTAATTTTTGGCTTTTTGTTTTTAGGTCAGGCCATTGCTTTAATTAGTCCGTATATTTACGGAAAAATTATTGATGGAATTGTCCAAGGCAAAGAAATTGCTTATTTGATTAAGCTTTGTTTTTTGTCTTTTGCGGTATTGTTGTTTAATAATTTAATTATTACTTATTATGAAGAAAAGGTTAAAGTTTTAAAATTTGATTTTGATGTTCGACGTCGAGTAACTAAAGAAACTTTAGAAAAATTATTTTCTTTTTCTATCGGGCAGCACGAAAATCAAAATTCTGGGATTAAAAAAAGTATTATTGATCGCGGTCAAAACGCCTTAACCGAATTGGCATTTTCTTTGATTTATGAAATTTTTCCAATGATTTTGCAAGTAACCGTAACAATAATTGCTTTAACAATTATTGCTCCTCCTTTAGGATTAATTATTTTTTTGGGAATTTCTATTTATTTTTATGCTTCTTTTTATAGTAGTCGGATTTTTGGAAAAGATTTTCGCGAATTACAAGAAATGCATGTTGAAGCGGAAAAAAAACAATCAGAATTTTTAAGAAATGCTTCGCTGGTAAAAATAAATGCTAATGAGTCAGAGATTGTTAATGATTATGACAAAAGAATAGAGCAAGTAAACAATTTTGGAAAAAAAGTTTGGATGAGATTTATTCGTTTTTTCCAAATAAGAAGCACGATTTCCGACACAACAAGAATCGTAGTTTTATTGGTTGGAATTTATTTGGTTTATCAGCAAGTTTATACGCCGGGATTTTTGGTGATTATTTTATCATGGTCGTCTAATGCTTTTGATAGGATTATTCGGGCTGGTTATCTGCAAAGAAGAATTACCGAGCTTTACGCTATGATTAAAATTTATTTTGACTTATTAAGTCTTGAGCCAGCTATTAAAGAAAAAGAAAATCCTATTATTTTTGAAAAAATAAAAGGCGATGTGGAATATAAAAATGTTTTTTTTAGATATCCCTCTCGAGAAGAGCCAAGCGAAATTACTAATAGTTTAAAAAAAACCAAATTTAAAGCAGGAGAGCACACTCTTAAAAATGTTAATTTTTCAATTAAAGCAGGAGAAAAAGTAGCAATCGTTGGTCATAGTGGAGCTGGAAAATCTTCTTTGGTGCAATTGTTGTTAAGAGCCTATGACCCCTTTAAGGGAAAGATTATGATTGACGGGCATGATCTAAAAGATTTGTCTTTAAAAAAATATCGGGATTTTTTAGGAGTTGTTCCGCAAGATGTTTCTCTTTTTGATGATACTTTGCGTTATAATATTCTTTTTGGAAGCAAAAAAGAAATAAGCGAAAAGCAATTAAATCAGGCGATAAAAATGGCTGGCATTGATTCGTTTTTAAAAAATTTAGAAAATGGGCTAGAAACAATGCTGGGGGAGAGAGGGGTAAAATTGTCAGGAGGGGAAAGACAAAGAGTAGGCATCGCCCGAGCCTTGGTTAAAAATCCAGCTATTTTAGTATTTGATGAAGCTACTTCTAGTTTAGATGTAGAAAACGAAGCATTGATTCAAGATTCAATAGAAAAAGCGTCTCAAGGAAGAACAACAATAATTATTGCTCATCGCTTATCAACCATTAAAAATGCAGACAAAATTATTGTGCTGGATAAGGGCCGAGTAATTGGAGAAGGAAAACACGAGCATCTTGTTAGAGATTGTCCGTCTTATAAAAAAATGATTAATATCCAGTCAATAATGGTAGGATAATTTATTTTTAAAATAATTGATTAAAATTAAAAGATTTAGAGACAATACTTAGAAATGTTTTTATGTAAATTTTTGGGTTTTCAATTTCGGCTTATGTTCGTTAAAAATTATCTTTTAATCATAATTAAGAATGTTTGGGAGCTAAGCTCCTAAACATGAGCCCAGGGCATATTTCATTTACTTTACGTTTCCCATTTTCAAGATTAATATATTTTGATATAATGTTTTTAATAAACAAAAAACATTTTAATTATTAACAAATGAATTCTAAAAAGCTTCTTGCTTTTACCTTAATCGAGCTCTTGGTCGTGATTGCAATCGTGGGTATCTTATCTGGCTTTGTTTTAGTTTCTTTGAATTCGGCAACTAATTCTGCTAAAGACGCTAAAGCTAAATCAGATATTTCTACTATTCAACGCGCTATTATGGCGTATAATGCCCAAAACAGCGTTTCTTATCCAAGTTCGGAAACTAATTGTACTCTTGGCGGAGGAACTAATCGCTGCACCATTTTAGAAGAAAATCTAGCTCCATTTTTAACTGTTTTTCCAGAAAATCCTAACGGTGGTTATTATATCTATAACTATGTTTCAGCCACGGAAACCTATGCTTTGTCTGGAAATCTTTCTGATGAAAATATTTGGTCTTATTCCAGTTTGTCTGGATCTTGGGGAATAGTAGAAGAGTCAGCCAATATTGATGGTGTTTGCACCGTTTCTTCTGGCACAATCAATTTAAATACTCAATCTTGTAGTGGCCGAGCTACAGCTGATGCCATTAATTTTACTACTACTAGTAATATTACCTCTGGCTCAAGTTCAATTACTTTAACTACTACTCCCACTGGTTTAGTTCCAGGAGACGAAGTTTTGATTATTAATCTTCAAGGAACTTCTAGCAATTATGATAATGTTGGAAAATACGAAACAAGGATTATTTCTGAAATTAATTCTAATACTTTAACTCTTTCTCAATCTTTAACTAATAGTTATGACGGCACCACGCAAAAAATAATGGTGCAAAGAATGCCAAACTATGACAGTGTTTCGATTGCTTCTGGCGCAATTCTGACGGCTAATGCCTGGGATGGAACTAAGGGAGGAGTTTTAGCTTTTACTTCATCGGGCCAAGTTAATGTTTTAGGAACAATTAATATGGCAGGAAAGGGTTATTCTGGGGGATTAGGAAATGGAGCAGGAAGATCTGATGGAACAAAAGGCCAGCAAGGAGCTTCTATTTTAGGAATCGGAAGTTATTTAACATTAAATAATAGCAATGGTGGTGGCGGTGCTGGTTGTGATGGCAATGCTGGTGCAGGCGGTGGTTATATTAATAATGGTTCTGATGCTAGTCTTTGCCCATCTTGTTATTCAAGAGGAACTTGTCCAGGAACAGGAGGGTCTTTAATTTCTATTTCTTCAAAATTATATCTTGGTGCAGGCGGTGGTGGGGGGGGCGGAACCTCTGATTCAGCTCCTCGTTATGGTGGAAATGGTGGAAATGGAGGAGGAATAGTTTTTATTAAGGCTAATAATGTATCAGTGGAAGGATTGATAACGGTATCTGGTTCAAACGGAGGAAATGGAGGTACTGATCCTAATGGTTGGAGATTTGGTGCAGGCGGTGGTGGGGGAGGATCAGGAGGAATTATTAAAATTTTTGGAAGCATTCAATATATTTCTTCGGGAAGTAGTAATTATTTTGGTGGCGTCGGAGGCTATGGTTGCCAATTTTGTAGTGGATCAACTTCTTGTTCTTATGGCTGTACTTCAAATTGGTGTACCGCAGGCGGTGGCGGAGCCCCTGGAGCCAATGGTGGAAATGGATCAAATGGATTAGTAGAAGCAAATTAGGTCTTGGTTTTTAATGAAAAAATAAAAAATACTTTTTTAACAAAGTATTTTTTTGATTGGCAACAAATGAGGATTTGCCTTCGAATCCTGCAAAACATATTTTTTAACTTAAAATTCCTCAAAAGAGGAATTTTAATTTAACAGGTTGTTTGTCGATATATTTAGAATTTTAGATCGGGAGAGTATTAAGGAGACCATAGATGTTTTTACTTTAATTTGTTAAAATTAATTTAATATAAGTAGAAATAAATTATTTTTATGAAAAAAGATAAATTGATAGAAAATAATTTAGCTTTTATAGATGGACAGAATCTATACAGAGGAACAACCTTGACTGATCCAAAATGGAAAGTAGATCTTTTCAAATTCAGAAAGTATTTGGCAAATAAATATGATATACAAAAAGCTTATTATTTTTTAGGATTTCTTGATGAAGAGAATCAAGGCCTTTATGATAAAATACAGGAAGCAGGATTTATTGTTAAGTTTCGTGAGCATAATTCGGCAATGATTGGAAAGAAAAAGGGAAACGTGGATTCAGATATCATTTTTGATATTATGAAGAGAATTTATAAGCAAGATTTTTTTGATAAAATAGTATTAGTCTCTGGAGATGGGGATTATAAGATGTTGGTAGATTTCTTGATCGAGGAAAATAAATTTAAGAAGATATTGTTTCCTAATAAGGATTTTGCATCTTCTTTGTATAAGAAGATAACCAGGGTATATTTTGATTATTTAATAAACATTAAACATATCATAGAAAAATAAAAAAAAGGGGGCCTTTGCAGGGACCCTTTTGTCTTGATGCTTATATAATACTTTTTATTTTATTTATTGTCAATATTAATTTAAGGGGTGACTAACGGGATTCGCCTTCAAATAAATTCCTACTGGAATTTTTTTCAGGCCGGGCTCGCCACCGTCGTGGCTTCGCCTTCGAATCCTGTAAAACATATTCTTTAACTTAAAATTCCTCAAAAGAGGGGTTTTAATTTAAAATGGGTGACTAACGGGATTCGAACCCGTACAAAGAGCTCCACAAACTCTTGTGCTGCCATTACACCATAGCCACCATGGCTTCCTATTTTTAAAGAAAAGAAGTTGTGTCCCCGGCGCGAATCGAACGCACAACCTACGGATTAGAAGTCCGTCGCTCTGTCCTATTGAGCTACGGGGACATAAATACAGATATATATCTAATACCAAGAAAAACAAGAAAAATCAATGCTTAAAAAGACTTAAGGTTATAAAATTTTTGACGGAAACTGGGAAAAATGATATAAAAATATCTATAGCGGGGCATAGTGAAACGGCTATCACGAGTCTTTTGGGAAGATTTATTCTGAGTTCGAATCTCAGTGCCCCGACAGTTTGAAAATTAAATTTTGCGGGTGTAGCTCAGTGGTAGAGCGACAGCCTTCCAAGTTGTATATGAGGGTTCGATTCCCTTCACCCGCTCAAAAATTAAGGAATCGAACCATAGAGATTGCAAAGATAGCTTTAGAAAGCTATCTGATTTTTATTTGCAAAGCAATATGATATAATTTATTTAATAAAAATAAATAATAAATAATAAAAAAATATGGCTAAGAAAAAAGAAAACATAGGCGCAGCTGTTGTAGTAGGGGTAGGGATTGCCGTTGCTTCTGCTGCCGCTTATTTGCTATTTGGCAAAGAAGGTAAAAAAAATCGGAAAGCACTTCGAGGGTGGGCGATAAAAATGAAAGGTGAAATTATAGAAAAATTGGAAAAAGCCAAAGAAGTGAGCGAACCGGTTTATAATCAAATAGTTGATGGAGTTTCGGCTCGATATGCCAAGATTAAAGATATTGATAAAAAAGAGCTAGAAGAATTAATTGCTGATATTCGTCAGCACTGGAAAGCGATTTTAAAAACTGCGAAACCAAAAAAGAAAAAATAGATAAAATTTTAAAAAATAATGATTGGCGAGCCTAAAAAAATAGCGATCGTGGGAGCGGGAATAATTGGGCTTTACTTGGCTTGGAAATTTAAAAAACAGGGGCACATTGTCTCTGTTTTTGAAAAAAACAAGCAAAGCGAGGTTGGTAAAAAACCTTGCTCTGCGCTTTATTCAGAAAGAATTAAAAATTTTATTCCCCAGGCTGAAAGCTGTGTTGAAAATACAATCAAAGGCTGTTTTATTAGTTTTCCTAAAAAAAAGATAAAATTGGATTTTTCTCCTTATCATTTAGTGATTAATCGTGAAAAATTGATTTCAGCGCTTATCGAGTTAGCTGAACAATCTGGAGCAGAAATATTTTTTCAACAAGAAATAAAACAGATTCCCCAAAACTTTGATTATGTTATTGCCTGCGATGGGGCAGGATCTTCAATAAGAAGATTGCTCAATTTGCCTAATCCAAAAATAAAAACAGGAGCTCAAATTTTTATTCAGAATAGCGATCAGTCTGATTTTGTGACTACCTATCCTACAAAAACCGGATTTTGCTGGAAAATACCTCGAGGGAATTTTTTGGAATATGGAATTATGGAAGAAAAAGAAATTATCAATAAAGAATTTGAAAATTTTTTAAAACAACAAAAAGTTAGAAATCAAGGGAAAATTTTATCAGCTGGGATTCCGCAACCACAATTTTCTTTTCAAAACGCGGGTTTAATTTTTCCAAAACAAAGAAATATTACTCTTTGCGGAGATGCCTGCGGATTAACTAAACCATGGAGCGGGGGAGGGGTTATTTGGGGGCTTATTCAGGCTGATATTTTGTTAAAAAATTTTCCGAATTTCAAAACTTATCAAAAAGAATGCTCTCAAAAATTTAGTTGGTTTGTTTTTCAAGGAATTATCTCAAAAAAAATAATTTATTTTCTGGGAAATTATCTTCCTCTGCTAATTCCTTCGAAAATAAAATATGACAATGATTTTCCTTTTTTCTTGAAATCCTTTTTTTCTCTTTTTTTCTCAAAAAAATAAAAAAATTTTATTGTTTTTAGTTCTTGATAGATTTGTTTTAAAGTGCTATGTTTTAAGATATTGGAAGGAATTTGATATCGGCTTCTCTTAACTAGCCGATAGTTTGGGCATTTGTTGGCCTAAAATTTATCGGAGGGATGCCAGAGCGGTTGAATGGGATGGTTTCGAAAACCATTGTGGCTAAAACCACCACGAGTTCGAATCTCGTTCCCTCCTCTTTTGATGTTTAAAATTAAAATTGAAATATGTTCTCTTTTTTGAAATCAAAAAAACAAAAAGAAAAAATTCAAAATTTGGAAGATGCTGCCAAAAGAATTGAAGCACTAGAGGAAGTTTTGAAAAACGCTTTGGAAAAAATTAATGAATTAGAAAAAAAGAGTATTTTTTATTTTCAAAAATTCAATTTAATTAGATATAACCCTTTTGAAAACAGGGGAGGAGATCAAAGTTTTTCTTTGGCAATGTTAGACCAAAAAAATAATGGCTTTGTTGTTACTTCTATTTTTATGGATGGCAATACAAGAATTTTTGCAAAACCGATAGAAAAAGGATTATCAAAATATCAATTATCAAAAGAGGAACAACAAGCAATCGAAGGCGTAAAACAAGATTAATTATGGCAAACGACAAAACAATAAAATCAAGCGAAAAAATGAAAAGGCCAGCCGTAGTGGTTGTTTTAGGGCACATTGATCACGGAAAAACATCTCTTTTGATGGCAATTAAAGATTTTAAAATTTTAAGCAAAGAATCAGGGGGTATAACTCAGCATGTTGGAGCATATCAAATCGAACATAATAATCAAAAAATTACTTTTATTGATACCCCTGGGCATGAATCTTTTTCTGCCATTAGATCACGAGGGTCAAAAGTGGCTGATATCGCTATTTTGGTAATAGACGCTGCCGAAGGAATAAAGAAACAAACCAAAGAAGCTATTTCTCATATCAAAAAAGCCAATCTTTCAACAATTGTTGCTTTTAATAAAATAGACAAACCAGAAGCCAATCCAGAAAGAGTAAAACAGCAATTAATGGAAGAAGATATTATTGTGGAATCTTTTGGCGGACAAGTGCCTAGCGTGAATATTTCTGCTAAAACAGGCAAAGGCATTACTGATCTTTTAGATTTAATTTTATTGGTTGCAGAAATGGAAGAGTTAGAATATGATCTTGATTCTTTCGCTGTCGGAACGATTATTGAAGCCTATCAAGATTCCCGCCGAGGTCCAACCTGTACGGCAATTATGGAAAAAGGAATTTTAAAATCAGGAGCATTTATTGCCACAGATTCTGCTTTTGGCAAGGTAAAAAATTTAGAAGATTTTTTAGGAAAGCAAATCAATGAGGCCTTTCCATCTGATCCAGTTGTGATTGTTGGTTTTGAAAGCATGCCTATTGTTGGAGAAAATTTTATAGTATTTCAAAATATGGATCAGGCAATGGCCCATGTTAAACCAAAAAAAGAAAATATTAGCCGATTAAGTTTTGAAGATCAAGAAACGGAAAACAATAAAAAATATTTAAATTTAGTTGTAAAAGCAGATGCCTTTGGATCTTTAGAAGCAATCGAAGAAGTGATTAAAACATTGCCTCAAGAAACAGTAGGAATTAAAATAATTAAAGCTGAAGTGGGAAATGTAAATGAGTCTGATATAAAACTAGCGAAAAGCGCCAAAGGTGCGGTGATTGCTTTTCGAGTGAAAACTGACAAAATGGCAGAAATTGCTATTCAAAAAGAACAAATTAGAGTTTATGATTTTGAAATAATTTATACCATGGCTCAGAAAATAAGAGAATTAATGGAAAGAAAGTTGATTAAAGAAAAAGAAAGAACAGATTTAGGGAAAATGGAAATAACAGTTATTTTTAGAACAGAAAAAAATAGACAAATTATTGGAGGATTGGTAACTGAAGGTGAAGTAGCAAAAGGGTCTTCTTTGGAAATTATGCGTTTAGGAGAAAAAATAGGGCAGGGTCGGATTATTGATGTGCAGGCTAACAAAAAAAGCTTTCCTAGCATGAAGGCAGGAAAAGAATGTGCTATTTTATATCAAGGAAATGAAAAAATAAAAGAAGGCGATGAGATTATTTCTTATAAAGAAGATTATATCAGGGAAGAACTTTAAAAATAAAGCTTGATAATCAATGCCGAAAGAATTTAAAAAAGAAAAAATTGATCATTTAATCAAGCGGGAGCTTGATAGTATTATTTTACGCGAATTGGATATTTTCCCCGGAACTTTATTGACTATTACTAGGGTAGAAACTGCCCGAAATATGTTTGAAGCCAAAGTTTATATTTCTGTAATTCCAGAAGATCAGTTTGAGGCTATTTTTGCTTTGCTTGGCCGGCATATTTATGATTTACAGCAATCTTTAAACAAAAAACTTAAGATTAGGCCAGTTCCAAAGATTATTTTTAAAAAAGAAATAAAAACCAAAGAAGCAGGAAGAATAGATGAATTGTTGTTTGAAATTCAAAAAAAAGAGAGTGGAAAAAAATAAAAGAATATGCTATGTTTTTTATGTGGCGTGGTAGCCAAGTAGCAAGGCGAGAGTCTGCAAAACTCTTATACGCGGGTGCGATTCCCGCCCACGCCTCCATTTTTGAAATATTTATTTGAAATGGTATAGGGAAAAGAGCGTTTGACTTAAGTGAATTCCAAATGATATATTTTAAATAATGAGAAAAAGAACATGGAGTAAGACAGATTTAGAAAGTGCAATTAAAGAATCTTTTAGTTATAGACAAGTTTTGTGTAGATTAAAATTAAAGGCAACAGGAGGAAATTATACACAAATTAAAAAATATATTGAAGAATTTGGTTTCAAGATAGATCATTTTAAAGGAAAAGGTTGGAATAAAGGATTACATCCGATATCAATAACAAAAATTCCTTTAGAAAAAATTTTAGTAAAAAATAGCCTCTTTCAAACATATAAACTAAAAAACAGATTAATTAGAGAGGGATTAAAGCTGGCTAAATGTGAAGAATGCGGATGGGCTGAAAAAAGTTTTGATGGTCGACTACCATTAGAACTTCATCATATTGATGGTAATAGCCATAATAATTGTTTAGATAACTTACAAATACTTTGTCCCAATTGTCATAGCTTAAAATCTAATTATCGTGGAAGAAAAAATAAAACGCCTCGGTGATGAAACTGGTAAACATACAGCACTTAAAATGCTGCGGGCAACACCCTTGTGGGTTCGAGTCCCACCCGAGGCACAATAGATATAATAAAAAGAGAGTGTCATGCTCTTTTTTGCGTCTTTTAGATAATTAGGACGAGAAGGCGGAGGGCCGACGGGCCCGAGCCCGGCCTGAGAAAAATCTCACCAGAGATTTATTCGAAGGCGAGTCCCACCCGAGGCACAATAGATATAATAAAAAGAGAGTGTCATGCTCTTTTTTGCGTCTTTTAGATAATTAGGACGAGAAGGCGGAGGGCCGACGGGCCCGAGCCCGGCCTGAGAAAAATCTC
>Ga0265297_10008438_pt1 | contig 13733 bp, 16 predicted proteins | sample Munlanlwell13791_FD_192502 | JGI IMG/M metagenome (GOLD analysis project Ga0265297, IMG submission 192502) | Leachate microbial communities from a municipal landfill in Southern Ontario, Canada - Leachate well 137-91 | ecosystem: Engineered > Solid waste > Landfill > Unclassified | place... | reverse complement strand
ATTGGCCAGTGGCTGAAATGGCGACGCTCGGCCCGAAATTGCGCGTTCTGCGCTGCGGCGGCGATACCCGCGCGCACAGCGTCGCCAACGGCCTGCGGGCGATGGCCGGCGAACTCGGCGACCGTGGCGGAATTGGCAGCGACTGGGTACTGGTGCACGATGCCGCGCGACCCTGCCTGACCGTCGCCATGGTCGAAAATCTGATCTCCGAGGTGGGCGAGGACGATGCCGGCGGGCTGCTTGCGGTGCCCGTCGCCGACACCCTGAAGCGCGCCGACGAAAACGGCCGCATTCGCCGGACCGTGTCACGTGAGGGCCTGTGGCAGGCGCAAACGCCGCAGATGTTCCGTCATCACCTGCTGCTCGATGCGCTCGATTTCGCGCCGCAGGTTACCGACGAAGCCAGTGCCATCGAAGCGCTGGGGCTATTGCCGCGCCTCGTGGCGGCCGACGCCAGCAATTTCAAGGTCACCTATCCGGTGGATCTGCAGATGGCGGAATGGGTGCTGCAAAACCGGGGCAAAGCCTAGTTCTCGCTCCCTTGCGAGTGAGCGGTTTAGGCGATCGCGGGCCGGTTGATAGCCGCTTTGAATAGCCTGTCCATCCCGATAAAAATGCGCTAGCCTTGAATGTGTTGGTCTATATTCATCGATAAAGGAGCCCTCTCATGAAATCCATCCTTGGTGTTGTCCTGGCGTTATCTTCCGGCCTCGTTCTGGCCCAGAGCGGCGGCATCGGCGGCTTGAAGTTCGATCCCAGCCCTGCCCAGGCGGGCAAGGAAGTGAAGATCACGATCTCCGCCGAGGGCGAGGCATCGAACAATTGCGGCATGGAGGTGCATTTCGACGATGGCAGCGAGTCGCGCAACATCAAGGTGGACGGCCGGGAAAACAAGTTTCCGGTGACCATCGCCAAGACCTACGCCAAGGCCGGCACCTACAGCATCAAGGCCGAAGGCAAGAAGATCACCACGCACTTCCCGTGTGTCGGCAAGGCCGAAGCGAAGCTGGTGGTGGAAGGCGCCCCGGCTCCCGCCAAGGCTGCCGGCCCGAGCTGTCCCGAGGGCTGGAAGATGATCGGCAAGCCGGGCAAGGCCGGAAATTTCGGCTGCAAGGCAGGCAAGGGCGCCATGATGCCGAAGGACCCGCTGACCTGCGGCAAGGGCCTGGAGCCCTATGCGAATGAAAAGGCGAAGCAGCTCGGCTGCCGCGCACCGAAGAAGAAATAGGCTGTTTCCCGGCTCTTCCGCACGGCGTCGCCCATGAATCATGGCGCCGCCGTGCGCGTTTGCGGCCTGTTCGTCGTCCGGCCGGGCATATACTGAACCCCAGGTTGACGTTTTAGGGGGCGCCATGCTGCGCAGATCGATGATCGTAATGCTGCTGGTCTTGTCCGGACATCTTGCCGAGGCCGACGCACAGCCGATTCGGGATGCCAGACGGGGCGAACTACTGTATTCGACGCATTGCCTTGCCTGTCACAATGTCCAGGTTCATTGGCGGGAAAAGAAGCTCGTCACGGACTGGCCCAGCCTCAAATCCGAAGTGCGTCGCTGGGCGCTGCTGTCGAAGCTCGAGTGGAGCGAATACGACGTCGAAGCGGTGACGGGGTACCTGAATGATTTCCACTACCGGTATCCCGTTCCGGATTGATCGGGGATCGATGATTGGCATGGCATAATTGTCGGGCGTCCGCCAACCGGCGCGTCAGGCTTCGAAGCAAGGTCGATTGCAGGAAAGAAAGTCCATGTCTCGCAGCTGTTGTGAAAGGGTTTTTCCGCAATGAAGCTTCCATTTCGCGTCGGTCAGGGCTACGACGTGCACGCGCTGACGCCGGGCCGCAAGCTGATTCTGGGCGGTGTGCATATTCCCCATCACCAGGGCCTGCTCGGGCATTCGGATGCCGACGCGCTGCTGCATGCGATCACCGATGCGATTCTCGGCGGCGCCGGGCTGGGCGACATCGGCGGCATGTTTCCCGACACCGGTTCGCAGTGGGAGGGGGCCGACAGCCGTACGCTGCTGCGCGGCGCCATGGACGCCGTGCGCGCGGCAGGCTGGCAGGTCGGCAACATCGACGCCACGATCATTGCCCAGGCGCCGCGCATCGCGCCCCATGTCGCGGCGATGCGCGCCAACATCGCGGCCGACCTCGGCATCGCGGCCGAGGCGGTAAACGTCAAGGGCAAAACCAATGAACGCCTGGGTTTCGAAGGCCGGGGCGAAGGCATTGCGGCGCATGCCGTAGCGCTACTGGTCCGTGTCGGGTAAGGCGGCATGACCGAGGCGCACTCGCATCGGGTGTTCTTTGCGCTATGGCCCGACCACGAGGCGAGCTCGCATCTGTTGGCGCTGGCACACGAACTGACGTCCCGCGGCGGCCGGGTGATGCACCCGGCGGCCTTGCACCTGACCCTGGCTTTCGTCGGCTCGGTGACACCGACCCAGCTTCCCAAGCTGGGAGAAATAGCCGCCGGGATTCGCGCCGAGGCCTTCGACCTGAGCATCGACCGGCTGGGCTTCTGGCCGCAGCGCGGCATCCTGTGGGCGGGTTGCCGCGAGGTGCCGCAGCCGCTGCGCCGGCTGGCCGCGTCGCTGGTCGCTGACCTGCGCGCCGCCGGCTTCACCATCGACCATCGTTCCGGGGCAGATCTGGTGCCGCACATCACGCTGGCGCGCCGTGCCCGCTGCGGGTCGCTGCCCAGGCTGGAAACGCCGATCCTCTGGCGGGCCAGCGAATTTGCTCTGGTCGAGACCCATCTGCATCCTTCCGCGGCGAGCTACAAGACGCTGGCCAGCTATCCGCTTGCTGAGCCGGAAGCCGTTTGAATTAGAATCCTGTCATTGTTTGGAGCCGATATTGTGGTCAGCCTGTTTCGCCCCAGAAAGACATCGCCGCGCCTGGAACGCCTGCACCAGCTGAGTCTGTTCGTCAATCTGACGCCGGCCGAGTTGCAGATCGTCGATGGCCTACTGCACGAGCGTGATTTTCTCGATGGCGAGGTGATCTTCGATGAAGGCGAGGAAGGGCAGGCTATCTACATCATCGCGTCGGGCGAAGTGCTGATTTCCCGCCAGGCGTATGGCGATGCCGGGCGGGAGGCGCATCCCGGCGGCAATGATCCGGCGGTTTCCCGTCCCAGGCGGCGTCAGGGGGATTCCGGGCGCGTCGCGCAACTCGGTGCCGGCACATTTTTCGGCGAGCTCGCGCTGCTGGACAATTCGCCGCGTTCGGCGCAGGCCCGCGCGGCGTCACCCTGCCAGCTGATCGTGTTCTTTCGCGATGATTTCGTCGGTCTGCTCGATACCCACGCCCGCATCGCCTCGAAGATCTCGCGCCAGTTGGCCGGCCACTTGGGCGCTCGCATGCGGGACATGGCGCTCTCGGTGGGCGCCTATCACCATCTCCTGTAGCACCCGTCCGTGAGCGCATCGATCGACTCGCATGAGGCCGGGCATCGTGGCAACCACGGTTCCGGACCCGTGGTCTGGGCGGCGATCATTGCCGCGACATGCCTGCTGCTTCTGGTCTTCCAGAAAATCTTGTGGCTGGTGGTGCCTTTTCTGCTGGCGTTGATCCTGTATTACTTTCTTTACCCGCCGGTCAGGTTGCTGATCTATCGCGGCATGAGCCGGGATGCCGCTTCAAGCCTGGTCACTCTGGGGTTCCTGGCGCTGTTGCTGGTTCTTGGTATCGCCCTGATGCCATGGCTGGCTGCGCAACTGGCCGACAAGAACGTGAGCCGTTATGTGCAGGGTGGTTTGCAGCTGCTCGACAATTCGCTGCGCAGCATCGAGGCCCATTGGCCGACCTTGGCCAGCGCGCGTCTCGCGGATACCGTGGCGGCGCGTCTGGCGCAGGGCGCGGGCAGCGTTGCCGATCATCTGGAACCGGTCGCCATCGGCATCATGGCCTGGGCTCCCTCTCTGATGCTGGCCCCGTTTCTGGCCTTCTTCTTCCTGCGCGACGGGCGCCGCTTCAAGCGCTTTCTGAGCGCCGCAGTCCCCAACGCCTTTTTCGAGAAGACCCTGTATCTGCTGCACGAGATCGATCGCACCGCGCGTGCCTATTTCATGGGTCTGATCAACCTCACCGTGCTCGATACCCTGACGCTCGCCGCGGGTTTGTGGGCGCTGGGCATTCCCGGACCGCTGGCGCTGGGGTTGATCTGCGCCGTATTGGCCTGGGTGCCCTATGTCGGCTCGATCCTCGGCGGCCTTCTCGTGGTGCTGGTGGCGGCGACCGACTTTCCCGACGCGCCGGGCATGGCCTACTGGGCGATTGCCCTGTTCGTCGGGGCGCGACTGCTCGACGACTTCGTCTATATGCCGCTGACCATCGGCAAGAGCCTCGAACTGCACCCGTTGGTCACGGTGCTGATGATATTCGTCGGCGGCGCCGTCGCCGGCGTCTCGGGCCTGATGCTGGTGCTGCCGGTGCTGGGGGTGGTGATGGTGATCGGCGAAACCATCGGCGTCATCGTCACCGATCCGCGCCTGATGGCCCGGCACCGCCACGCACTGTCGCTGCGGCGGGCACAGGCCAGCAGCGACCTTTAAGCCCAATACCGATCACTTAAGAAGAATTACGTTCGCCCTGAGCTTGTCGAAGGGCTCTGGCTACGCGAATGGTGGTTCGACAGGCTCACCACGAACGGTTAAGTGAGCAGTATTACCTCTAAGCCGCGGGCGGATCGTTGCGATTGCGCATGTGGTAGGCGAGGTCGTTGAGCGACTTGTCCAGCGCGGCGCGCAAGCCCTCGTCGGTGATGACTTCGGCCATGGCCTGGCGCATGCACAGCATCCACTGTTCGGCTGCGTCGCTGCCAATCGGAAACGGCAGGTGGCGCGCACGCAGTTTGGGGTGGCCGAATTTCTCGACATAGAGTTGCGGGCCGCCGAGCCAGCCGCAGAGGAACATGAACAGCTTTTCTTCGGCACTGGACAGGTCGGTCTGGTGCAGCTTGCGGATGCCGTAAGCCTCGGGCAGCGTATCCATGAGTTCGTAGAAGCGCTTGACCAGCCGGCGTACGGCCGGCTCGCCGCCGACGCGGGAAAAGGGTGTGGAAGTGTCGTTCATGACGCCGTCGTTGTGGGTTGGTTGGGCGCAGGCAGCGTCAGCCGGGCAATCAGCCCGCCGCCGGCGCGCGGCAGCAGTTCGAGGCGGCCGTTGTGCGAGCGCGCGACGCGATCGACGATGGCGAGCCCCAGTCCGGCGCCGACAGCATTGGTGCGGGCAGCTTCGAGCCGGGCGAAGGGACGCTTGACGCGCTCCGCCTCTTCCGCGGGAATTCCCGGACCGCTGTCGCGCACTTCGATGCTGAACTCGCCCGCGGTGGCGCTCAAGGCCAGTTCGACCGGCGACTGGTTGCCGGCATGGCGCAGCGCGTTGTCGATCAGGTTGCTGATGGCGCGGCGCAAGGCTTGCGGCCGCACCGAAACCGCTCGTGTAAAAGTCGGCGCTGGCGAGACGGCGATATCGAAGCCGCGGCGCCGGTACTGCGCGGCAAGTTCGGCCAGCAGGGCGGCGAGATCGACGTCCTGCGGTGTTTCGCCGCCTTCCGAACGGGCGAAGTCGAGGAACTGGCCGATGGTCTTGTCCATTTCCTCGACGTCGACGGTCATGCCTTCGCGCAGGCCTTCGTCAGCCGCCATTTCGATGCCCATGCGCAGGCGCGTCAGCGGCGTGCGCAGGTCGTGCGAAATGCCGGCAAGAATCAGGGCGCGGTCCTGATCCATCTGCGCAAGGTCGGCGCTCATCTGATTGAAGGCATGGGCGACCGTGGCCAACTCCGACGGGCCGTTCTCGTCGAGGCGCAGCGCCGTGTCGCCAGCGCCGACTTTGCGCGCGGCCAGTTCCAAGGCCTTGAGCGGGCGGGTAATGCGGTAGACGATCAGCCACGCGCCGACCAGCGAGAGCAGCAGCGCCGCCACTCCCCAGCCCAGCCAGCCGAGCGGAAGCACGCGATCGATGCGTTCGCGGGGCAGGGCCAGCCAGAAGCCGCCTTCGTCGCTGTCATCGACGCGGAAATTGATGAACAGGGCGCGTTCGCCTTCACGCTCAAGGGTCAGGCGGGTCGCCGGTCCCATCTGTTCCTGAACCAGTTCTTCCACCCGATGCAGAAAGGGCCGGTCGGGGAGGGGGGCGACGCGATCCGACGCGTCGGCCGGATAAATGTGAATTCCTTCGCGGTCGGACAGGTCGCGCAACAACTCGCGGCGTGCCTCCGGCCGCGCGGAGATCAGTGCCGCGCGCGTCAGGTTGGCAACGCTGACCAGGGTCTGCGCCAGTTGCCGGGCGCGCGGTTCGCGCTCGTAGCTTCTGAAAATGGCGAACCATGCCGCGACGGAAAGCAGCATCAGCAGGGCGACGAACAGGAACGTGCGCCACAGCAGCGAGCGCGGCAACAGTTTCATTCGTGCTTTTTTCCATCAGGAACAAAGACGTAGCCGAAGCCCCACACGGTTTGTATGTAGCGCGGCTTGCCGGGATCTTCCTCGACCAGTTTGCGCAGCCGCGAGATCTGTACATCTATGGCGCGATCGAAGACCTCATATTCGCGGCCACGTGCCAGTTCCATCAGCTTGTCACGGCTCATCGGCTGACGCGGATGCTCCAGCAGCACGTGCAGCAGGCCGAACTCGCCCGTGGTCAGCAGGGTCGATACGTCATCGCGTTCAAGTTCGCGCGTCGCCAGGTTGATCCGCACCTTGCCGAAACTCACGCTTTCTTCGCTGATGGCCGGGGCGCCGGGAGGCGGCGGCGCAGCGCGGCGGCGCAGCACGGCATGGATGCGCGCCACCAGTTCGCGCGGATTGAAGGGCTTGGGCAGATAGTCATCGGCGCCGACTTCGAGGCCGACGATGCGATCGACGTCGTCGCCCTTGGCCGTCAGCATGATGATGTTCACCGGACTTGCTGTTCCGCGCAGCCGGCGACAGATGGCGAGGCCGTCTTCGCCGGGCAGCATGAGATCGAGCACGATCAGGTCGTAAAGCTCGCGCTCCAGCGCGCGGTCCATGCCGGGCGCGTCGGGTACTGCCTTGACCGTAAAACCCTGATCTGAGAGGTAGCGCTCAAGCAGTTGGCGCAGGCGAAGGTCGTCATCGACGACCAGAATCTTGGCTTTGAAATCCTTCATGGCGCGAATCCTAGCCGGATCGCCTGCATCCCGCCAGCAGCCTTTACAAACGATTACAAAGCCGGTGGGATGGCAACATTTGGCTTACAGCCCCCGCCGAGAATGCAATCGTGCCTGAAAGCGCAGCACTGGGCCAAAAACAGGACATTGGAGGGAATCATGAAAGCGCTATTCTTCAGCATGGCATTGGCCGCTGGGCTGGCTTTGTGGGGCGCGGAACCGCAGGCAGGCGTCGATCACCTGATGGCGGCCAGCCATGTTGCCGGCCAGCAGGTTTACAATATCCTTCATTGAAGATGATAGAGGTTCGGCTGTGACGGCAAAACGCAGGACGAGACGGATGGTCGTGGTGAGTGCCCTGTGGCTTCTGGCCATCGGCGCCTCCGCGCAGGAGGTGGTTCGTCCGTCGCCGGAACGGGATGGCAGGGGTCCGCAACGGATGATGCCCGCCGAGCAGCGGGCCGAGCAACTCTCCCCGCGCGATGCCATGCCGCCTGGTCGCGGCAATCGCCTGTCGCCCGAAGAGCGGCGTCAGTTGCGTCGTGACGTAAATGATGCGGGGCGCGACCTCTATCCGGGCCGGATGGGGCCCGGTCGTCGGGAATCGCACCGCCAATAGCTTCCAGTTCGCCGAGTTTCACCGTTGCCGGCAGATTGGAAAAGACGCCCCTGCCCGGGGCGTTTTTCATTGGGATCGCCGGATGGAAAATCGGGCGAGTCGGCGGAGATGCCGCCGGGCGGCATCCTGCCGTCGTTGGCCGCAGCAGGCGCCCACAATAAAGTACCGGCTTCCCGGTATTCAGAATACGGCGACCGCGGTATTCCCTTTATCGCCTATGCCGAATATGTTTTCAACCGGAGACTCTTTGTTCACCTGCGTTCCGGCAGCGGTCGAAACGTTTCCGGGGAAAGCCAAAATCATGATCGGACAAGGCGTAGTGGGGATACACGAAGAGGGATTGAAGCACGACATATATCATGCCGCGGCGAACTTGGTAAACAGGGACGAATACGGTACGTTGATGCTGGACGGCAGCGGCAGGATTCGCAGTTGCGGCGCAGCCGGTGAAAGGATTTTCGGGGTCAGTCAAGTGCGACTGGTCGGGCGGCCGATATGCGAATTCATTGCGGGCCTTTCTCTCGGGAGTAGTTCGCCGAGCTATTGCGCCAGGCATCTCATATACCTGTGTCGAGACGGCGCGTGGCGAAGGGTTCCAGCGGTCGACGCCGACGGATGCGAGTTTGCCGTCGAGATCAATTTGTCCCGAGTGATGACAGATGGGCGGGAGATGTTTGTACTCAACCTCCGCCGGGCGGAAGAGTCGAATGGTGCATAGTGCCGCGCGCGAAGAGAAGCCACCTGCCGAAAGGGGCCGGTTGATGCCCGTCTTCCATGTTTATGAAGGCGACTACTGCTTTTCGCTGCCAGCCAGTATTCCCAGGCAACCGAACAAAGAACAGGAGAAAAAAATGAAAACCAGGAGTGAGCCGGTAAGCAAGACCAAGGGCAATGGTTCGGGGCGGCAGGCGCGGGGAGCGAACGCGTCCTCTCCGTCATCCTCTGCCGGTTACGATTGTCCGCGCGAGCAGATGATCGCAGAGGCTGCCTATTTTCGCGCCGAACAGCGCGGCTTTGTTCCGGGAAACGAAATGTCGGACTGGCTTCAGGCCGAGGCCGATGTGGAAGCCCTGGTGGGGGTCCGCGACTAGTCTCTTGCCCGTCCCGGGCCAACTGGACTTCGCCCATCCGTGGATCAATCCCTAGTGAAGGAGAAAGTGTCATGGCCAACATTACCCGTTTCGATCCGCTCAACGAACTGACGCGGATCGATCCATTCAGCGACCTCGATAACCTGTTCAAGGGCTTCATGGTGCGCCCGATATTTCAGGGTGCGACAGCCGCTCCGCAGATGAAGCTGGAGGTAAGCGAAGACGACAAGGCCTATACGATCAAGGCGGAAATTCCCGGCGTCAAGAAAGAGGATATCCATATCTCCGTCGACGGCAACCTGGTTTCCATCAGCGCCGAGGTCAAGAAGGAAACGGAACAGAAGGAAGGCAAGAAGCTTGTTCACAGCGAGCGCTATTATGGAAAAGTGGCGCGCAGCTTTACGCTCGACAAGGAGGTGGAGCAGGGCGCAGCGAAAGCCAAGTACACGGATGGCGTCCTCGAAGCCGTGCTGCCCAAGAAGGCGGGCACGACTGCGACGCGAATCACCGTGGCTTGAGTTGGCTGCGCCGATCCGCGGCAGCGTCAGCAGTTGCAGTAATGGCATTTTGGCGGGATCGTGGAGCCATGAAGATTCGTCCCTGCCGTGATGCCGGAAAATGGACGGCCGGTCTGTGGGCCGTGTTTGTCGCCCTCTCCGCCGTGGCAGCGGAAGGTTTGATGCCCCTTGATAGCAGGAAAGAAAACGTCATGTCGTTCGCACTCCACTCGGGATCATTCATGCCCGACGGCATGATCCCGTCGCGGCTCACCTGCGAGGGACAGAACCTCTCGCCGCAACTGTCGTGGACAGGTCTGCCGGCCGACACGAAGAGCCTCGCCCTGATCGTCGACGACCCGGACGCCCCGGACCCCGCGGCGCCCAGAATGACTTGGGTGCATTGGGTTCTCTATAATCTGCCGCCGGCGGCCATGGGCCTTGCCGAGAGCGTTGCGGCCAGGGATCTCCCGCCGGGAACCCGGGAGGGTTTGAACGACTGGCAGCGTACCGGCTACGGCGGGCCCTGTCCGCCCGTCGGCAAGCACCGCTACATGCATAAGCTGTTTGCACTCGACGTGGTGCTGCCGGATCTGCAGCGGCCGACCAAAGCTGCGCTGGAAAAGGCCATGGAAGGCCATGTCCTCGCCCGCACCGAACTGATTGGCTACTATCAGCGAAGACGTTGATCGGGTGATCGGCTGTGCCGCGACGTGGGGCGACGACCGATTCTCTTGCCAATGAAAATGCTGATTCCGGGTTGGCTTCATGAGCAGTGTTTCTGAACTTCAGACGGGTGATGCACTCCTGATCATCGACGTCCAGGTGGATTTTCTGCCCGGGGGCAGTCTTGCCGTCCCCAAGGGGGATGCCGTGATCGCTCCCCTCAATGAATGGATCGCCCGTTTCGCGGACGCCGCCCTGCCGATATGGGCGACATTCGACTGGCATCCGGCCGACCACTGTTCGTTCCGCCATGAGGGGGGGCCGTGGCCGGTCCATTGCGTGAAGGACTCACCCGGAGCGCGCCTTGCCGCCAGCCTCGCCCTGCCGCCCGGAGTAAAACGTGTCGCCAAGGCCACGAGTCGCGACAAGGATGCCTACTCGGGCTTTTCCGGTACGGACCTCGATGCGCAGTTGCGGAACATGGGGGTGAGCAGAATATTCGCAGGGGGCCTGGCCACGGACTACTGTGTGCTGCAGACGGTTCTCGACGCCTTGCGCCTGGGCTACAGGGTGGTGCTGCTGCGGGATGCCATTCGCGCGGTCGACGTGCATCCGGGTGACGGCGGGCGGGCGGTTGCGCAGATGGTCGCGGCCGGTGCAGCCGTTGCAGGGAGCCAGCCATGAAAGGCCCCACCGAGAACGTCCTGCTTACCGACTTGTATCAACTCACCATGCTGCAGGCCTATTTCGACCAGGGCATGGAAGCCACTGCGGTGTTCGAGTTCTTCGTGCGCAAGATGCCTGCCGGGCGCAATTTCCTCGTCGCTGCGGGCCTCGAGCAGGTGCTGGATTATCTCGAGGGCTTGAGCTTCGGTGCCGAGGAACTCGCCTGGATCGCCGGCTGCGGCCGCTTCCACCAGCGCTTCGCCGATTCGCTTGCCGGCCTGCGATTCACCGGTGAGGTGCAGGCGATGGCCGAGGGTACGGTGTTCTTCGTCGATGAACCCATCGTGCGCATCGTGGCGCCGCTGCGCGAGGCGCAGCTGGTCGAATCGCGCATCATCAACCTGCTGCAGTTGCAGGTTCTCACGGCATCCAAGGCGGCGCGGGTGCGGCTCGCGGCGCGCGACAAGCTGCTGGTGGATTTCGGCCTGCGTCGCGCCCACGGTGCCGAGGCCGCGCTCCTCTCGGCGCGGGCAAGCTTCCTGGCCGGTTTCGACGGCAGCTCCAACGTGCTGGCCGGCGTGCGCTGGGATGTTCCCCTGTTCGGCACTATGGCGCATTCATTCGTGCAGACCCACGACGACGAACTGGCGGCCTTCGAGCATTTCGCGCGGTCCCACCCCAAGGCGACCACGCTGCTGATCGACACCTACGACACCGAAGCCGCGGCATCGGCCATCCTCCCGCTGGCGCGCAGATTGGCGGCGGAGGGCATTTCGATCCAGGCGGTGCGCCTCGACAGCGGCGACCTGGGCGAACATGCCCGCCGCGTGCGCGCCATTCTCGATGCCGGCGACGCGGGCGCAATCAGGATCTTCGCCAGCGGCAACCTGGACGAATATGCCGTGCAGGCGCTGGTCGGGGCCGGCGCGCCGATCGACGGCTTCGGCGTCGGCACGCGCATGAACACCTCCGCCGATCATCCCTTTCTCGACTGCGCCTACAAGCTTCAGGAATACGCGGGCAGGGCGCGACGCAAGCGCTCGGAGGGCAAGGCCACCTGGCCCGGGCGCAAACAGGTGTTCCGCCGCTTCGACGACGACGGGCGGATGGCGGGCGACACGCTGACGCTGGAGGGCGACAGCAGGCCGGGTACGGCCCTGCTGGTCCCGGCCATGCGCCAGGGGCGTCGCACTGCGCCCTCGTCACCGCTCGCCGAAGTGCGTGAATACGCCAAAGGCCAATTGGCCGCACTGCCGGCCGCACTGCGCAGCCTCGACTCCCCGGCGGGCTACCCGGTGGAAGTGGCCGCACCGTTGCGCGACCTGGCCCGGCAGGTGGATCAGTATCGAGGCTGAGATGCCCACCCACAACGCTGACATCGCCGCGATGTTCACCGAATTCGCCGACTTGCTGGAGATCGAGCAGGCCAACCCGTTTCGCATTCGCGCCTACCGCAATGCCGCGCGCATCGTCGGCGAAATGGGCCGGGAAGTGCGCGTCATGGTCGAGCGTGGCGAGGATTTGACCGATCTGCCCGGCATCGGCGACGACCTCGCGGGCAAGATGCGCGAAATCGTCGATACGGGCAAATGCCGCGCGCTGGACAAGCTGCATGCCGAGTTGCCGCCGGCAATCACCGAGTTGCTGCATGTGCCGGGGCTGGGGCCGAAACGCGTGCGCATGCTCTGGCACGAGCTCGATGTGCAGACGCTGGAGCAACTGGCGCGCGCCGCCCGCGATGGCCGCATCCGCGACCTGCCCGGCTTCGGCGCGAAGATGGAGGCCAATATCCTGCAGGCGGTCGAGGCGCATCTGTCCAAGGTGCGGCGCATCAAGCTCATCACCGCGGCGCAGTACGCCGAGTCTCTGGTGGCCTGGCTCGCCAGTGCGTACGGCGTGAGCCGCGTCGAGGTGGCGGGAAGTTACCGGCGCTGCCGCGAGACGGTCGGCGACCTCGACATCCTGGTCATTGCCGCGGCCGGCAGTTCCGTCATGGCGCGCTTCATCGCCTACGACGAGGCGGCCGAGGTGCTCTCGCACGGGCCGACGCGTGCCAGCGTGGTGCTGAAATGCGGTCTGCAAGTCGATCTGCGCGTCGTCGAAAAAGCGTCCTATGGCGCGGCCCTGTGCTATTTCACCGGCTCCAAGGCGCACAACATCGCGCTGCGCCGCCTTGCCCAGGAGCAGGGCCTCAAACTCAACGAGTACGGCGTCTTCCGCGGCCGCGAACGCATTGCCGGAGCCAGCGAGGAGTCCGTCTATCAGGCGCTCGGTCTGCCGTGGATCGCGCCCGAACTGCGCGAAGACCGCGGCGAGATCGCGGCGGCGCGTGCCGGGCGCTTGCCGCAACTGGTGGAGTGGACCGACCTGCGCGGCGACCTGCATGCACACACCAACGCTACCGACGGCCACCATACGCTGGAGGAAATGGCGCTGGCAGCCAAGGCGCTGGGTTTGTCCTACCTCGCCATCACCGAACACTCGCGGCGGTTGGCCATGGCCCACGGCCTCGATCCGCGCCGGCTCGCCGAACAGTGCGACGCGATCGACCGCCTGAACGAAAAGCTGGACGGCATCGTGCTGCTGAAGGGCATCGAGGTGGACATCCTGGACGACGGCAGCCTCGACCTGCCCGATGCGTCGCTCGCCCGGCTCGACCTGGTCATCGGCGCCGTGCATAGCCGCTTCGACCTGCCGCGGGCACGGCAGACCGAGCGCATCCTGCGCGCGATGGACAACCCATATTTCACCATGCTGGCGCACCCTACCGGCCGTGTCATCGAGAGCCGCGCACCCTACGATGTGGACATGCTGCGCATCATCCGCCAGGCGCGGCAACGCGGCTGCTTCCTCGAACTGAACGCCCACCCCGAACGGCTCGACCTGCTCGAGAGCCACTGCATGATGGCGAAGGAGGAGGGCGTGCTGGTCGCCATCAACTCGGACGCGCACAGCACAGACGACTTCGCCCACCTCCGCCTGGGCATCGGTCAGGCGCGGCGCGGCTGGCTGGCAGCGACGGACGTGCTCAACACGCGGCCGCTGCCCGAGCT
>Ga0265297_10008437_pt1 | contig 13734 bp, 19 predicted proteins | sample Munlanlwell13791_FD_192502 | JGI IMG/M metagenome (GOLD analysis project Ga0265297, IMG submission 192502) | Leachate microbial communities from a municipal landfill in Southern Ontario, Canada - Leachate well 137-91 | ecosystem: Engineered > Solid waste > Landfill > Unclassified | place... | reverse complement strand
CCTCACCAGGCTCCAGACCCAGAGCCTTGACCTCGTCGATGTAGGCCAGGGCTTCCTTCCACGACGGCTGGCCGGAGGGATGGAAGATCTTCTCGATAAATTCTTCTACTGCTTGCTTGACCTGCCAGTTCTTTACTGGGCTACTGGAGCCGGGCACGCGCCGCTGATCGCCCTCGGCTTTGAGGATGCGCCAGCAGAGGGCGTGGATCGTGCAGATTTGATCCCGCGCCTGCTGGTTCTCGGCAATCATGGGGCAGACCCGGACGATACGTTCTTGTAGCTCATCCGCCATTGATTTGCTAAACGTGACGGCGAAGATGCCCTCCGGGGCGGCCCCGGTGCTCAGGAGATGCGCGTACCGCTGGGCTAACACGAAGGTCTTGCCAGCACCCGGCGGGGCCAGGATGCGCAGCGCGTGGGTGACGTCGGCCTCAATGGCGGCTTGTTGAGCTGGGTTGGGCGTGCGTCCATCGACCACCACGGCGTCTGCGGTGGCGAGGGCGGCCTCTTGGGCGGCTGCCGCCAGAAAGGTTTCCAAGAGGGTGGGGGCTGTTCCTTCCACGGCTGGCTCCGGGGATGATTTTATCGCCGGTTCCGAGGTCGGATCTACCGTTGATTCCGGGGTCGGGTCTGGAGCCTGTTCCGCAGGGTCAGGCTTGACCGGGCTGGTAGGCTCAGTAAGATCAGGAGTAATGTTGGCTGGTTGCTCCTGTTGGGCTTGTTGTTGCTCCAGCAGAGCGTAGGCGTCGTACTGCGGGCCGTAGGCGTGATGCACTTTGCTATCGGCCACCGCCGCCTTCCATAGCTCCGTCAAGGCGTCTTTTAGACGCTCTTGCCAACCTGCTACGCGGGTCGTGTACTCCTTGGAACCCTTGCCACCCTGACGCCAGGTGCCCTTCCAGTAGTACTCCACCCGATGCCGAATGGAGTCCTCTCCTGCCGGTCGTGACGCCCCGTTGGCGGGCACGGACGAGCGCACTACGATGCGCTTGTTGGTGTTGGTGATCGGGAGGATATAGACGTGCTCGCCCTGCACGACGCCCCCGTGTAACCACAGCGGCGTCCCGGTCTGCTTATGGACTGGTAACGCTGCTTCAAACTGCTCCCTGGTAAAGATGTCTACTGCCATTACTGCACCCCCCTGATGTTTTGTAGCTATAACTCATTATAAAGTATATTTATCAAATTGTCAATAGCATCACGACGAAAAAAGGGGGAAAAAGCCACCTTTTTTCCACCCTCTTTTCTACTTGCGCTGACCAGTGACGGCCAGGATCGCACTACGCACGCGCTGGGAAGCGGAAGTACCAGGCCATGCTTGCGCTAACGCCAAAGCTATGCGTGGCGAAACACGACCCCACACCATGACCCCTGTGCCGGTATGCGGGGTGGTGAGTAATGGAGCTACCAACCCTTTACGAGTCGCTTCCCGACAACAGAAGCGCACCGCCGCAGACCGCGAGCCGCCGATGGAGACAGCGAAGGCGTCCAGGGCCTTCACTTCGTCGCCATAAAGCCGCGTCCAGACGCGCACGGTCAGCAGGCCACGCGGGTTCAAGTTACGCTTAATGCTACGCTTCATCTTCCACCTCCGGTAACAGGTCTAGTTGCCGCAATTGTGCCTGGATAACTATCTTATCTTCGCCTAAATCCCGTGCCACGAGTTCCACCAACCGCTTAGACGCGACCCGCTTATGAAGTCGGGTTAGCGCATACAGATCAGTGATTCGTTCGATAGGTGGTAAATTGGCTGGGCCACGTCCCTTCCGCCGGGAGATGAAATGCATGAAGTCCACGCTGTACAAGTTGCGGCGGCCTTTTTGCTGCACCATGCTGGTATTGCGCAAGTCAGCAGTCCAGCGGGCCAGGGTGGGGGCGGTCAGACCAGGTATCTTTTCCCGTAGTTGTCGGGAGGTAAACCAAGTTCCATCTCCCATTTTTGTTATTGTTTTTCCCGTTGTCTTTCCCACTGTATAACTCCTCTCCTTCAGCTTAAAATTTTACCAGGCTCTCCGTTAAGTCGCCTGGTAGGTACTTGCGTACTTGCCCCAGAGACCCGTCCGCCACGGCACATGCGCCGCGCAAGGCGTCAGTGTCGTAGTCCTCCGGGCGTCCGCGCCGCGTGCGCCCTAGCTGTTGCGCCAGGGTGACCGCGGCCCGCAGGCGGTAACGTCGATTGTCGTGCAGCATCCAGGCGTGCTCGTAGCTGCCATCTTCACCCATCGGCGGAAAGGGTACTTTGGCACTAATACAGATGCGCTCGTCCAGGCCATCGTAGCCTTCAGCGAACGAACATGATACCAAGAGGCTACCTGGTGTCCGCGCCAGGCGCTGTTTCCAAGCTTGCACTTGCTGGTCGGTCGGGATGTAGTTTTCTTGCTTACCCGGTACCACCCACAAACGTGACTCCAGGGAGTCACGTTGCGCCAGCCGGCGACAGAGGTCTTTCTCTTCGGCTTTGCGTGTCACATGGATAATCCCGGACCAGGTCGGCGGAAAGCACTCGATGAAGCGGGCGATCTGCTCTGCTTGTTTCTCCGCACGAGCGTCGAAGTCTGGTTTTGAACGGCTACCCATACGGGGTACATCCAGCTCGTAAACACGCCGGGCTTCTAGGGGATACTGATTCGGTACCTGCCGCACCAGCGACGGAGTAATGCCCAGCTCAGCGCAAAACGTGGTCGGGTCGCCTATGGTGGCACTCACGGCGATACCGTCATAAGGGCCGGTAAAATAGCGCTTGAAATCCCACCGGGCGGTAAGCGGGCGGGCCAGAAAGCCCGGACGTCCACGTAACGCCGCCGGGCCGGAGCGGATATACCAGTCCTGTCCGCCGCCTGCAGCCAAAGCATCGCGGACCCGGGCCAATGCTTGACCCAGACGCTCGATGCGATGTAGGGCTTTAAGGCTTTTCTGGGAAGCTTTGCTGCGTAGGCGTCGGTACTGTGGAACCAGGGCGTCGCGGGCCGCGCTTAGCCAGGCCAGGGCGGCATCCGCGGGCGGCGCGATATTCAGCAACGCACAGCCGCGATCCCGTAGAATCAGGGGGAATGCCGGCAAGTCAAACTCCGCCCGCTCCGCTTCGGTAACTGTGGTACCGGTGAACTCGATGACGATGTCTGGTAGATTATGTGCTTCGTCCATGAATAGTATGTTGGGCGGGGATTTGCGCCGAAACCCGGCATTGGTTAGCCAGTAAGCGTAGTTCAGGGTCGCATAAGGCGAACTGATTGCAGCGTCTCGCGCCAGTAGGTACGGACAGCGATCTGCTGCCGGACAGCCCCGGGTGTCATCGCCATACAAACAATCTTCGCAGGTCAGGCCCCGCCCTTCGGGCAGGACGCAATTGTAGGCCGCCCGACCATACAACGGGGCGGCTCCATAGGCTTCGGCGTAGTTGAGCACCTGTAAGTTACGGGTGCGGCATAAGGCAATTACCCGCCGCTCGCGGGCCAGGGCGCGGCTGTAAGAGGTCTTGCCGGAGCCGGTAGGGGCTTCGACGACGGCAAACCCGTCGTCGTCGCAGCCCGTAAGTGTTTCCAGTTCACGAATGACTTCCAGCTGCCCCGGACGCCAGAGATCGTGCGGCAGGCCATATTCCCGCGGGTTGGGGGTCACGCCAGCCACCGGGCAACCTCCGGGACGGTCGCGCCCAGCTTTGCCGCAATCTCAGGCAAGCTGGAGCCAGTATCGCGTAACTCCCGTGCCTGCGGGATACGTTCATCAGGTGTAGCGGGTTCTGCCGGGGCACTGAGGGCAATCAGGTCATCTTCGCCGCCTGCGGGCACTTGCAACGCCAGCATAAGCACTTGCATCTGTTCTTTGGTCAAAGAGCCTTCGATCGTCGCCAAGTCCTCAGCGCTGGGAGTCTCCTCCGGCAGCGGCTCGCGGTTGTCAAACGGATGCAGCATGTACCGTGCAATCGTGTCCCATAAAGACAAATCATGCGGTTCTTGCTCCTCACCGGGCAGGCGCACGTTGGGCGTCAGCTTGCGGGGCAGTACACATAAGGTACGCACGCCGTGTGTGCTGTTCACCCGGATGTCCAGGCGCTTAAGCACCAGCCCCACGGGTACCGGGCTGGTCGGGTTATGCTTCAACCACAGGCGCAGCCGCGGCAAGCGTTCCAGGGTGCTGGTGGCGGCAGGGATCTGTACCCCTGGCACCCGGCGGCTCTCCACGTAGAAGTTCTTCAGGTGCGTGGTCACAATGACCAAGGGCACTTTCTCCTGCAACTCGGAGAGCAAGGCGGCCTCCAGGTTGTGGGCCTCGGCCCACTGCTGCGCGCCCTTGAACTGGCCCATCGGCGACCAGTCCTGCGGGTGCCGGAACTCCTGCATATGCTCCCGCACGTAGGGTTTCAACGTGGCGGTGAAGACCTCCCAGGCGTCCCAGATGAAGGCGTCGTACTTGCCCGGCTTCACCGACGCCAGGATCTTGCGGCCCAGGTCGTGCGCTTGCAGCTGCGTCATACCGCGCGCTTGGGCCAGAAAATCCACATAGCCGCCCAGAGGATAACCCCCGGAGCTTAAAGCAGATGCTGTGGCACGGCCCTTGGCGTCGGCATCAACAAAGAAGATGCGTTCCGCCGCCGCCCCGCACTCCAGGGCGAACGACGTTTTGCCGACGTCATGCTCCCCTGTTACATGTACGATCCCCTGCAAAATAGTTCCCATTATGTTTATGTCCCTTCCTTTAAGGTTTGTCTACCGCACCATCCGGGCCATAGAAAGCTTCCCTCACGGCCAACATGCGCGCCCGACCCCAACCGGGCACGCCCAACACGTCCTCCGTCATGGCGAACGAGACCGCGGCCATCAGTTCGTCTGGCAACCCACAGGCACGTAGATGCTCCCGCAGGTTGGTCGCCAGCTGCGGCCCGACACCGTCTACCAACACCACTAGCTTGGCCCGCCAGTCGTGCACCGCAACGGGGCGTTGTAGCGGGTCGGAGGGTGCTTCCTCGAAGAACGTGGCCGGAGCTTCCGGCCACACTTCCTTCACGGCTCCCTCATGCTTTTTCTTGCCCAGCATATCATCCATGCCCTGCAACCAACTGGGAATTTCATCGTCACATGATAGCTGGACAGTCACGCCACCCATGAGCAGCCAGGAACGTAGTGCTCCCTGGACGCTCATGTATTTCATGCCAGAGAAACCTTCAGAGCGAAAACGTATAGTCCCGCCGTTACCAAATTCCGGGACAGCGACGATAGCAGTCTCATCCACAGTGTTGGGCAGAACGAAACCAGTAACCAACAGCATACACTGGTGCTGACGCGCACCAGTCGCCCGCATGGTGGCCAGGGCTTTATGTAGGCGATAGCCTATTGATTGCACCAGGTCCATACCGCTCTTGCGCTGGATCAATAGTGCCCCGGCGGCGATGTGACGCTGGAGTAACGTCTCGGTGAGCGGCATCCGCAGCGGGGTAACCATAAGGTCAGCACCGGTGAGGTGTTCCAGGATCGTTGAGGTCACTGCCCCAGCCACGTTTGGTAGCCGCGAGGTGCTACTGGTTTCGTTTGCCTCCACATAGATCATACTCTACTCCTTTCAATCGTTTTTCTGGGGTGAGTGCTCAGGACTTATGGTAAGAACACTCACCCCCAACGGGCTGGTTCTGTCAGCTCGACGCCAGAACTTTCATGACGTCAGGAACACTGACCCCGTAATCCTTGGCAATCGCCACCGGTTCCTGACCGTTGGCTTTGGCCTGTCGGATCGCGGGCCAGCAGGACTGCCAGGAAGCCAGATCCCACCCCTGCGGAAAGGAAACATTGCCCGGAGCGGCTGGAGCAGCCGGAGCAGCCACGGTTGAAGTAGCAACCGCAGCCCCAGCACCACCAGCAGTCGCGGCAGCCGCAGCCTCTTGCTGCGTCTTGTAAACTGCTGTCACGTAGGCCACCTGCGGAAAGCGGGGATTGCCCTCCTGGTCGGTGTCCGTCATACCCGCAGCACCCAGTCCGGCCTTGTAGGGGTCATCCATAAAACCTAATGCACACCAACCCGTCCACGGCAGGGCCGGAATACCCTGCTTCTGCAGGGACGGAACGACGACTTGCTTGGCGGCGTCCGTCCAGAGGGCCGTAAAGAAGTAACGGTCCGCTTTCCAGGTCGCAGGCTGGCCGCGCACCACAGCGGTCTCCACGGGAACGTGAATCTGAACACCTGACGTCGGCTTCAGGCCGTAGCTGTCACCCAGGGCTTTCGCCTTGGCAAACGCGGCATCCCGTGACTTCGGGTCCAGAATGTTGTAAGGGAACCAGACCTGCGCTTGGTCCATCCCGGGCACGAACACCTTGAAACCGATCTCAATAGCTGCGTTGCAGATGATCCCGCCCCCGCCGCTTTCGCGGGCCACTTCCTCGTTGTACTTCTCCCAGAAATTAACACCACTATCAGCCATCAGAAACCTCCATTAAGTTGAATTTAAGGGCGTCAGGGTCCGCCCCTTCCTACCTTTAATTATAGTCTATATAGTCAAATTGTCAATAGCTCCAGCCAACACCTCCTCTACACTATCATTTAACGTAGACCCAGACGTCGGGCCAGATCCACAATAGCGGCTCCGTTACGCAGCTGATGCAGCCAGGCGTGCAGGTTGATCTGGTCCATCGGCAGGCCATTGCCGGGCTGCGTGGCCCGACATTCTGGTTTGAAACAGCCGCACACCTCCAACTGGGCGTCACACCAGAAGGAAGGCTTACGATCCTCGTGGGCGGGATGAGGACAGCGCATCACGTACCACCGCCCGTCCCGCCCCGACTGTAACGGCGTCGTATACCAAGATAGTTCGACGAGTAGAGGCAGTGCCCGCTTGACTTGGGCGTATAACCCCTCGCCGGGCACGTCCCGCAGGTCGATGTAGTCCGCTGGGTCAAACTCCCGCCCGGACGCCGCCCGCACGGGGTGTGGCGCAGGCTCCAGACCCAGTTCCAGCGGGGAGGTAATACTCAGTAAAGGTAAATCACGCAGCACTTCATAGTAGGCACCAGAGGGATGCCGGGAGGGTGGAGCCATGACCAGATGCCCTACTCCCAACACGTCGACGTCCGGCGCCCCGAAAGTGGCTACTGGTTCGGCCACCCGATAATATAAATGGAATCCCCGGTTGGTGTTCACGGTGTAGGTGTAGGCCGCCGCAGCTCCCACCGTAGCCAGCCAACGCCCGTAGGCGGCACGGTTATCAAAGTCGACGACTACTAGCCAGGTCGGGACCACAAACGCCAGGTTAAGCGGCCGTGACCCCTTGAACCACTCAATCACCAGCCGCCGGTCAGGCAGGCGTTCCCGCCAGGGCGTCCAGCGCATCAAGGGGATCTTGGCCGCCGGAGCACAGGGTACCGGCGCCACTCCCAGATCCAACCAACGTAAGGCCTCTGATAAAACATGCACCAACCTGTACCTCACTTTACCAGCAATTTACTGAGTCGGGTCATCCGCAACGGCGTGACAAGCTTCCCAGTGCTCGCACATGCCGGAAGTACACCACCACCCCATATCGGAGCCCGGCGGAAACACTCCGGCCCGGATACCGGTCCATACTTCCCGCAGCGCCCGCAGATGCCAGGCAATGCGTTCGGGGGTCACCCGGGCGATCTCCTGACTAGGGGCGGTAGGCTTGTTGCGATTGAATACGTAGTAGGAGAACTCATCCTCAACCGTCATCCCCAACTGGCGCATGGCCCAGGTGTATAGTATCCCCTGCGGGGAAGCGTCGGCCTTACCCGCGGCCCAGTTACGGCTGGCCGTTTTAAGGTCGACCAGGCGCAGCGGGCCGCCAGACTCACGGGGCGGCAAGATCAGGTCCACGTAACCAATCAAAGGGACGCCCACACCCGGCACCATGACTTCAAAATAACGTTCTACCATCGGGCGTCCGTGGACATCCAGCGCCGGGACCAGCTCCGCGATAGTGCGGGCGGTGGCGGTCGTTGTGACCAGAGTACGGCCATCATTGAACAAGCTCTGGCGGGTTTCGTTGCCCCACGCCACCCCACTGCCTTGCTCCGCTTTATCGAACGTCTCATTGAAGGCGTTCTCCCAGCACTCCAACAGGGTGCCACGTTCCTCGTCCAGGGCCAACCCGCTGACATATGTTTCCACGGTAGCATGGAAAGCGGTCCCGAACAGCAAATTAGCCGACGTCGGCGTTATTAACTGATCGATGTAGTGCAAGCGCCACTTACGCGGACATTGCTGCCAACTCGTGATACTACTAACAGAAAGGTGTTTAAGCATTCAGTCCTCTTTCTCGAACCAGCCTCGTAGCAACAGCACCACGATAGCGATAATGAGCACCCATAATAGTTCTAATATCTTGAGCCCTCTATCTTACCAGTGGTCTGACATGTGCCGCTGGATCGGCTTCCAGTATGTTTTGGTACTGCCGCAACGCTGCTCGTAAAGCTTGTAGCATGGAGACTACCAGATCGTCGCCGGAGTCAGCGCACCACATGACGTCGGCCAATGCGGCGCGGGTCAGATCCCCCGGATGATTTCCCAACATTGTGATGCTCACGATGGCCCGCCGCGACGTGGTGTAGGGGGTGAATAACACTCCGTGACGCCGTCTACTGCGTTGGGCGCGGATTTTGTACTGTTGCATCCGCCGCAAGCCGGTGCGATAACTGATGATTCGGCGCATCTGAGCAACACGTTGCAGGGCCAAGTGGCAATTGATCACCGCGCCGTCGGCCAAGTTGTCCAGCCCGACGATGTAGTCTTGCAACCACGTGGCATCCTCCGCGGACAATGGTTCTTGCTGCGCCTGGTTAATGAGTTCCGTGGCGCGGGCGTCGTACTTATTCTTATTATACTCTTTTTCGTTCACGATTACACCTCCACTACTTCTATTTGGGCTATGAAACACTTGCCGCCGAAGAACACCTGCGCCGCCGTGGCCCCTACGGGGATCGCCAGGATTTCTTCAGCATACTGACGTGCTGGATTGCCTGGCAGCGGCGGGGTCAGGAGCCGGCCACGTTCTTCGTAAGGTTGTCCAACATAATCAAGAGCTGGTCGCAGGCCCATGATGCGCTCGGCATCCCGGCGAGCTTGCATCAACTCCGCTGGCTTTAACAAACGGGTCACGTCAATCAGTTGGCCTTGATAAAGACAACGCATCTCTTGCCTCCGTTTTGAAAACTTTTTGTTGTTCATCCCAGCTCGACCAAGCAAAACGGTCGCTCTTCCGGCGGCAGATCAAACCGCGGCAGGACGATTTGCTCCGGGTCTTCTGCAATTACGCTGCGCTCGCACTGGCGCACGCACCACTTGTTAGGAAACTCCTGGTTGGAGCGTGGTTTGCCATAGCCACCTTCGTAGGTGCCGGGGTCCGCTGGAGCTTCGCCCAACTCGTCATCGTTGCGACAGATCAGTTTATTGCCGTCTTGCAGGTCGCCGGGCCGGGAGCTGATACCCCAGGCCTTGTGGCAGCAGCCATCGCAGGCTACCGTCACTTGTTCACCAAAGTAAGTTATTTGAGCTGTTAACATCTTCCACCTTCCACGTTTCGTCTATAAACTTTAACGCCAGCCGCCCGTTGCCGGGCGGCGATCCACGGTCAAGTCCGGGATCAATACCTGCACCTGCACGTTCCGGCGGCCCGGCCCCATTCCCCAACGTTCCGCCGTGACGCCGTCCACTTCCACCGGCACCACGCTCATGAAGCGCCGCGCTGCCGCGCTGCCCGCGCAGTCCGCCACCAAAAACCGTTCCCAGCGCAGGCTGGTCCCAGGGGTCACGGGGCGGGCGTACACCACCCGCCCGATCATTTCCGCGTCACGCATGGCGACGTAACCATTTACCTCCGGCAGCGGTACGGGCAGCGGATAACGCCACGCCAGGGCATCCGGCTGTAAACGGCGTTCCACGACGCGCTCCATTACGCCGGGATCGTAGCGGGAGGCCGTCCCACTCAGTAACACGAACATTATAGCTACGATGCGGGCCATCAACGTGCTTCCTGACGTGAGGTCAGTTTCCGCAGGGCGGCCCAAGTACTCAGGGCTGCTACCAGAAAAGCTAACACTTGAAACGTCCCTGTTCCACCCAGGCTGCGCACGCATAACAACCAACCCAACCCGCAAACGATTGCCAGCAATACTATCATTTCAAGCTTCCTTTCGCGGCCCAAGTTTTGATTGATTACCCGGCGCGGCGGGCCGCTATTGCTCCGCGCCGGGTAATCATATGGTTACTCTGACTCAGTAAACAGATCTCCCTGCGTCAGGCTTTCGGCGAATTCCCGCGCCGGGCTGGGTTCCGCGATCTGATCCACCAGGGACACTGGTGCGGGCGGAACGGTCATAGCAAACTCTTCGGGCGTGGGATAACGATCCACCCACACCTTTAAGTCCTCGTACTGCCAGACCCGACGCCAAGTGGTACCCCGTAGTTGCTGTTGATCGATGCTCACTGAGGCAACTCGTCCGAGTGCCTTGTTAACCCGTAGCACTGGAGCCCATGCCAGCCCGCCACCACGTCCGGCGATGGCGACCCAGTGCCCGCGCTCGATAGGCCAACGTTCCGCCAGGTTGTCACAGCCACGTTCCTGGAGGAAGGAAAGCCAGTACTCGCGCTGCATCTCCCAGTGGCGGCGGAAGCGTTCCCGATTGCTCACGGTTACGGTTACATGCGCCACGGCATAGGCGTCAATGTCGGCCCGGTCGGCGTCTGACTGTGCGTTATACAGATTCTCGTCAAACCCCCAGACGGGAGCATCAGGGATCAGGAGCACGTACCGCATATAGAAACGGGCGGCGTTGCGCCAGATTGCGGTTTCATCAAGCGGACCAGCAGGGTGTTTACGTAGCTCGGCTTCCAGGTCCTTAATGCGCCGCTTGATGACGTCCGGGCGGAAGTGGACGTTCTGGCTGGTGGCGGCGGCTTGCGCCCGGTCGTGCCAATACTCGGCGCGGTCGCTTTCCTGATAAGCCCGGGTGGCCGCCGCTTGGGCGCGCTCGATGGCCCGCCGGTGCATCCGCTCTGAGTAATGTCCTACCAGGATTGGTTGCCCGAAGGGGATGCCCTCCACGGCGCGGGCGCTGGCCGCACTGGCCTCCGCCGAACGCCGGGCGGCGTTGCTGGCGTAACCGGCCAGCCGTTCCGCCCGCATCTGGGCGCGCTCGAATACGGTGCTGTCCTCATCGGTGACTTCGCCACAGAGATCCACGGCGGCGTCTTCCCGTGCCGGGCTCCACTTGGCGTACCAACAGCCTTGTTTGTAGGCGCGCTGGTATCCCAGCCGATCCAAAGCGGCGAACAACGCATCGGGCACGCGCCCGGAGTAAATCCGCAGCTTGTCATCATCCGGGTCGTAGGTGGCCCGGTCGGCCTCGCCTTCCCAGGCGGCGAAGTCCACTTCCACAAAGCACTTCTCGCAGATGTAGCGCCCCATCGCATTTTCTAATAGGACGCCACAAACTGCACACTTCCCTTTCTCTGCACTCACTTTGCTACTCCTTTCTAAGCTATTTCTTTAGGAAATTCCAGAAATTGAACCCGGACGGCAATTCAACTTCTCCACCACGGCAAGTTAATTCTTGGCTGGCCTCCCGGGCCTGTTCCATAATATCATTACCTGATTGGCCTTCATAGGTGTACACGCCATGTTTATCACATTGAGCGATCCCACCCGCCGCAAAGCTATCTCGATGTCCGCACTGTGGGCAGGGCGGTTGATTCTCTGGTTGACGTACTGCCTCACGTGCCGTTTGGGTTATTGCCCGTCCCAACAATCGAGCTGCTACCTTTGCCATATCGTACCTCCTAATGATTGATTTGTTAATCCATAGCCTTATTATACGGCTATTGTATCATATTGTCAATATACCCATACTACAAATCCAAAGCTTCGCCGGGAGCTTGCAAAGCTCTCAGCAAGGTGGCATTATACTTTTTGTCCATCGAAGAATAAAACGTGGGACCGCGTCCGGAAACCGCACCCATGCCGCCGTCGCCCTGGATCTTGAAACCCAGGCTGGTCAGGTCATGATACTCAGCCTGGGTCATTCGTGGAGAGTAAACAGAGGACCACATGCCGTCAACTTCCAGCAGGTAGCACATTATGCGGATCAGACGCCGGCGTTCTTTAAGAGTCAAAGTTCTCATAACACTCCTTATTATTTAAGTTTACCACAGGGCCGCCTGGAGCGCGGGCATGGCCGCCCGCGCCGGGGCTTCGCAACGTGCCCAGCCAGTAGTCACGATGCTGACTTTAATGCCGGTGTCTTGAAAACTGGTTTCGTCACTACCCAGCTCACCCGCCTCCCGCAGCTCGTCCGCCAGCAACTGTGGCTCGAAAGCGGACACGCCCAGCTCGACCTCCGGCCATTCTTTCAAGAACGCCGCACAGTTACCCCACGGATCGTTGATTCTCCAGCGGGACCAATCGAACGTTGGACCAATAACTTCCCAGCCTGCTGGTAGTTGTTCTGCGGCTATAAACTTCTCTGTTATGCCGTACTGCGAAGGACGAATTAACTTCTGCTGGCCGCAACAGGGACAGCGTTTGAAGATGGCCGGAGCCAACAGGGCCTCACCACGCGCCCAAACGTTACGGCCTTGCTCCCGCTGGTAGGGGAGCCCAGCGGCGGGCAGAATAGCCACCCCACCACCGTCGCAAAGCCGCATTCCTACCTCTATTGCCACATAAGCACTATCACCCTGAAACTCCAACCAGGGCTGCCGCACGGGGATGCCGAAGGGTGGGTTGGTGATGAAGAGATCGAACGGCCCTAAGTGCTCCCAGGTACGGACGTCGAAGGTGTCCGCGATGACCCATGCGGCTTCGGGGACTACCCGCTGCCCGACCTCTACGAAGCGGGGGTTCTGCTCCACGCAAGTTACTTGTGGATGCTCGCCCAACGTGGCCGCCCGTCGCAGCATGGCGAACGCCAACGCCCCGTTGCCCGCACAGAGATCCAGGACGGTGCGTTGTTCCCCGGCCTCCATCGCCAACGCTTGGGCATACAGCGGCGGCGTAAAGAACGCCCCACCGCCGGTCACGTCCTCAGCGGCAGGCTGCCACCAGGCCAGCACTTGCGCCCGCTCATCCCAGGTGAGGTCGCGGGGCAGATCCAGCAAGGCCAGCGCCTGCGCATGGAGTTTCAATTGCTCTTTGGTGAGCTTCATGATTCATCCTCCCGCGACCAGCGCTCATAACGTTCCAAGTCGGCGTCGTTCCGGCGGCGCTCCGCCGGGGTCTCCGTGGCCGGGGCGTGGAACGCGGCAAACAAATCGTAGGGGCCGGGGTCACAAGTGCGCTCATCGTGATTTAACGGCAAAGGTCGCAGCGGGCGTTGTTTTCTCAGTAAAGCCAGGATGGTCTTGACTTTCTTAACGGTCAGCATGACTCCTCCCCCTGTACCTGTGGCATAGTCAGAAACAGCGCGTCGAAGATGCTCATTTCGGCTTCACGGTACTGCCGATAGAGCTTGCGGGCGACGTTACCCGCGGTAATAGGGACGTAGGGTAGGGCTTCCTCATCGCTCTGTGGCAGTCCGTGATAGTCGAACTTCTTGGTGTCGTGGTTGTACCAAGGATACTCTCTTTCTTCCAACTTTCTCTTGCGGTCAGTTTTAGACATTGCCCCCTCCGAATCCATTCACCACCGCGCCGCCGTCGGGCCATAGCCGCTCCCCGTAGGGCGTCACGTGCGGCACAGTGGTAACATTCAACTCTTAGTTTGTCGTAAAACAACAGCTACGACACTTTTGAACAACTCGA
>Ga0265297_10008436_pt1 | contig 13735 bp, 14 predicted proteins | sample Munlanlwell13791_FD_192502 | JGI IMG/M metagenome (GOLD analysis project Ga0265297, IMG submission 192502) | Leachate microbial communities from a municipal landfill in Southern Ontario, Canada - Leachate well 137-91 | ecosystem: Engineered > Solid waste > Landfill > Unclassified | place... | reverse complement strand
CGATAATGCATTCACAACAGAAACACCAACTCCGTGAAGTCCTCCAGAAACTTTATAAGATGCTCCATCAAATTTTCCGCCAGCATGAAGTGTGCACAATGCAGTTTCAAGTGCTGATTTTTTTGTTTTTGGATGAATATCAACAGGAATACCACGACCGTCATCGACTACCTTAACTCCTCCATTCTTTAATAATTCAACCTGAATATTCTTTGCGTGCCCAGCCATCGCCTCATCAATTGAATTGTTCACAATTTCCCAAACAAGATGGTGCAGTCCTTCAGGTCCCGTGGTACCAATATACATACCAGGACGCTTGCGAACCGGTTCCAAACCTTCAAGAACTTGAATGTCTTTTGCGCTATATGATGATGCTTGTTTCTTTTCTTTTTCTGCCATAATTGTGTTGTAATTTCAAAGAAAAAACGCCTTTTTCCGCGTTCTTTAATTGCTCTAATTATATCACACTCTTAACCTGTGGAAAAGTGCTATTAGACCTCTTTTTTCCTACGTTTTTTGAGCATTCTTTGAATGAAAAAATAGGCAACCCAAAGAACAAAAATTCCAATACATGCATAGACCACATAGGCACCAAATTCTTCAATTTGACTTGCGTAAATTACATATGCCTCCCCCAGTGACCAACCTAAAATTCCCATTAAAAATGCACGAAGTGCTGACCCAAAAAAGGTCAAAACAAAGAACTTTTTTATTGGATATTTCACTAAACCGCATACCGCCGAAACAACGATGTTCGGCATGATAGGAAGTGCCCGAAGACCAAACACAATCCATTCGTCTGCACGTTTTTTCTCAAGTTTGGTGTTTATTTTTTCAACATCATGCCAAAAGATACCAAACCATTTTCCATATTTTTTTACAAATGGCTCTCCCCCAACAAAAGCGAGAGAATAAATGAACATCGATCCAATAGCAAGCCCCAAACCACCAGGAATTACAACTTTAAAAATTGATTGTACTAAAACACTCTCGAATGAATCAATTGAGGGCAATAAAAAGAAACCAGCAGCAAGAAGTGCAAATGAAGACGGAATTGGAGCAATGATTTCTTCAACAATTGAAATAACAAAAACACCCCACGCACCATATTGCTGGATAAACGGAGAAATGTAGGAAATTAAATCGTTTATCATTTCTATCTTTATTAAAACACTAATGCAATAAATGAGCAAAAACCCTTACGGGTTTTTATTTGTTGTAGTCCCAAGGAGAATCGAACTCCTATTTCTGCCGTGAGAGGGCAATGTCCTAACCGTTAGACGATGGGACCAAACCGCATTTATTTATGCTTTATTTTTGTCTGATTTGCAAGCTAAGTATACAAAATACTTACTACCCTATACGCCATGCAACTTATTCCCCCTCATCATACATTCCCTTCTTTGCAATCCATTCTGGATTCTGACGCGCTAAACGCTCATACGCATGCTCTGGCTCTGCCATTATCCTTTTAACAATGCGCTCCATACGTGTTCCCTGAGAACCTTTAATAAGTATTACATCACCTTTTTGAATTTTTTGTTCCAACAATCGAACGGTTTCATTGATTGTATTATTTGCAAATACAAATTTTTCATTCATACCAGCGCGAATTGCACCTTCTGCAATTAATTTTCCGCGAATACCAATGGTAACCAATACATCAATCCCTTTCTTTTTTACGCGCTTCCCTAGCTCCTCGTGTGCCTCAAGTGTGTACTTTCCTAACTCAAGCATATCACCAAGTACTGCAATCTTTCTCCGCGCAGGAAGTTCTGCAAGTGTGTCGATCGCATTTTCCATCGCTTTTGGAGCCGCATTATATGTGTCGTCAATGATCATGCTTTCGCGTATTCCTTGAATACAACGCAAGCGTCCTGCGGGAGCTTCATAGCGAGACAACACCTCTGCAATTCTCACCAAATTCATTCCAAAGACAAGACCAACAGCTGCTGCAATTGAAGAAGAAATTGCTTGTGCCTCACCAAGTGCACCATCAATACGAAGTGGAATGAAACTTCCTCCATAAGTAAGCTTCATTGATATCCCCGCATGTGTTCCATCAAAATGATTTGAAAAGTTTGTTATACGAACGTCGGCATGTTCTGAAGATCCAAATGTAACCACTTGAGCCCTCGTTTCTGTCTTTGCGCGCATTACCAATGGATCATCTGCATTTAAAATAGCAAATCCTGTAGCTGGTAATTGTGCAATTAATTTTGCTTTTTCTTTTGCTACTTGTTCTGGTCCTGTGAAATATTCTATATGAACAGGAATTTTTCCTATTGCAGTAAACACTCCAATATGAGGTCGCGCAATATCAAGCAATTTTTTCATATCTCCAGGTCGATCAACGCCGTATTCTAAAACCAAAACTTCTGGATATGTTTTATCACGAACTAAAATTTTATATATTCCCCTTCCCAAAACTCCAAACCAGAAAAATATTCCCCCAATAACCTGAAAATCACCAATAATCGTAAGAGGAAGTCCAAGTTCATTATTGAAATTTTTTGCTGGTGCACGAACCGTTCGTTCACGAGACACCACTTCTTTTATCGCTTCTTTTGCTGATGTTTTTCCAACACTACCCGTAATACCAACAATCATCGGATTGTACTTTTTAATTATCGCGCGAGCGACATATTTTAAAAGCATTTGAAGAATTGAGATAATTATCTTTTTCATTGTGTGGTGGTAGCTTTCTTAGTCTCAACAATACGATCGGGAGGAACGTTATAATAATTTAAAATATATTGCGCAAATGTTTTAAATGCAGGAACAACAGTCATTCCAGCAAGTGGTTTATCGGGATGATCCAATTTTATTAATAAAATAAATCGCGGATTTGTCGCTGGTGCGAATCCGATATATGACTGAATAAGGTCTTCGGTATATCCTCCATGTTTAAAGTCAGGAATAAATGCAGTTCCTGTTTTTCCCGCAACATGATAATTAGGAATTGCAGCAATCTGCGCTTTATCTACTGCCGACTCCATCATAATACGAACCTTATTTGCTGTTTCCTTTGTAATGACTCTTCGAACAACTTTTGGTGTTGCGTCAGCTCGAACATATGGTTGCATAAGTACACCACCATTCGCGACAGCAGAAAATGCAGTGATAAGCTGTATTGGAGTAACCGAGGTTCCTTGTCCATATGATGCAGTTGCAAAATCAATGGGAAGTGCTCCTTTTCTTTCAAGATTTTTCAAACTTCCACGTATCTCATCAGGCAAATCAATATTAGTAAGTTCTCCAAATCCAAATTTTTGAAGATAAGAAAGAAATGTTGCATGTCCTGTTTTCTGTTCAGCAAAAATTGCTCCCGTGTTTAATGAAAGCTCAATGACATTTGTCATTGTTTGTTTTCCGTGCGCCTTAAGATCCCAATTACGAACCGTGCTTCCATTCAGTGTGACACTTCCCGTATCAGTGTATGTTGTGTCAGGCGTGATAACTCCAGTGTCGATTCCCGCAGCCATAGTAAGTGGTTTAAATACTGACCCTGGTTCGTATACATACTGCACCGCAGTATTCATAAAATTCTGTACGGGATATTTTTTATACTCATTTGGATCAAAACTTGGTTTATTGGTAAGTGCAAGAATTTTTCCTGTTGTCGGTTCTTGAACAATAATGGTTCCTCCTGTACCATTGTGGTCTTTAATTAATTTTTCAAGTGTTCGTTCTGCCTCTGCTTGAACATCTCTATCAATAGTGAATGTGATCGAATCTCCTCGTGCTAATTCCTCGTTATATAATTTTTCTGCGCCATATAATCCCACAGGTTCACTCGCGTCTTCATTGATTCCAACAAATCCAATCAGATGGGATGCTAACTCTCCAAACGAATAATATCGATACTGCTGTGTATCAGTATATATTCCAGAAATATTGAGTGCTCGAATCGTTGCAAGCGTCTGTTCATCTGCTTTATTTTTTAATAATTTAAACAAACTCTCTTTATTTGAAAAATCTTTTTCTAGCGCCACCTCATCGAGTGAAAGAACCGCTCCAATAGTTTTTGCAGCCTCTTTTGGATTTTCTATCTTTTGTGGAACTGCATAAATCATTGGAAAATCTTTATTAAGCGCAACTTGTACGGTTCCTCCCGTCCTATCAGAAAACAAAATACTCCCTCGACGGAGATTTTTTTCTTCTCGACGCGCGTTTTGCGCTTCTATTTTATTAGTGAAATCCTTCCCCTTCTCGATTTGAATCCTATACAGATTCACGCCGAGAACGGCAAACAAAATGGTGAAAAATCCGGTTATGATATAGAATCGAACCTTCATTGATTCATTACCTCGTAGTCACATACTGCGGCCGCGACTCCTTTAGTAGTCCTGAATCTACGCCCGCCGCTTCAAGTCGAACGGGGTCAATCATTGCATACAGTTGATTTTTTAGATCCGCATTTTCCTGTTGAAGTGTTCCAACAGAATTTTTTAGTGTATCAATTGAATGTCTCGTTTCAGCAAGAGAGGTATATTCAGAAATATAAAAGCCACCGCATATTAATAATACACCAAATAACGAATAGAGAAAATATTTTATCGATGATGATTTGTGTGGACGAATAATTGTCATATTATTTTAAAACGATTGATCGTAATTTTGCTGATCGGCTTCGTGGATTTGTTTTTTCTTCTTCTCGTGAAGGTGCTATCGGTTTTTTTGTTATAAGCTCTGCAACCCCTTGTGATACCAAATTCTTAAATCCCTCTTTTACCACTTTATCCTCAAGAGAATGAAATGTGATAATCGCAACTCGTCCTCCTGGTGTAATACATTCTGGAATCTCTCGAATAATCGAAGCAATATTTTCCAACTCATGATTTACCGCAATTCGTAATGCTTGAAAGACTCTTGTTGCTGGGTGTATCTTTCCCTTTCTCGCAAACGTTGGTACTGCGTGAAAAATTATATTTTCCAATTCCTTGGTCGTGATAATTTTCTTCTTTTTTCTTTCTTCGCAGATAACACGTGCAATTCTTCCTGCATATCGTTCTCCCCCAAATTGTCTAAAGAGCGTTTCTAATTCGTGCTCACGATATTGATTCACAATATCCTCTGCACTTTCATACTCACCGCTATATCGCATATCAAGAGGGCCATCGTGCTGAAAACTAAATCCGCGCTCTGGACTTTCAATTTGGTCAGAAGAAAATCCTAAATCAAGAATCATTCCATTTGCCTTTGAAAGATGTTCTTCTTTTAACAAATCAGGAATATCTTTATAATTTGCGTTTTTTATGAAAAATTTTGGAGCATTTCTTCCTTCTGGTTTTGAAAATTTTGATATTGCTCCCCCATCCCAATCGATACACATCATCGTTCCAAAATTTCCGATGTGTTCTGCGATTGCTGTTGTGTGGCCGCCGCCACCAAGTGTCCCATCAATAAAGAATTCTCCCGCTTGCGGATTAAGAACTTGTATTGCTTCTCGTAAAAGAACTGGAATATGTTTCGTCATACTAAATTCCCAACTCCCCTAACTGCTCGGCGATTTCATCAGATGCTGATTCTGTACGTGCTTTGTAATCGTTCCATGCTGTTTCATCCCAAATCTCAACGCGATTATAAACGCCGGCAACAACAACTTGTTTTTTTATTCCGGCATATTCGCGCAAATAATCAGGAACAAGAACACGTCCTTGAACGTCAACTTTTACATCCATCGCACCCGCGAGCATCAAACGTGAAAACGCACGAGAATTGGCCTGCGCGAGCGGGAGATCATTGATTTTTTTTGCAAGATTCTCCCACTCACTAAGACCAAAGATAAAAAGGCAGTGATCGAGACCTCGAGTGATAATAGCCCCTCCTTGAAACGCTTGCCGGAACTTCGCAGGAACTGCAACGCGCCCCTTGTCGTCTATCGTATGTTTAAATTCTCCTAGAAGCATAATTTGCGTTACCTTGGTTAGTTATTGAGGGTTATCCCCAGATTTCGACCTTATCCACACTTTTATCCACAATTCCCCACTTACATACACAAGTATACCATTATTCCCCGCTTTGATGTAGTTCTCGACTTTTGTGGATTGCACTAAAATAACCCTTATAAAATAAGGGTTATTTAAAACATAAGTTATCAACAGTTGATGTTTTTTGCGTTTGTGTTCTTTGATTTTTTTAAACACGATTTTCCAGACATTCCCCACCTTTTACTAGGAGTAATTAATAAATTTATTAAGAATAATTTTTATATAACAAATATTGACTATAACTATTTTTTAGTGCATAATCTAAATAACCTTAATAAACGAAATATATAAGAGAAATAAAGACAGGAGGTCATATGCCATTTCTCCCTTTTTGGTGTTACTCATTTTGTGGGTTGGCTGGAGTATTTTACGGACTCTATTTAGGAAACTCTTTCCTAAAAAAAGAATCCAGAACAAGCTACAGAAATAAACTCGCGAGCGTGATTTTAATCCTTTCCTTGAGCTCTTTGCTTATTGTGCTCTCATTCGGGGAAAGTATGAGAAACCTTATGTTTCTATCATTCGTTGCTTGGATAGTAATGCTTTTCATGTGGATGAATACAAAGATAAAAGGAATACAAAACTTTATTTCATTTATTCTTTTACTGCTTGCAACGGCGTTACTAATTTTTATACGATTTAATTCGTAAGACCCTTAGTGGGTCTTTTTTATTAAAGACAAAAGATATATACAATCCTATTTTTACATATTTTTTACTGATATAATTTATTTGATGTTTAAAGGATTACGAAAATTCGCGAAATCAGCTGGTCCAGGAGTTATCACGGGTGCAGCAGATGATGATCCATCAGGAATCGCAACTTATTCACAAACAGGAGCACAATTTGGATACGGTCAATTATGGACCGCACTTTTTATGCTTCCCTTTATGATTTCAGTACAAGAAGCATGTGCACGTATTGGTGCAGCACAAGGAAAAGGAATTGCAGCTGTTATAAAAGAACATTATAAAAAATGGGTATTATACTCAGTGGTTTTTCTTGTTCTTCTTGCAAATACCATAAACATCGGTGCAGACATTGGTGCAATGGGTGCAGCAGCTCAACTTATTATCCCAATCCCCTTTGCGGTACTCGTGTTATTCTTTTCAGTAACTATTTTATTGCTTGAAATTTTTATTTCATATAAGTCCTACGCAAAGATTTTAAAGTGGTCAACACTCACCCTTCTTGCATATCCACTCACTGTATTTTTAATTCGCCTGCCATGGAAAGAAGTTATTCATGCAACACTTGTTCCAAATTTTGAACTAAGTTTTGGATTTTTATTTATCATCACTGGAGTATTGGGAACCACTATTTCTCCTTATATGTTTTTCTGGCAGGCATCTGAAGAAGTTGAAGAAGAACGTGCAAACCATTTAATAAAAAATGGAAAACCAACCATAACTAAAAAACTTATGAGAGCAATCAGGATGGATACTATTGTAGGAATGATTTCTTCTGAAACTGCTACGTGGTGCATTATTGTGGTTGCAGGAACGGTTCTCTTTGCAAATGGAATCACTGATATAAAAACTGCCGCAGATGCAGCAAAGGCATTGGAGCCATTGGTAAATACATTCCCAAATGCAGGCTTTCTTGCAAAGCTAATTTTCTCAGTTGGTATCTTGGGTCTCGGCTTCTTGGGAATCCCCGTACTCTCCGCATCTGCCTCATATGCAGTATCAGAGGCATTCAGTTGGAAAGAGGGCTTAAATCGCAAATTTAAGCGAGCGCACGGGTTCTACGGAGTTATTACCGTTGCAACACTTGTTGGGTTAATGATTAACTTTGTTGGTATTGATCCAATGAAAGCGCTGGTCTTTACTGCAGTATTTAATGGAGTCGCAGCGGTTCCCCTTATCTTTGTTATTGCTCGTATCGCTCAGAATAAAAAAATAATGGGAGAATACACCAGTGGTATTCTTTCAAAAATATTTATCTGGCTCACCTTTGTTTTAATGGCAATTACTGCGATCTTAATGTTTTACACCTTGGGAAGTGGGGTGTAATTAGATCCATCCATAATTGAGAAGAAAATTCTTGATCTGTATAAAGATCTTTTCATGTCCTTTTGCGTTTGGATGTAACCCATCCTCGAAATCTTCCTCAGTCAAAAGATCAAGTTCTAAAAAGAGAACATTATTTTCTTTGCACACTTCACGCATCATCTTCAAATATCGTTTGATATTTTCATTTGTGTAAAAAACATCCACCCAAGAAACAGGCATTGTTTTTGTCTCATCACAATTTCTTAAATCAGTAAAAACAATATTTGGTGTAATTTTCTTTGCTCGCGTAATTATCTCTTCAATATTTTTCTTAAATGTTTCTGGGTCAACTAAAAACTTCCCCTCTTCTTCATAAGAAGCATCATTTCCTCCAGTCTGAAAAATGAGTGTATCGGCATTTCTTATTTTTGCTTCATTTTCAAATCGCTCAAGAATTGTTTCTGATGTTCCCCCAGAAACACTGCAATTATATATTTCGACATACTCATCCTCATCGCGCCCAGCAACATCAAACCACAAGCGGGACACCCATCCCCCTTTTTCTAAATCCCATGCACCCCATGAGACACTATCACCAAATATACAGATTGATTTCATAAGCGTGGGCAATACTGGGAATCAAACAAAATTTTGCAGACAAAATTTTTTGAAACCTTGCGGTTCCAATACCTCCACCACGGGAAAACTTCCGTCTTCCCGACCCCTTTCCCAGTTCGAGTCCAGTATATCACGTGATATAAAAAACGTCGCATCTTTGGTGTGACGTTTTTAATGTGTGGGCAATACTGGACTCGAACCAGTGACCTTTGCAATGTGAATGCAACGCTCTAACCAACTGAGCTAATTGCCCTACAAAAAAATGGTAACATCAAAAATTGGCATATGCAACGAAATGGCGTGTTATAAACCAAATGGATTAATTTTTTTCCAATATCTAAAAAACACCTTATCTTTTTCCTTTATTTTCTCTGTGATATTTTCCCTTGTTATCTCGGGAAATCTTTTAAAATAATAATTCCATACCTTTTCATTACTCTTTTCTTCTAAAAGAAATTTTACGTGATTCCAATGTATACTCTGAAGAAAAATGGCAATAACGGGATTCTCCTTCTTTTTAAGTTTATTTAAAATAACTTCTATGTTTTTCTTCATCTCATATTCTCTGAGAAATAAGAAAACCCAAAACCACCATTTGTTTTTAACTTGATTGTATGTGAGTTTTCCATAGAGTTTAAAGTGATGAAAACGAAGTTTTTGTGGTGCATCAATATTAAAAAGAAATACATTATTCCCCTCCCCCCACATTTTTTCAATATTTTCCCAAACTCTCAAGTCTGAAATTGCATAGGGAAATTTTTTTGAAATTTTCTTCAATGTTGTTTTTCTCTCATCAATTTTTTGTTTTGGTTTTTTATTTACTAAATAATTATTAAAAATCAAAGACGGATTATTTCGAATTGGTGGAAGTTCAAAAAAAATCATATTTGGTTTATATTTTTCAACAACATTCGCCTGACGCAAATCAATTTTTTTTCCCTCAACACAACTGGCTTGAATAAATCTTATTTTCTTATTTTTATAAACAAAGTAATTCATTCAAATCATTATACTACCAAAAATCCACCCTTTCGGGTGGATTTTTCTAACAGCTACACCAATAGCTATATTATTTCAATTCTACAACTGCGCCTGCAGCTTCAAGAGTTTTCTTGAGCTCTTCTGCCTCTTCCTTCTTCATTCCTTTCTTTACTTCCTTTGGAGCTCCTTCAACCAAATCCTTTGCCTCCTTGAGACCAAGTCCGGTTGCCTCTTTGATGATCTTGATAACATTGATTTTCTGCTCACCACCATTCGTGAGAACTACATCCCAAGATGTCTTCTCTTCCGCTGCTGCCGCCGCAGGTCCTGCTACCGCCATCGCTGCTGCTGAAACACCAAACTTCTCTTCAAGTGCCTTTACCAATTCTGAAAGCTCAAGCACTGAAAGCTTTTCAACCTCTTCAATAATTTTGTTAAATTTTTCCATATTGTTATTTAATAATTAATTCGACTTTTTTGCTTTTTCATTTAAGACGACCATGAACGAACGAATTGGGGTTCCCAACATATAGACCAATTGTCCCAAGAGCACTTCGCGTCCTGGAAGTTCTCCGATGCGCTTTGTATCAATTGCTGAAATAAATTGTTTTGCTGAAACATCAAAACCACCCGTTATTTTGAGCATATTTTTTTGTTTCGAGAATCGAGCAACAACTCCTGCGGTTTCTACCATATCTTTCGGAGAAAAGATTACTCCTGCCTGACCGGCAAAATTAGATGGAGTGAATTCCATTCCTTCTTTCTCAAAAACATATTTTAGCAAACGCTTTTTAAAAACAGCGGTTGATCCTCCAATTCCAAATACATCACGACGAAGCGTGTTCATATCGTTTGCAGAAAGACCGGTGAAATCAGTAAGAACTACTGACTGCGAGGACTTTAACGCCTCAACACCTTCTTCAATCTGCGCTACTTTTTGTTTTTTTGTTTTCATAAAATAAAAACGGCTACGACCTTTGCCGTAGACGTGACACACTGAAAGTGCGTTGGTCTTTTCCTCGACAGGACTTGTTGTTTGCCTGTGGTCTACGGATATAGGTACATCATACCCCATTTCTCTAAAAAGTCAAATAAAAACCTACAACTCTCCCTCAAGTTTCTCGAGTAATTCTTTTGCCTTTTTTGAAAGATGTTTTGGCGTCTTAAAGGTGAATGTTACAAAACAATCTCCTCGCGAAGTACTAAACACTCCTGGGCGTGGCATTCCCCTTCCTTGTATACGAAATGGATTCTTTATATCAAAACCCTCCGGGATCTGTACTGAATACAATGATCCATCAATATCTTTCATTGGAATTTGTTTTCCTAAAAGAATATCCATCAAGGATACTTCTTTAACGGTATATAAATCTGTTTTTACTCGCTCAAAATCCTTGTGCGGTTTAATGCGAACAATAATGTATAAGTCCCCACTTGCGGATCCCGCCTCACCCGCACCACCTTGTCCCGCATACTTCATCACCTGACCATCCTCAATGCCTTGCGGAATATCAAGTACGACTTCTTTCTTTCCCATAACTCTTCCTGTGCCCCTACATTCCTTGCAGGGCTCATTAGGAATCGTTCCTGTTCCCTTACACGAAACACAAGCTCTTACTGATGCAATTGTTCCAAGTATCGTTCTTTTCTCTTCTCGCACCTGTCCCTTACCATGACATGTTCCACATTGCTTGGTTCCCTTTGCAACATCATATCCGCGACCAGAACATTTTTCACATTTTGAATATGTTTCAAATCGTATAGTTTTTTTAGCACCTAAAAATGCTTCTTCGAGTGTTATTGTTTCAGCAAATTCAATATCTGCCCCCCGAGTACGTGCCGCTCTTGTTTCGCGCCCACCTCCGCCAAAAGGATTTCCACCAAACATTGCCTCAAAAATATCGCCAATATCTCCTTGATCAAAATTTACATTGAACCCACCATTGTTTTGAAATCCCCCCCATCCTGCAAATGGGTTTTCTCCACCAGGCATTCCCGCACCATCAAACGTTTGACCAAATTGATCATATTGTGCGCGTTTTTCCTTATTCGAAAGCACCTGGTATGCTTCGTTTGCTTCCTTAAATTTTTTCTCATCACCACCCTCCTTATCTGGATGATGTTGATGTGCAAGTTTCCGAAATGCTTTTTTTATTTCTTCCTCAGTAGCATTTTTTGAAACTCCAAGTATTTTGTAATAATCTTTTGCCATAGTTAATTTGGGGCAATAAAAGATGTACCCCTACATCCCGCATTTTTCTTTACACTACGGAAGAATAACGAATTCCCGAGTTCTTGCTTCATATCCAGTAACCGCAAAGTTTGCAACAACTAATAACTTAAATACAAGAAATGCAAAGACATTAATAATCCAATAGAGAAAATATGCAATTCCTTTTATAGAAAGAAACAATAATGCAGTCATAATAATTCCTAAAATCATACGAAGATTTGGAGAAAGTTTATCTAACCAATCTTTCAAATAACCATAAAGAACATCGCTTACCTTTGCATTTGAATCCAATGGGCCAGTTTTCTCTTCAACCTTCTTTTGTAACTCCGCAGAAAGTGTGTTCATTACTTTTATTTGCATCTCAAGAGGAAGTTCCTTTAATCCATCTCGTACGTTCACGGGAACCCCATTAACCGTTACTTGTGGATTTTTCTTGAGTTGAGATGTGGTAAGTGTCGAGAAAAATTCTTTAACTGTTTGGTCGGTAGAAACATCAGAATACCAAAGGTGCACGATGGGTTCTGAAGATTTCAAACTCCCCTCAAATATTCCCTTCATCATTGTCTCATTCACTGAGCCCCAAAGAAAATATTCTGAGTAAAAAAGAATACCAGCAAGAATTAGAAGCCCCGTTACCAATTTTGGAGTAACAATTTTAGTTACATCAAAAAACTTCATTTTTAAACTATTACGGAAGCGAGAAACTCCAGCCCCAATTCCCAACATTAAAAAGATGAAAAAGACGGCAAATCCTATAAGAAGAACTCCAAAATTTTGTCCAGAAAAATGAGAAACAAAAAATATAATTGGCGCAAATGCCTCCACAAAAACAATCCCCCATGTGATGAGCATATGTTTCACAAAAAACACCAAAAGAATGTTTATTGTGAGAAATGCAAGCATTCCAAACAACGAAAACCAAAGAAACGCTGTTTGAAACGTTAAAAGAAACTGATCAAATTCATACACGGTAAATATTCCTGTCGCAACACCAATAACCCCCAGTAATAATATTTTAAGTGTACTGTAATCTGTTTCTTCAATTTTCGACTGACTAACTATTTCCGGCGCTTGGTTGATCATGATTGGTTTGGTCGTTTGTTTGTTATCCTTCCTTATTATCTTTATACAAGATTTCACCAATCTTTTGTAGCTCCGCAGAAAGTTCTTGTGTTGCTGTTTCAATAGGACCCTTCTCCGATCCATCTTTCACACTCTTTAAGTTTGCAATCTTTGCTTCAATTGAGGTTTTAAGTTCTGGAGGAACTTTTTCTCCCGCATCCTTTAATGATTTCTCTGCGGTATAGATCAATGTTTCCGCATGATTTTTTGCTTCAATAACTTCACGCTTCTTTTCGTCTTCTGCTGCGTGTGCAACTGCTTCCTGTTTTAATCTTTCTATTTCTTCTTTTGAAAGCGCGGTTGATGCCTCAATCTTGACTGATTGTGTTTTTCCGCTTGCTTTGTCTTTTGCTGAAACATTCAAGATTCCATTTGCATCAATATCAAATGTAACCTCAATTTGCGGAACTCCACGAGGAGATGGCGGAATGCCATCAAGAATAAATCGTGCAAGTGTTTTATTATCCGCCATCATAGGACGCTCTCCCTGACCAATATGAATTTCCACTGATGTTTGATTATCTCCTGCAGTCGAAAATACCTGTGATTTCGTTGTTGGAATTGTGGTATTTTTTGGAATCATCGGCGTTGCAACACTTCCCAATGTTTCAATTGAAAGTGTGAGCGGAGTTACATCAAGAAGAAGAATATCTTTGACATCTCCCTGAAGAATTCCTGCCTGAACTGCCGCACCAATTGCTACAACTTCATCTGGGTTAATTCCCTTGTGAGGCTCTTTTCCAAATAACTGTTTTACCGCTTCTTGAATTGCTGGCATTCTTGTTTGTCCCCCA
>Ga0265297_10008435_pt1 | contig 13738 bp, 15 predicted proteins | sample Munlanlwell13791_FD_192502 | JGI IMG/M metagenome (GOLD analysis project Ga0265297, IMG submission 192502) | Leachate microbial communities from a municipal landfill in Southern Ontario, Canada - Leachate well 137-91 | ecosystem: Engineered > Solid waste > Landfill > Unclassified | place... | reverse complement strand
AAATGGGATTACTTGTTGCCGTTCGGGATGGTTATCTTTTTCTTTCTCAAGTATATAAGGAGATAGGAGATTTTGCAAAAGCACTGTCTAACTATGAATCTTACACGGAAACCAAAGACAGTTTGATGAGTGAGCAGAATTTTAAAAGGATTGCTGAGTTGCAGACCATATATGAAACAGAGAAAAAAGAACAACAGATACAATTATTAAATATTGATAAAGAATTACAAGCCACCCAGTTAGCCAGACAGAAACTGGTCATAATGTTTTTTATAATTGGATTGGCATTGGTAGTTGGATTGGTGTTTGTAATTTTTCAATCCTTGCAGCGCAGGAAGAGAGACAATAAAATCATTGTTGCTGAAAAAGCAAAAGTGGAAGATCTTTTGTTGAATACCTTGCCATTAAAAGTGGTTAACGATCTTAAAGTAAAAGGATACACGGAGCCGGAAAGTTTTGATAATGTATCCTGCTACTTCAGTGATATTGCAGGATTTACCAATATTTCTTCATCACTTGATCCAAAACGACTTATCGGAGAGTTAAACGATCTTTTTACTGCATTTGATGATATTATATACCGGCATAATTCCGAACGTATTAAAACAATTGGTGATGCTTATATGGCTGTATGCGGTATGCCTCAAGTCAATGAAAATCATGCCGAAAATATCGTTTTGGCAGCCATGGAAATACTTGAGTTCCTCAACAAGAGAAATGAAAACTCGGATATTAAATGGCGAATCCGAATTGGTATAAATTCAGGCCGTGTAACCGGAGGTATTGTTGGTGTCAGGAAATATATTTATGATGTATTCGGTGATACGATCAACACGGCATCTCGAATGGAATCAAATTCAGAACCCATGCGTATCAATGTTTCTGAGGTCACTTATCTGCTTCTGAAAGATAAATTTAATTTCACTGAACGTACCCCCATTGAAGTGAAAGGAAAGGGCGTTCAAAGGATGTATTTTGTTGATGGGATCAAACAATTACAAGCTGAAAATCCTGAGCATATTTCTTAGATAAAAAAGCTTTTATCCTTTTTGTTGATAAGTGATTTATTAACATCCTCGTTAAAATTGATTGTTATCGCTTTATCAACATATTAACAATCACTTAGTAAAATTGTGTATAAATTGTCATTAAAAAACACATGAATTCCTTGGATTGCATTACATTGTCATAGTACTTTTGTGCTATCAAGTGAGTGATAAAGTGCGAACTGGATAGACAGTGATCTTTAATTTATTGAGCAGAAATGGTTAATATTTAAGTCATGGATTAAAAATGATTTTCTTCGGAAGAGAATTTTAAATCCGGCTATTGAAGCCAGGGGTTTCAGATGATTTTCTTCGGAAAAGCAGATGTGATCCGGATCTGAGTTAATCAGATTTTCTATTCAGCTTGAATTGCCAGATGATTGGTTCTTCGGAATTTCTCATCAACACAATTCAGATTTACACATTTTAGTTCTTTAGGGGATTGATTTTCAGGACACCAATAGGGGAATTGTTGTCGGGCACCTGATTTCGTAACATGGAATTATGGTCTTGAGCAAACTTCCGGATGTTAAAAACGTAAGTTTTTAATTATTCAGACCTTTCCCTGATATGGGGCCATCTTTAGATTGACTGTAAAATGTCAGGTTTAAAGCAACCGGTCACGGAAATCCGGCACTCTGGTGCCGTTAATGTTGAATTCGCAGCAATAACCGTAGCTTGACGCTCTGCAAATACTACGGTAAATGCAATAGTGGAAAGGGAAACAATCAGATTGGTTGTTTCCCTTTCGTGTTTTATATGGGAACAAATTCCTTGATGTATTGTGAAAATGTGTAATTGATTGTTTAAATATGTCAGAGGATTTCCGATTTGTGTATTTTTGTCCTCAAAAAAGATATGCATCAATCAGGGGAATTTGCCGCACTATTAACTGCAGTGTTTTGGACGGTTACTGCCCTTGCCTTTGAATCAGCCACCAAGCGTGTCGGTACCTATGCGGTAAATATTATCAGGTTATGCATCGCTTTTGTATTATTATCTTTGTTAAACCAGGTGCTTAGAGGGCACTCCTTACCTTCCGATGCTACTTCATTCTCCTGGTTTTGGTTAAGTATATCGGGATTAATCGGTTTTGTACTCGGGGATCTCTTTCTTTTTGGATCCTATCCGCTCATAGGCTCCAGACTTGCCATGCTGGTTATGACCCTCGTACCACCAATGACAACCGTCATTGGCAAACTGATGCTTCATGAAGATATTCATCTCAAAGGGATTATTGGGATGTTATTGGTACTTACAGGAATTATTATTGCCATTATTAGCAGGGAAAATGGGAAAACTACATTTAAATCAGGCATCTCTGTCAAAGGTCTTGTCTTTGCTTTTTTAGGTGCCGTGGGGCAAGCCTTTGGACTTGTAACAAGTAAATATGGAATGGGAGAATACAATGCCTTTGCTTCAACACAGATAAGAACGATTGCCGGCATCATTGGTTTTGTTGTACTAATTACGATCATGAGAAAATGGAACTCCGTTTTTCTTGCATTTAATGATAAGAACGCTATTAAGGGAATTAGTCTGGGAGCATTTTTCGGTCCTTTTCTTGGCGTTTCTTTTTCCCTGATTGCTATAAAATATACGGAAACAGGTATTGCATCCACAATCATGGCTATTGTACCTGTTTTAATTATAGCACCTTCCATTTTGATCAATAAACAAAAGGTAAGCCTTCGAGAAATAATCGGTGCAGTGGTGAGTGTCTGTGGAGTGGCCTTATTATTTCTTTAGAATTTGTAAGCCAAGCCTAAGGTGCCATTCAATACTCCTAAATTGTTTTTCACCTTTATACTATTCTCTTTATATAAAAATTCAGTTGAAGAAAAAAGATAATTTGCAAACAGAGTCAAATGCAGGGTTTCACTTATTTTATATTTCACTCCCAATCCTCCTCCAAAAGCGAAGGCTGCATCATGCACAGCTTCTCTTTCGTAATTGGCAATAATCCCATTAACATCAATAACCCGTAGTTTTACCTTGGGACAAAAGGTGGATAATCGTCCGATATCAAGTTTAGCTTCCAGCTTAATTCTTTCTCCGGTATAAAATTGATAATTAAAACCCAGTAGAAAATAATTCAATAACCAGGGATTACTTTCTACCGTTAGCTGTGAATCAATCCCTTCTTCAAATGCCTTCAGGTAAATTGCAGCATCATCCATTAAATGCCTGTTTTTGGTATAAGTAAATGATACACCCATATTGTATTGCAGGAACCATGAAATATCAATTCCGTAATTATAACCTGTTAACGCAAATCCTCCGGTTTGTGAGCTGGTATCCCATTTTTGGGAACTTAAATCTTGCAGAGGAAGAGAGGCGCCCCCTTCAAATCTGAAATAGGTTCCTTTTTGGGCAAATAAAATGGAAGCGCTTAAAATGAACAAGATTACAATACACTTTTTCATACGCAAATATCAGTTATTTTAAGATAATGTAAAGCGTTTTTACTTTATTTTGATTCAATTAATCCTTTTTTGTAAAGCTGTAATTCCTGTACAGTTCTTTGTGTTACAATGAATAATTAATTGAATGGTTCAGTAATCCACGATAATAATTTTTTATAAATTGAACGATCAAAAAATGCTTAATGAATAAGTGGAACAAAAGATTTCTCAATAAATTAAAATAATAAAATAAGCTATGTACGTAACTGAAGAACATGAATTAATAAGGCAAACGGTCAGAGATTTTGCAGAAAGAGAGATCAGGCCAAGGGCTAAAGAACTTGATGAAAAAGCGGAATTCAGTATTGAACTGACAAAAATGATTGGCGAACTGGGACTTTTCGGAATGTATATTTCACCGGAATATGGGGGGCAGGGCCTCGATTATCTATCCTATATTATTGCTGTCGAGGAGATTGCACGGATTGACGGATCACAGGCAGCTACTTTGGCCGCTCATAATTCGCTGGGTGTTGGTCCTATCTATTACTTTGGGAACGAAGAACAAAAGAAAAAATACTTGCCCAAATTGTGCACAGGAGAAGCGCTGTGGGGTTTTGGCTTAACAGAGCCTGATGCGGGTTCCGATTCAAGAGGATCAAAGACGAAAGCGCATAAAGAAGGAGATCAATGGGTGATCAATGGCTCAAAAATCTTTATTACCAATGCTTCATCCATCATTTCTGTAGGGTCAACCGTTCAAACCGTCACAGGTGTTGATTCAAATGGGGAAAAAGAATTTACAAATTTTATTGTGCCTCGCGAAACCCCGGGCTTTAAAGCCGTTCCCATGCATGGCAAAATGATGTGGCGTGCTTCCGATACGGCAGAACTCTATTTCGATGATTGTCGTATTCCTGAAGAAAATATGCTGGGTGGTCTTGGACAAGGTTCTAAAATTATGCTTAGTACTCTGGACAGTGGCCGTTTATCTATCGCAGCTATGGGACTCGGTTGCGCTCAGGGTGCTTTTGAACTCGCCATGCAGTATGCAAAAGAAAGAAAACAATTTGGAAAACCTATCATTAAATTTCAGGTGACCGCTTTTAAATTGGCTGATATGGCAGTTAAGATTGAACATGCCCGGGCTCTTTTATACAAAGCTTGCTGGCTGAAAGACAACGGAAAAGCTTTTGCCATGTATTCGGCAATGGCAAAACTTTACTGCTCGGAAATCGCTAAAGAAGTTGCTGATGAAGCACTTCAAATTCATGGAGGATACGGGCTCATGAAAGATTATGAAATTGAACGTTTTTACCGCGATCAGAGATTGCTGCAAATAGGGGAAGGAACATCTGAAATTCAGAGATTGGTGATTAGCCGATATATCGGATGTTAGAATGAGTTATGGGTTAAGAGTTATGGGTTGTGGGTTATGAAGTGATTGTTTTTTAATAAGAATTTAATTTTCAATTTTACTAAATGGTTAGTTTTAAAGAACTTGAGATATATAAATTAGCTCATGAAAATGCCAAAGAAATCCATCAAGTGACTTTCAAACTACCAAAATTTGAATTTTATGAACAGGGCAGTCAGATTAGACGATCTTCAAAAAGGATTAAAGATACTATCGCAGATGGCTATGGCAGAAATAGATATAAAGATGAATTTATCAGATTTTTAACATTTGCACATGCTTCATGCAATGAAACAATTTCACAACTTGAAACACTTAATGAACTTTATTTTAATAATGACGGATTAAATGATTATATTGTACAATATAATGTTTTAGGAGCAAAAATTAATAAGTTCATTGATTATGTTGAAAAAAGTTGGATTTCTGCCAAGTAACAACAAAACCATTACAATGAAAAGGAATATAAACCCAAAACTCACAACCCACAACCCACAACTATTTATTACCGAATCTTTTCGTGATGCAGTGCAGGGATTAAAGATCATTATCCCGACTGAAGAAAAAGCGCATTATCTTAATCTATTGCTTAAAGTGGGTTTCAACTATCTTGATGCAGGAAGTTTTGTGTCCGCCAAAACTGTTCCTCAGATGGCTGATACTCCGCAGGTCTTGAAAAAACTTGATTTGAAGAATACCGTATCAAAAATCATGATTCTGGTAGTCAATCAGAAAGGGGCGGAGCAAGCGGTAACTTATGAACAGATTGCTGTTCTGTCTTTTCCTTTTTCCGTTTCTGAAACCTTTTTGAATTTGAATCTGAAACTGAATATGCAGAAAGCCTTTGAAAGGGCTTGTTTCATCAATGATTTGTGTAAAAAACATAATAAAGAGTTTTTCTTTTACCTGAGTATGGGTTTGGGGAATCCTTATGGGGATAAATGGCATCCGGACATCGTAATGACATGGATGGAAAAGTGCAGGAAAGAAGGAATATCCCGCTTTGGTATTTCTGATATTACAGGGGAAGCAGATGCTGAAAGGATTACCTTTTTATTTAGCGAACTTTACAAGGAATTTCCTGCTTTGGATATTTCCTTGCATTTACATACGGATCAAAAATCCTGGTATGATAAAGTTAAAGCTGCATGGGAAACAGGGGTTAGACATTTTGATACGGTATTGGGCGGTATAGGTGGTTGTCCGATGACAGGCTATGAACTTTTAGGTAACCTGAATACCTTGGATGTTTTGAGATTCTGTAAGGATTATAAACTAAATCATCACCTTAATGAGGAGGCTTTACGATCAATGACAGATTATAGCTTTCTGTGACCTCATAATGAACAACTAAAACTTCCTTCTTTCTTTTGCAGCTTGCATGGTATTCTGAAGCAAGGCGGCTATGGTCATTAAACCTACACCACCTGGAACAGGGGAGATGGCGCTGCATTTAGGAGCAACACGTTCAAAATCAACATCTCCTGTTAATCTGTAACCTGATTTTTTACCGGGATCGGGAATGGAGTTTGTACCAACATCAATGATCACTGCGCCTTCTTTTACCATATCTTCCTTAATAAAATGGGGGGAACCTATGGCTGCAATGAGAATATCAGCTTGCTGTGTGATGCCGGCAATATTTTTTGTTTTGCTGTGCGCCAGTGTTACGGTACAATCACCTGGGTATGACTTCCTTCCCAACAAAATGCTGACCGGCAAGCCGACAATCTGGCTCCTGCCCAACACAACGCAATGTTTACCAGCAGTCTCAATTTGGTAATATTTCAACATTTCCATGATGCCTTTCGGGGTAGCTGAAACCAATGCAGGAAGGTTTTTTGCCATTTTCCCAAGGTTAATGGGATGAAATCCATCAGCATCCTTTGCGGGATCAATGGCTTCTATAATTTTCTCAACATTGATGTGGGCAGGCAAAGGCAATTGAACAATAAAACCGTCAATGTCATCATTTTCGTTCAGTTCTTTAACCTTATCAAGCAATACCTGTTCGCTGACATTTTCAGGATATTTATACAGACTGGAAGCGAATCCGACTTCATGACAGGCTTTAATCTTGTTATTAACATAGGTGCTACTTGGACCCAGTTCCCCGACTAAAATTGCCGAAAGATGAGGTGCTCTGATCTCTTTTTTGGTAAGTTGCATAACTTCCTGCTTTAATTCTTCCCTGATCAGAGAGGAGAGAAGTTTCCCGTCAAGTAATTGCATAGATCAATGTTTTATTTTCAGGCAAAGCTAAATGAATCATTGTTTAATGACAAATACGGAAAGGAAATTTTAACGCATCTTGTGAAGGACTGAAAGATAGAAATCGGGTGCTTCCTCAACCCATTTTACAAAATCGGGTACTTTTTTATAATTCTGAATGAATTGCTCAAGAAGAGATAAATCAACCTGTTCAGCCCAAACAGCTGCTTCTGCTTTCCGGGCCTCAAAGGCATTAATAAACTGCTCAGGATGTTTTTTTACCGGTATGGCCAATACAGGTTTTCCTAAATAAAAGGCTTCACAAATACTTTCAAATCCTGCTGTAGTGATCAGAGCCTTGCAGGAGGAGAGATAAGAAAGGTATTTGCGAGCATCAAGCTGGTGAAAACTTAAATTTTCGCCAGAATTACCTTCATCGCTTTCCGGACTTTTATCCCAAAAACAATGGATTCGTTGCTCCGGATTATGCTTGCTTAGTTGCTTCACATCTTCTGCATATCCTTGATTCAGAATGTATATGAGCAAAAAGTTTACATTTGTAACCTCACTTTTTCTGAAAGAATTTCTTATCAAAGGGGGTGCAATTAACATCTTTTTTATATGATATTTATCTCTTGGAAAAAAGTCGGGTGCAAGGATTCGTTTGGAGCCTAAAGTGCTGATTTTGTTGACTATAATCAAGGCCAGGCGGTTGAAGTACCCAATCTGTGGAAAGCGAAACGAAGGATGATCGTAAATATATTGGTGGGCTATAGAAATAATCTTTGTTTTGGGGCGATGGAAGAAATACCAGAAACCGGTCAACAATTCATGAAAGTTGATGATTAGGTCAGGTTGACATTCCTTTACAGTCTTGTCAATCAATGAAATACTTCGTAGATAAATGGATGATTTAAGCAAATTAAGCAGAAGGGAGCGAAACATGGATATACCACGAGATTGTTTGTCTTTAACTAAATTTGGGCTTTGAATGGTCCCCAATTTATCTCCGAAATAATCCCTGAAAAATGCCGGAATTTTCCTTTGAGAACTACTTCCGACAAGAACTTTGATTAACTCATAATCAGTATTTTGGAGGATCTCATCTAAAGCAATGGCTTGAGTCATGTGGCCCCGTCCTTCACCTTGCACAATAAACAGTATTCGTGTTTTGCTTTTCAAATTCAGGTCTGTTTAGGAAAGTATTTTACGTTGTTCCATGGCTTCATAGAACAGAATTCCTGCAGCAACTGCCACGTTTAGTGAATCAAATTCACCGGACATTGGAATAGACACCAAGGTATCCACATAGCGCATAATTTCAGGATTTATTCCTGTGGATTCAGAGCCCAGTACCAAAGCTGTTGGAAGAGTGAAATCCGCTTTTGCAGCTTCATGCTCACTTTTTTCTTTTGCCCCTATGATTTGTAATCCGGAAGATTTAAGATAGTGTATGCCCTTTACGAGATCGGTTTCCATGCAAATATCCATTTTCAGCAAGGCTCCGGCAGAAGTTTTAATCGTCTCTTCATTGATGTCCGCAGAACCTTTGGAAGAGATCATTATGGCATCAACACCAAGAAAACAGGCACTTCTTACGATAGATCCGAAATTACGTACATCCGTTACACTATCCAGAACCACTATAAAAGGGGATTTCCCTGATTCAAACAGAGAAGGGATAATATTCCGTATATCTGCAAAATCAATCGGAGAACTTAAAGCAATTATGCCTTGATGGTTGGCCTTGCTGAGTCCATTCAGTTTTTCGAGCGGAACAAAATGAACTGGAATATGGTTTTCTTTTAAAAGTTTCAGCATTTCCCTGGATTTCTCGTTATTGATATCCCTCTGAAAAAACACTTTTCTTAAAGTATGTCCGCTCATAATGGCTTCTTCAACGGCATGAATGCCAATGATGAGGTCTTTTCTGCTTTTATTCTTCTGGAAATAATTCACGTTCCTCTTTATTAATTCGATATTTGAATTGAAAATATTGACGCAAAATTACATGAAAGCAGCCATTATCAGCGATACACATTCGTATTTTGACGAAATGATAGCAAATAACTGTTCTTTATGTGACGAAATCTGGCATGCCGGAGACATCGGTGACCTTGCATTATTCGATCGGCTTGCTGCTATTAAACCTTTAAGGGCTGTCTATGGCAATATTGACGGTCATGAATTGCGGTCTTTCCTCCCTGAGGTACAGAAATTCAGCGTAGAAGGTTTGAAGGTGATCATGACACATATTGGTGGCTATCCGGGCAGATATGAAAAGAAGGTGAGGGAATGGCTTCTTCACGAGCAAGCGGATATTTTTATTTCCGGACACTCACATATTCTTAAGGTAATGCCTGATAAAGCTCACAATCTTTTGCACATCAATCCGGGAGCAGCAGGGAAGTATGGATTGCACAAGGTGCGAACCATGATCATAATTGACATTTCTGATCGAAAAATCAGAGATTTGAAGGTGATTGAGTTAGGAAAAAGAGGAATAATATAACTTCTGATTGTATATTTTATGGTCTTGATAACTGAAAAAACAAGCATTGAAGAGCTTCTTGAAATATGTCCCGAATCGCTGGAATTTCTTCGATTAAAAGGTATCCGCTGTATTCGTTGTGGTGAACCAGTTTGGGGAACACTCGAGTCCGTTGCAAAAGAAAAGGGATTCACGGATGCTGAAATTAGTACTTTTGTTGAGGAATTAAATAAATTAACAGGATGATGAAGAAAACGATTTTCCCCCTTTTTTTTCTTTTAAGTGTGTTTACAGGAGCAAATGCACAAGGGAATGACAGTATTGCCGGTACATGGAGCGGCAAAATTGAGGTTCAGGGCACTAAATTGACTGTTGTTTTTCATATTAAAAAAGATGGGGAAAAGTTCTTTGCAAAAATGGACAGTCCTGATCAGGGGGCCTTTGGCATAGATGCGGGAGAAGTATCAATCAACAACGATAAGGTTATAATAGGTTCTAAGAAAGGGATGTTCATGTATGACGCAAAATGGCATCGAGACAGCAACTTATTGGAAGGAACCTGGTATCAGGGGAAATATGAGCTTCCGCTTAATCTGCGAAAAACATATTCCGAAATAAAACTTGTAAGGCCACAGGAGCCAAAGCCACCTTTTCCCTATGTAACGGAAGAAGTAGAGTTTATTAGCAGGGAGGCGGGAATAAAACTGAAAGGAACGCTGACACGTCCGGATATCACAGGCCCTTCACCGGCTGTAATTCTGGTCACAGGCAGCGGGCCGCAAAACAGGGATGAGGAATTGATGGGACATAAGCCTTTTCTGCTTATTGCCGATTATCTGACCAGGAACGGATTTGTTGTTCTTCGCTATGACGAAAGGGGAGTCGGGGAGTCGGAAGGGGAATTTAAAACGGCCATCATTCCTGATTTTGCCAAAGATGCCGAAGCAGCTTTTGACTATTTGCTGTCGCTGAAATATATCACCAAAGACAAGATAGGCATACTGGGACATAGCGAAGGGGGTATGGTTGCGCCCATGGTGGCCGCAAATCGTAAAGATCTTGCCTTTATTATTTTGTTGGCTGGTCCCGGAACGCCATTAAAAGAGTTGCTGATTGATCAAACGGGTCTGGTGCTTGAAAGCAGCGGTGCCAGCGATACCTACATTGAATTTGTGAAAGAACTGAACATAAAAATCTATGAAATCATCCTCAATACTCCTGATACAAAGAAAGCTTCCAAAAAGATCAGAAAATTGATGGTAAGTAAAAGAAAGGGGCTTTCCGATGAGCAGATTACCAACCGGGGATTGTCGGATGAAGCCATTGGTGCAATGGTGCAAACCTTAACATCCGATTATTTCAGGTATTTTTTGGCTTATGATCCTGCACCGGTGATGAAGCAGGTGCAATGTCATGTGCTTGCTCTGAACGGCACCAAAGATGTGCAGGTTCCGGCAGCGAAAAACCTGGCAGCCATTGAAAATGCGCTGAAGGAGGGGGGTAACCATAATTTTACCATCAAATCTTTCGATGGACTGAATCATTTATTTCAACCTGCTGGAACAGGTTCCGTTGCAGAATATGCCAAAATTGAAACGACCATTGATCCTTCGGTGCTGGAATACATGAAGAATTGGATGATGGGGGTAGTAAAATAAAAGAATCAAAATTTCTTTAATGACCATATGTTTCCGCCTCTGTTGCCAAAGATATCATCAAATAATTTTAAATATATTTATGATATCAGACACTTTTAAATTTACTCAGGGAAATCGTTTATAAATGTCTTTTCTGTGTCCAAATCTGCTGAAACATACCGTATCATTTTCAACATAAATACCTATTCTGTAATTTCCAATACGGATACGAAAATGATGAGTGAATCCGCTTAACTTTTTAATATCTTTCAGCGAATCTAAAGAACTTGAATTATCAAGTGAAATTATAATGTTTGCGATCCTGTCTTTAAGTTTTTCATCCCTGATCTTCTCAATTTCTTTAAGAAAAGTTTTCTAAAAAACCGTCTTCATTTTCCAAGAGCTTTCATTACACTTTCCCTGCCGACATTCTCCGATTTCATTCCTTCATCAATCCATTCGGCAAGCATGAGTGACTCGCTTTCTTCAACGCTTAGTTTTTTATAAACCAATCCTAAATGTCCGGCTATTTTAAGAAGTAAATTAATACTTTTTTTATCCTGTCCTCTGATTATTAAGGTTTCCATTTATCAAAAAAATTATTTCACTGCAAAGTTATGAAGTTTTAATAAAAACGATGAATTTTTCAGCATCCTGAAATGATTTGGTCAAATCTAAACCGTCTCAGGCGGACGCATTCCGCAATTTCGCATTTCGAACTCCGCATTTCGCATTCTTATAATTCACTAAATTTGTCGTCACAAAATAAGCTGAAATAAGAAATGAATTCAATGAATATACTTTATATAAGCTGGAATGTAAATCCTGAGATATTTCCCAATACATTTCTTCCGATTCGCTGGTACGGACTGTTTTTCGTCATCGCTTTTTACCTGGCTTATTACATTCTGAATATAATGTTTAAAAAGGAAGGTGTAAAAACTGAACTCCTCGACAAACTGACCATTTATATGCTGATTGCCACGGTAGTTGGTGCACGGCTCGGGCATTGTCTTTTTTACGAACGAGCCTATTATCTGGCGAACCCTATTGAAATTTTGTATGTTTGGCAAGGCGGTTTAGCCAGTCATGGGGCAGCCCTTGGAATATTGCTGGCTGTCTGGATTTTTATCAAAAAAAATAAAAGCATTTCTTTTATGTGGATCATGGACCGACTGGTTATTGTGGTGGCACTTGCCGGTTTCTGGATTCGCATGGGCAACCTGATGAATTCCGAGATCATCGGCAAACCCACTGAACTGGCATGGGGATTCATTTTTAAACGTCTTGAAGCGGAAGGGATTCAAGGGCCTCATCATCCGGCACAAATCTATGAAGCATTGGCTTATTTGCTCATTTTTGCGTTTTTACTGTTTTTTTATTACAGAAAAAACGGAAAACCCCGACAGGGGGTCATTTTCAGTATATTTCTGATCTGTCTATTTATTGCTCGTTTTTTTATTGAATTTCTTAAAATCGAGCAGGTGCCTTTTGAAAAAGGAATGACCTTAAATATGGGTCAATGGCTTAGTATTCCTTTTGTTTTGGCAGGCATAGCGCTTTTATTTTATCGGGGAAAACACAATAGGCAGATAACAGAAAACTTTTAGCCTCCAGATTCGATTAAAATGCAAAAACATATTGGTATCTTTGATGGAAATTTTCGGGTCAACTGCGTTCTGAAAATTAGAGTTTTATAAGGAAAATGAAGTGATATAATTAAGGTATAATGATTTAAAATAAAAGTCATGTCAAAAGAAAAAGCAATAAAAGAAAAGTCGCAAAAGAAAGCACCGACAAAGAATCTGAAAGAAAAGAGAGCAGCAAAAGCAGCCAAAAAAGCGGAAAAAAAGAAAGGCAGCAGCTTATAGCAGCAGACCTCAATAACTTCTCATTCTAGAATTTCGGCATCATAGCCCAATGGTACGTTTTTATTGTACCTGCAAAATGCTTGTTTATTGTCTTTTTACCATAAAATGGTACCATATAAACAGACCGGCTGATACAATAAATGGAGACATAAAGATGAAAGCCCAAGGATTGCCATTTAATCCTTTAAAAAAGATTATTCCCGCACAACTTGCCAACAACAGTAAAATGCCACCGATGAGCGCCCAATTCCAAGCAACAATAAGGGCAGCAATGATGATCAATGCAGGAATATTATGCATAAAAAGACAAATTAACAAGTCCTTTATTTGATAACCTCCATCAAAGCAATCCTCTGAAAACATCATGATAAAGAGGACAGCGAGGATACAAAGTACCCGTGGCGTCCATAAGAGTATTTTTTTCATCATCATCTTTGATAAGTTACGATTAAAAGCAAAAATTTATTTTATAGTCCATGTGTTTCCTCCGCGGTTGCCAAAAATATCATCATACAATAGGTTTATGCTGCCAATATCCGACAGAGGGATGGGATTTTCAAGTTTAATGGTATAATAGTCGTAGTTCGGGTCGAGCGAGCTGTAAACGCTGGTCAATTGCTCGGTGATCTGTTGGCCGTTTTTCCCGTTGACCTGGATATC
>Ga0265297_10008434_pt1 | contig 13739 bp, 25 predicted proteins | sample Munlanlwell13791_FD_192502 | JGI IMG/M metagenome (GOLD analysis project Ga0265297, IMG submission 192502) | Leachate microbial communities from a municipal landfill in Southern Ontario, Canada - Leachate well 137-91 | ecosystem: Engineered > Solid waste > Landfill > Unclassified | place... | reverse complement strand
CCACGTCGCAAATGAGATAGGGCGATTTCGACTCACCGATTCCCTCGGGATTCCACAGTTTGTCACACTCGAGACTCGAATAACCGTGCTTCTTTGCCACGACGAGCAGTTCCATTTGCTTCGCGACATGAAGCATGGCGTGAGGAATCACGACAAGAAACGGGATACGCTCGGGAATCGTCTCGCCGGCCGCATGAAGAAGGCCCGTGGGCGAATCGGCGAGCATGGAAAGATAGAGTCGAAGATCTCTCTCTGCCCACCCGAGCGCCGTATGCCAACCACCCACGACGAGTCGCTCCACCTGCTGATCAAACACCTGCCGAAGCAGAGTTCCTTCACCTGGATAACTCATCGGAAGCATTTACTCCTCCTTCCCAGTTCCTTGGGTACAAAAAAACGGCGAAGGATTCCTCCTCCGCCGCCCACTTTCAACGTTCTGAAATTGAGTTTATCAAATCTTCAATGTTTGAGTCAAATGGCTTATCCACACAACACTTTTTAGTTCCCTGTCTTGGTGTACTGCAACAAAAGCATCAATAATTTTCACTAACTCCTTAACGTTAGTTCTATTAATCTTTAACGCTGCTATTTTTTTAAAGTCATTTTGCAAAACAAAACGTAAAATTTTAATTGCCGCCGTAGAAATTGGCAATTCACTCTTCCCGCACTGTCCGCACGCCAAACCGCCGCGAGCCGCGTCAAAAAAATTTCCGTTCGGCGTAATTTTCTTTTTGCATTTTACACAGGTATAAAGTTCTGGCGCAAAACCAAGCAAAGACAACAATTTCAAAACAAAAAATTTAGATAAAATGTATAATTTAAAAATATTTTTATCTTTCTCCTTGTCAAAAATTTTTAAAAATTCATAAAGCAGTTCATAAACTTTTAAATCCGGGCTGTCGTTTTTAGTAAAAATATCCGCTACTTCAAGGCAGAAACTCGCGAGCACATTTTTTACTAAGTCACTTTTTATATTTTTAAAGTTTTCCTTTCCTTCCGCGCCAGCAATTTGATAATTTGTTTTCCCGGGCGCGACCATTAAATTAATCACATAAAATAATTCTAGATGACCAGCCATCTTACTTTTTATTTTTCGCGCGCCCTTGGCTATGGCGGATATTTTTCCTAACTCATTGGTATAAATTACAAAAAGACGATCGCTTTCACGATAGTCTTGTTTTCTTAAAATTATACCTTTGACAAGACGCGTCATTTTTTTCTGTCCAAAAAACTTTGTAAAATAATCATCGCTGCCACCGCATCACGATCTTTCACGCCAGATTCTGCCATTAACTTATCGACCATAGAACTCGTAAATCTTTCATCCTCTGTTTCTATTGGCATGGATAAATTATTTTTCAAAAAATCTACGAAGCGCAGTACTTCTTTGGCTTGCGGGCCAGCCTCACTTGCCATAGTTAGGGGTATTCCAACTACAATTTTTTCTATATTTTCTTTTTCACAAATTTTTTTAATTTCCGTTAACAAAAAATCACAGCCTCTATTTTCCAAAACAAAAAATGGCGAGGCCATATTTGTCTCATCGCTCCCGGTCGCGAACCCAACTCTTTTCTCCCCATAATCAATTCCTAAATAATTCATAATTTGGTCAAAATTTCGTGGCCATTTTTAGTCACAGCTATTGTATGTTCAAAATGCGCAGCAAAACTACCATCCACAGTAATTACTGTCCAATCATCATCTAAAGTTTCAACCTCTGCCTTGCCGGCACAAACCATTGGTTCGGGACAAATTGTCATACCCTCCCTTAATTCAACTGGTTTATAATATCTGTCCAAAAAATTGGGAACATAGGGAGGTTCATGCACGCGTTTACCGACGCCGTGACCGACGAGGTCGCGTACCACAGAAAAACCATTTTTTTCAACATGCTCCTGAATAGCTCCGGCCACATCAGAGATAAAATTTCTCGGTTTAATTTGGGCAATTCCCGCTTCCAATGCTTCGGCTGTCACTCGAACCAACTTTTCTTTTTCGGCACTAATTTCGCCCACGGCCACTGTAATGGCCGCGTCAGTAAAAAGTCCTTCTGTCCCGGCTGGATATTTCACACCCAAATCAAGACTGATGATATCTCCTTCCTTTAAAACCCTCGATGGCAGCGCCGGGGCGTGGATCACTTCATCGTTAATTGAAGCACAAAGTGCTGTCGGGAATGGAGTTGAATTTGAATTTGGTTGGTAATGTTTAAACGCTGGCAGGGCACCCTGTTCGGCAATTAATTTTTCAGCCAAAGAATTAAGCTCTCCGGTTGTTGCTCCAGGACGGACTGCCTTACGTAATTCTTCCAAAACCATAGCTAAAATTCTGCCGCTCTGCCGCATAATTTTTATTTCTTCTAAAGTTTTTATAATTATTTTTTCCATTAGTTTATTTAATTTTTTCTTCAAGCTTACTTTCTATTTCCGCAAAAACTTTTTCAATTGGCACTCCTCCATTTACTTTAATAAGTTTTTCTCTTTCACCATAATAATTTATAATCGGCTCTGTTTCCGCGTGATAAATTTGGAGTCTCTTTGCGATTGCTTCCGGCTTATCGTCGTCGCGTGTTATAAGATTTTCTCCACAAACATCGCAAATTTCATCCTGCCTCGGCGGCTTATTTAAAACATTATAAATCGCACCACACTTTGGACAAACTCTTCTGCTCGCTAATCTTTTTTGAACCTCTTCATCATTTATCTCGAGCGAAATTGCCCAATCAAGACCAATATTTTTTTCCAAAACCGCGAGTTGATTCATATTCCGCGGATAGCCGTCTAAAATAAACCCGTCCTGGTATTTCGGCGCGGCAAGTTCACCAAGAACGATTTTATCAGTAATTTCATCCGGGACCAGCTGCCCTTTATTAATTAGTGAAGTGGCTAGCTTGCCGAGTTCTGTTTGTTTTTTAATTTCCTGGCGGAAAACCTCTCCGGTTGATAAAATCTCTAAGTCGTATTTTTTTGCCAACATTTCCGCCTGAGTGCCCTTTCCCGAACCTTGTGGTCCAAAAAGTGCTAATTTTAATTTTCCCATAAATTCAGAAAACCCACACTAAAGACGGTGTGGGTTATTTGTAAATTAAATTCTTTAATTTTTGATAATCAACTGAAGAAATTTTTCCGGTCTTTACCATTCTGGAAAATTCCGGTAAAACGTGCAGCCGATATTCTTCAACCGTAACTCCACCAGAGCCCATAAATCTTACAATTATACTTTTTACGAGCGACCGCTGTTCCTGATTTAGGGTTCCAACACGGAAAAGTGTTTTTTCCACCTCGATTGACGTAGTAAAAAGCATTCCTTGCTTTTTGGCTCTGCCATCACTGCCGAAAATAATGTCTAAAAAACCCATACAATTTTATTTATATTTTAGACTATATTTTCCAAACTATACATTTATAACCCATCGTATTCGCGCATGGTAAGCTGCGAATCAATTTGTCTTATAGTTTCAAGTACAACGGAAACAACGATCAAAACGCTTGTCCCGCCAAATTGTAAAACCTGCACGCCGGTAACTTGTTGCAAAATCATCGGCAAAACCGCGATAATTGCGAGAAACAGAGCTCCGGCCAAAATAATTCTTGAAGTCGTTGCGCTAAGATATTGGGCGGTTGGCGCACCCGGGCGAATGCCGGGAATAAAACCTCCATTTTTTTGAAGATTGTCGGCAATCTGCTGCGGATGGAAAATAACCGCTGTATAAAAATAGGTAAAACCAAAGACCAAAATAAAATAAAGCATGCCGTAGACCAATTGATTGCGGAAAATATCAATTACCCACTGCGCCGCTCCAGCAATCCAGGCCGATTTAGCTTGTACAAAAAACTGGGCAACCATCGGCGGAAGAAGAATAAGCGAAATGGCAAAGATAATTGGAATCACACCGGCCATATTAACTCGAAGAGGCAAATGCGTTGAAGCACCGCCATACATTTTTGTCCCGCGCACTTGCTTAGCATAAGAAACGGGAACCTGCCGTTGCCCTTCAGTTATAATTACTACCCCGACAATTGTGATTATGGCGATTATCGCAAAAATTACAAAGTTTAAAACCTGAGAAGCATCAAACACGACCAAAGCCTGCTGCACGGCGGCTGGCAAGCCACTTATAATTCCGGCGAAAATCAAAAGGGAAATACCATTTCCAATTTTTTTCTCGGAAATCAATTCACCAATCCACATTAGGAAAATCGTCCCGGTAGTAATTGTCATAACCGTGCTAAAAAGTCTCCATGGAGAAACATCTGTAATAATAGGGTTTGATGATTGACGAAGCATCGCGATCATGCTGTAAGCTTGTAATGCCGCGAGCGGCACAGCTAAAATTCTTGTCCATTGGTTTATTTTCTGTCTGCCATACTCTTCCTTCCCAAGTTCTTCTAAACGAGGAATAATCATCATCAATAACTGAAAAATAATTGAAGCCGTAATATAAGGAGCAACCCCCAACATCACCACAGAAAAATTTTCCATGCTCCCACCGGAAAAAACATTCAGCAAACCTAAAATTTGATTTGATTCAAAAAAACTTTTCAAATTCTCAAGGTTAACCCCCGGAACCGGAATGTGCGCGGCTAAACGAAAAATGCCCAACATTAGAAGGACAAAAAGGATATTTTTGCGTAAATCAGGAATTTTCCAAATTTGGATAAATTTTTGCCACATATTAATGATTGGACAATATAAAAATGTTATTGGATGATTTTTCCGCCCGATTTTTCTATCTTTTCTCTGGCACTTCCGGAAACTGAACAATTTTCAATGGTTAACTTCTTTTTTATTTCGCCGTTGCCTAAAATTTTGACCGATACTCTCATTTTACCAACTAATCCTTTTTCTAACAATGTTTTGGGGGTAACGCGTTCACCTTCATTAAACTTCTTTTCCAAATCTTTAAGATTTACTGCGACCATTTTTGGATAAGGGCTCTTAAAACCGCGCAACTTTGGGGTAGACATAATAATTCTTCTCATACCCAAAAGTTTTAGGCCACCTCTTCCGCCCGATCTTGCACGTTGACCTTTTTGTCCCCTGCCGCTGTATGTACCAGTGCTTCCGAGACCTCGTCCAACGCGTTTTACTTTTTTCTTTGATCCGGAAAATGGTTTAATTGTGTGTAATGTTAACGCCATAAAATTATTTTCGCAGTTCTAATTTCAATTTACTCAAAGCATTAATCGTTGCTCTGCTGTTATTAATTTTATTTTTTGAACCCAAAATTTTTCCGACCACGTTTGGCACGCCGGCCAATTCAAAAACATTTCGCATAGCGCCACCAGCCTTGACGCCCGTGCCTTTTGGCGCTGGCTTAAGAAGAACTATTGCCGCACCAAATTTTTCCTGAATCTCAAAAGGAATGGTTTCGTTTTTAAGCGGCACAGTTATTAAATTCTTTTCAGCCTTAGTTCCTGCTTTAGCCACAGCTTGCGTTACATCCGCTCCTTTTGCTACAGACATCCCGACGCGTCCCTTTTTATCACCAACAATAACACAGGCGCGAAATTTCATTCTTTTCCCACCCGCCGTTACTCTGGTAACGCGCGCTATTTCAAGAATTTTTTGCTCAAATTCTTTTTCCTTGTCAAACCCTCTTTCCCTTCTTTTCCCTTGGCCATGGCCGCTTTTATTAGGCATCATATTTTAAACTTTATAAAATTAAAATTTAATTCCACTCTCTCTCGCACCGTCAGCTAACGCTTTTATTCTACCGTGATAAGCAAAACCACCGCGATCAAAAATTGCTGTTTCAATTCCTAATTTTTTAGCCTTCTCGGCAATTAATTTCCCTACTTCATAGGCAATGGCAACTTTATTTGTTTTATCACCAAAATCTTTCGGCGCGGCCGGAACAACCCTCTTTTTTTTACCCACTGTCTTTTTTCCCAAGACAAAATCAGAAGCTGCAGCGATCGTTTTACCGTGAACATCATCAATTAATTGCGCACTTATATGTTTATCGCTTCGAAAAACCGCGAGTCTCGGCCTTTTTTGGTCGCCTAAAATTTTCGCCCTAATGCGCGAGTGGCGTCTTCCTCTTTTTATTTCTTTTATTCGCTGTATATTTTTCATATTCTTTTTCCGCCCCAGGCGGACATATTCTTCTATTTATTATGCTCCAGCGCCAGTCGCCTTAGCTGCTTTCCCGGCTTTTTTAACAATCACTTCATCAATATATTTTATGCCCTTTCCCTTATATGGTTCCGGCGGTCGGAGTGCTCGAAGCTCTGCTGCTACCGCCCCGACCAATCGCTTATCAATTCCACTGATAGAAATTATATTCTTTTCAATTCCCGCGGTAATACCTTTGGGGAGAGAAAAGTCGACCGGATGGGAAAAACCGAGATTCAAGGTAATTTTATCGCCGCTTAAGGCGGCTTTGTAACCAACGCCGTTTATTTCCAATTTTTTTTCAAAACCGACAGTGACTCCTGTAATCATATTCTTCACCATACTTCCATAAAGACCCCAAAGTGCCTTGTCTGATTTTAACTCGGGATCCTTAACAGTTATTTTAACTTCGTTATTTTCTAACACAATTGTCACGCGCGGATGAATCGCTTCTTTAAGCTCTCCCTTCGGTCCTTTAACCAAAACAAAGGATTGTTCGATTTTTACCTCGACTCCCTTCGGAATGGAAATTAATTTTTTACCTATTCGAGACATTATTGCTAAATTAATTTTTATTAATATATTTCACAAAGCACTTCTCCGCCCAACCCTCTCTTTTTGGCTTCAGCAGCAGTCAAGAGCCCTTGTGAAGTTGAAATAATCGCGATACCAAGCCCTCCTAAAACTTTGGGCAAATCCGTTCTGGAGGCGTAAACTCTTTTTCCGGGCTTACTCACTCTTTTCAATTTCCTGACAGCGGGAGAACCGTCTACACCATATCTCAAGGCAATTTTTAATTGTCTGTCTTTTTCTAAAACTTCCATGCCAGCTATAAATTTTTCTGCTTCCATTATTTTGGCAATTTCAAACTTAATCCTTGAGAAAGGAATCATAACCTCGTCCTTTTTTACAAGAACGGCATTTCTAATTCTGGTTAGCATATCTGAAATTGGATCCATAGTATTGATTCGATGTTTAAATGGTGTTTTTAAATAATTAACCGCTTTTACCAACTTGATTTCGTCACGCCAGGAAGTTCTCCGCGGTTCGCAAGTTCTCTAAAACATATTCGACACAACTCAAATTTTCTCATATATCCCCTCTTTCTTCCACAACGCCAACATCGCCGAACTTCACGGGTTTTAAATTTCGGTTTTTTAAGCGACTTGGAAATTTGTGCTTCGGTAGCCATATTTTATTCTATGCTTCCTGCATGGGGAAACCCATCAATTTTAATAAAGTTAATCCTTTTTCTTTATTTCGTGCCGTAGTTTTAATCGTCACTTGTAAACCGTGAATTTTCTCAATCTCTTCTGATCTAATTTCAGGGAAAGCAATATCTTCTCTAAAACCAACTGATAAATTCCCAGCTTTATCTAAAAATTTCGGAGAAATCCCGCGAAAATCTCGGACTCGAGGGAAAGTAACATTAATTAATTTATCAATAAAGTCGTACATTCTAGTGCCTCGTAAAGTTACGACCATGCCGACTGGCATTCCCTTTCTTATCTTAAAATTAGAAATTGATTTTTTTGCTAAGGTTCTGATCGGTTTTTGTCCTGTGATTTTTCTTAAAGTATCTTCAACTATATCCAAAAATTTAGCATCTTTCAGGCCAGCAGACAATCCGGCAGTCACCACCACTTTTTCTATTTTAGGCACAGCTAAATTATTTTTATAACCAAAAATCTTTTTCATTTCCGGAATGACTTCTTTAGTGTATTTCGTTTTAATCCTTGATTCGTTTTCCATAAGTTTAATTAATCTCAATTTACTCAATTACCTCTTTACATTTTTTGCACATTCTTATTTTTTTTCCATTCTCCAAAATCTTGTAACCAACTCGCGTCAGCTTATTGCATTTATTACAGATCAACATCACGTTAGAAGCACGAAGCGGCGCAGGGAACTGAATACGCTGCCCCTTTTCTCCGCCACGACGGGGGCGCATATGTTTAATCACCAAATTCAAACCTTCTACCACAATCTTTTTTTCTTCCGGAAAAACTTCAAGAACCTTTCCCTCTTTCCCTTTGTCTTTACCGGCGATAATTTTTACTCTATCCGATTTTTTAATTTTCATATATTTACAAAACCTCGGGGGCTAAAGAAATAATTTTTGTAAAACCTTTGGCGCGGAGTTCCCTTGCTACTGGACCAAAAATTCTCGTGCCTTTTGGTTCCTTACTCTTTTTATCAACAATAACTGCCGCGTTATCATCAAATCTGATATAGGTTCCATCCGGCCGACGTGTTTCTTTTCTGGTTCTAATAATTACGGCGTGAACCACATCGCTTTTTTTTACCATGCCATGCGGCACCGCTACTTTCACAACACAAGTAATAATATCTGAGAGGCGTGCATATCTTTTTTTGTAACCGCCCAAAACTTTAATACACTGAAGTTTTTTCGCTCCAGTATTGTCTGCGACGGTTAACATTGTGCGGTGCTGAATCATATATAATTAAATTAAACTTTTATCTATTTAACAATCCGCCATCTTTTTTCTCTTGAAATCGGCCGGCATTCTTCAAAATTAACCTTATCTCCGATTTTGCATTCATTTTTTTCATCATGAACTTTGTATCTCTGACTCCTTTTGTAACGCTTGCCGTATTTTGGGTGAACCTTAATTTGCTGAACTTCAACTACAGCAGTTTTATCCATTCTATGGGAAACCACAACTCCCTGAAAATTTCTTTTATTTTTCTTTCCTTCTGACATAAGTGAATAAATTAATTATTTGAAACAACAGCTGTCTCTTCTTCAACCGCATTTTGCGTTTTTCTCTGTTTTTGCAAAGTCAAGATATGAGCAATCAACTGTTTTTGAACCCTGATCTCCCGGACATTTTTATATTGCTGGCCAGCTACCTTAAATTTAAATGTCTGTAAATCTTCCTTGGCTTTCTGAAGCATTGCTCCAAGCTCTTTGTCACTTTTATTTTTTAATTCTTTAAATTTTATCATATAAGTCAACTTCTATTTGGAAACAAAAGTCGTTTTTATCGGTAATTTATGGGATGCTAATCTCATTACTTCTTTCGCCGCCTCAGGGGTGATGCCATCCATTTCAAAAAGCATCGTGCCGGGCTTGACCGGAACAACATAATGATCAACTGACCCCTTTCCGCCCCCCATAGGAATTTCATTTCCTTTTGTGGTAACGGGTTTATCGGGGAATAATCTGATCCAAATCTTACCACCCTTTTTCAATGCCCTGATTAAAGTGCGCCTAACCGCCTCAATCTGTCTTGCCGTTATCCATGCGTATCCCATTGATTTCAAACCGAATTTTCCAAAACTAATCTCTGTTTTGCGGCTGGCAATACCCTTTGATCTTCTTCTTCCCTTAAAAACTTTTCTATGTTTTACTTTTTTAGGCGTCAACATATTTTTTTACTTAAACACTTCTCCTTTGTAAATCCAAACTTTAAGGCCTACGGCGCCATAAATAGTGAAAGCCGCCCCCCCCGCGTAATCAATATCTGCACGCAAGGTATGTAATGGAATTGAACCCCATGAAAGGGTTTCTTCTCTCGCAATTTCCGCGCCATCCAATCTTCCGGAAGCGACAACTTTTACCCCCTTGGCTCCAGCTCTCTCAACTCTCCCGATTGCTTGCTTTAATACTCTTCGAAAAGGAATTCTTTTTTCAATGTCAGCGATCATTGATTGTAAAACCACTTCAGCCGAGGTGCTGGGATTTTGCACTTCCTGCACATTCAAATTCAAAGTTGTTTTTTTATCCAAAAATTTTTCTTTAATTTTTTTTCTTAAATCTTCGATGCCAGTTCCTGCGTGACCGATGATTAATCCTGGCTTCGCCGAATGGATAATAACCGTGACAGCATTGGCCGTTCTTTCAATTTCTATTTTAGCTACCGCCGCTTCTTTAAGCGTTTTTTTCAAAAAATTTCTAATATCTACGTCCTGCCGCAATCTGGCAACGTAGTCTTTTTTGGCAAACCACTTAGAATTCCATGTGTAGATCTGGCTTTGCCCTGTTCTGAAAATTTTTGGATGCACTTTCTGTCCCATTGTGCTTGTAAATTAATTATTACTGGCTAGTTTATTTTGATCCTGTTTTACGTGGAAAAATCTTTTTTAGAAAACCCCTTGTCTTCCTTGCTTCACCTTTTACCGGAGCCACCTTTTCTGTTTGCTTTTTTGATTCCGCCTCATTTTCGCGAGTTTCTTCTTTGGCTTTTTCTTTAGCAAAAGTCTTTAATGTTTCCACTACTTTCGGTTTTTCAAGCGCAGCCTTGGTTTCTTCTTTCGGCCGAACACTTTCCACCCTTTCGCCTAAAACTAGATTAATGTGCGCTGATCGTTTGCGGATAGGCGCCGCTCTGCCAAAAGCCCGCGGACGCCATCTTTTCAAAACCGGACCGCCGTCAACCGAGATTGATTTAATATACAAATTTTCTTTTTTTAACTTAAAATTATTTACCGCGTTGGCAATTCCAGAATTAAGCAATTTCAAAACCGGCGCGGCGGCGGCCTTTGCCATGAACTGAAGCTGATTTATCGCTTCTTGAACGTCTAAGCCGCGGATCAGATCAATCACTAATCTTGTTTTCCGCGGAGACATTCTGACAAATTTTACTTGAGCTTTAATCTCCATAATTTATTTATTTTTTAATCGATTCAGATTTCGCCGCCGTCGATTCAGATTTCGCCACTTCAGCTTGCTTTTGTTCTAGTTCTTTTTGCATTTTACCGCCATGCCTAATAAACTTTCTTGTCGGAGAAAATTCACCCAATTTATGGCCAACCATGTCTTCAACAATTAAAACGGGCAAATGCATTTTTCCATTATACACACCAATGGTAAAACCAACCATTTCCGGAGTAATTGTTGACGCCCTCGACCAAGTTTTGATTATGGTTTTATCGTTTGGTTTCAGCTTCGAAACCTTGGCGAGCAATTTGGGATCCACAAACGGACCTTTTTTCAGACTTCTCGACATATTTAATAATTTACTTTCTGCGTTTAATAATGAATTTATCCGACCATTTATTAGCTTTTCTTGTCTTAACGCCCAGCGCGTGTTTGCCCCATCTTGTTTTGGGATATTTCAAACCGATTGGAGAAAGCCCTTCACCGCCGCCGTGCGGATGATCAACCGGATTCATGGCCTTACCGCGGACAGTCGGTCTAAAGCCTCTGTATCTCATTCTTCCGGCTTTACCCCAACGAATCAAACGTCTATCTTTTGCTCCAACTTCTCCGATAGTCGCCGCGCATTCCTTTTTTACAATTCTCACTTCTTTCGACGGCATCTTAAGCTGTGCGTAAGGGCCATCAACGGCTAAAAGCTGAACACCCATGCCCGCGCTTCTCGCTAAAACTCCGCCCATACCCGGCTGCAATTCGATGCAATGGATAATTGTGCCGACTGGAATATTTTCAAGGGGCATGCGATTTCCCACCTTAACATCAACTTTATTTTTTGAGGAAACAATTTCTTCACCAACTGTAAGTCCGGAGGGAGCCACAATATATCTCTTTTCTCCGTCAGAATATTGTAAGAGGGCAATGCGCGCGGTTCGATTTGGATCATATTCAATCGCCGAAACTTTTGCTGGAACATCAAACTTATCGCGGATAAAATCCACGTCGCGTAAATATCTTCTCGTTCCGCCGCCTCGGTGGCGAACAGTAATTTTTCCGCCATTATTACGCCCGGAGCTTTTCTTCTTAATAGAAATCAAAGATTTTTCCGGCTCAAATTTAGTAACATCTTCAAAAGTATCCCCCGAAGATCTTCGGCGACCAGGACTTGTTGGATTGTGAACTTTGATTGACATCTTTTAAACTTAAAAGCTTAAATTATACTCCTTCGTAAACTTCAATTTTATCTCCTGGCTTTAATGTAACAATCGCCTTTTTCCATTTTTTCGTGACCCCTAAAGTTTTTCCGTATCTAACCTTTTTTCCCCTAACGCGGATTATGTTAACACTCACAGGCTTAACTCCATATGCCCGCTCAATCGCTTTCGCAATTTCAACTTTATTCGTTCGCAAGGCAACTTCAAAAACATATTGGCCATAAGGAGAAAGATAAGAAGACTTTTCTGTAATCAAGGGTTTCACAAGCACGCCCGAAGTTTTTCCTATTTCCTTTTTTGCTGTCTTTCTCTCTTTTGGTTCAACAACGACACCCCTCTTTTCCTCTTTCTTCTCTTCCTTTTCGGGTGATTCTTTTTTTGTTCTAGAAAAAAGCGCCATAATAAATTATTTTTTTAAATTTTCCTGGACAGCCTTAAGGGTAGCGACCGGCAACATCAAATATTCGTTGTTTAGAACATCTATTACATTAATATTTACTGACTCAATTGTTTTCAAATATGACAAATTCGCGGCTGATTTAATTATTTTTTTATCGTTATCGGCTAAAACAAGCAGCGTCTTTTTTTCTTTATTAGGTAATTTATTTAAAATTTCTATAAACTTCTTGGTTTTGAAATTTTCAAACTCTAGTTTATCTAAAAGAATAATTTTCTCTTCTTTCGCCCTGTCGGATAAACACATAAGCAGGGCTTTTCGTTTCATTTTCTTATTAATTTTTTGATGAAAATTTCTATCATTTCTCGGGCCAAAAACAACTCCGCCGCCAACCCAAAGAGGGGAACGAATTGAACCTTGTCTCGCTCGACCGGTGCCTTTTTGTTTCCATGGTTTGATGCCGCCGCCGCGAACTTCGCCGCGATTTTTAGTATGAGCCAAAACCTGCCGGCGATTGGCCATCTGAGCAACTACAGCTTGGTGGATTAACCCTTCCTTTGCTTCAATTTCAAACAAAGCAGAATCAAGATTTTCTTCGCCCACTACCTCGCCATTCATATTGTAAACTTTTGCTTTCAACATAATATTACTTCTGGCTGATTAAAACTATCGCTCCTCTTTTCCCGGGAACCGCGCCCTTAAGGGCTAAAACATTATTTTGTTCGTCAACTTCTATAACTTCCAAATTTTTAATTGTTATGCGTTCTCCGCCCATTCGACCCGCCATTCTCATACCTTTAAAAACTCTCTGCACCCCACCAGCGCCAATTGAACCTGGCATTCTCAAATTGTCTTTGTGACCGTGAGAAGCCGGACCGCCGCGGAAATGATGGCGTTTCACCACACCGGCAAAACCCATGCCTCTTGAAGTGCCAACTACTTGAACTTTTTCTCCCGGCGCGAGAACGGAAATTTTAATCTCTTGGCCTCGCGAATATTCTTCTGGTTTTTCTATGGCAATTTCTATCAAATGCCTGAAATTTTCTAAATCTTTAAGGTGTCCCGCTTCTGGCTTGTTCAATTTCTTCGCGATATCAAAACCAATCTGCACCGCGTTCACGCCGTCTTTTTCTTTAGTTTTCACTTGAGTCACTTTGCAAGGACCGGCTGATATCAAAGTCACAGGGACGACAGTTCCGTCTTCCTTGAATTTCTGCGACATCTCTATTTTTTTACCCAGTATAAATTTCATAATTCTTAAAACAATTTGCTTTTTGGTTTTTCAAATTAACCGTCGCTCCTTCTTTTAAAACAAAAAACCGAACTTAAAGCCGGCTTTCCTTACCCGGATTCTAAGTTGTTTTAATTTCTTGGTTAGTTGTAAAACCTT
>Ga0265297_10008433_pt1 | contig 13740 bp, 15 predicted proteins | sample Munlanlwell13791_FD_192502 | JGI IMG/M metagenome (GOLD analysis project Ga0265297, IMG submission 192502) | Leachate microbial communities from a municipal landfill in Southern Ontario, Canada - Leachate well 137-91 | ecosystem: Engineered > Solid waste > Landfill > Unclassified | place... | reverse complement strand
GTTCTATGATATGTTATATGTCCACCTTCATAAAGTTTCTGGGCAAGAGACATAGTGTGTTTACCATCCCAGTTGAAAGTGGAAGAACAAAACTGCTGCAATGAAGAAGTATTAAACACTGGGTAAGGCTGTTTTGTTTTTGTGGACTTAGAAATAGAATCCACATACCAATCAGCGAGAGTTTCTACGTCTTTTTTGATTTGAGTAGCTATGGTTTCATTAGGTATTTCTTTTTCTAGTTGATAGAGGGCCTTAAACTGATTTTTTTTAATGGTTAAAAATATAGCAGGTAATGTCCAGTATTCTTTGGGAATGAATTTGTTTATTTCGCGTTGTCGTTCGACAATAAGCTTTAGACCAATTGATTGAACTCTACCAGCTGATGTTCCTGATTTTACTTTATTCCATAGAACAGGTGAAATTTTGAACCCTACAAGCATATCTAAAACTGATCTTGCTTGTTGGGCTTCAAAAAGATCTTTTTGTGAATCAAGTTGTATAGGATACTTTATAGAGTCTAATATTGCTTTTTTCGTTATTTCATGAAAAATTACTCTTTTTATTTTTTTTCTATCTTTTATTGCATAATCAGCAATTAGCCATGCAATAGCACAACCTTCTCTGTCAGCATCCATCCCTAAATAAATAGTCTCAGCATCATCTGAAAGTTTTTTTATTTCTGCAATAACTTTTTCTTTTCCTTCAATAGGAACATAAGTTGGTTCATAATTCTTGTTAATATTTATTGCTGAATCAGTTCTTGGAAATTGATAACAATGCCCAACACTTGCTTTTACAACAAAGCCCCTTGGCAAAAAGTTTTGTATTGTCTTTATTTTTCCTGGACTTTCAACAATAAACAAATCCATCATACCAACTTTCTTATTTTCTTTACATATAACTTTTGTTTATAATCGGAAACATATGTAAAAATACAAAAAGAGATAGAGGTCTATCTATCTCTTATAATATTCAAAGTAGATTGTATATCTCAAACTGTATAAAAATTCTAGAAAAGATTTAACGTAGATTTGAGGTGCTATATCATAATTATAGTTTAAAATTGCCACTATTTTATAAAATTAATTTTTTTATTTTTATCAATATGCTCATGGTAGCTTTTTATTTTTTTTCGTATTGTTTTCAAATTTGAATCCAGTAATTCAATTATAAAACTATAAAAACAACGTTCATCTAGATTAACACATGCTTCTAATTTTATTTGCATTTCATCTAATCTGTAAGAAATGCTTTGCAATTCATTAAGTAAAAGAAAATCAAATTTGTTCATCATTTTCTAACCATAAAATCTTCCAGTTAATTTTTTCGTTTTCTAGTTTATTCATTATTTGTTCATAACATTGCTTTAACCAATTATACTCATTTAATATTTTTTTTTCATATGGTAACATTTCTATTACTCTCGTCCAAAAACAAAATTCATTTTCAATAGCCGTTTTAAATTCGCTTTTGTTTTTTACAATTTTCCATTTTTGTTCTTGAACAAACTTGTCAAATAACTTGCAGGTTTTAAAAAAAGTCCCGTATAATTTCTGCATAACAATACTTTTAAAAAATAGTTTAATCTGAAAGAAATTTAAATTTTGAGTTTCTTGTCTCCCTAAGCTTTAATTCGGTTTGAATTTTATCTTGTGCTTTACTTAAAACTTTCTGTGTGTCCATGTAGAGTTTTGTTGTCTTAAAATCTTTTATACCTGCTTCTGCTGCAAGTTTTTCTATGCTCAAACATTTATTATTAAAGCTAATAAATAATTTTTGGAGTTTTAATTTATTATCAGTTATATGCACTTCTTTATGAACTTTCCACACCCCAGTATCTACAAATACTTGTAATCTTAATATAAATTTTTTTACAACATCTTCCAATTTTTCTTTTGAAGAATTTATTAAATTTTTTTCACTTAAAGAAAAAGTGCGCATTCCTATTTGACTCATATAATTCTGATCTAAAGTCCAGGTATATTTATCCAACTCAGTACTGATATCTAAATGTTTAATAATCTGGTCAAACAGACCGGTATTCGCTTTTTGAGCAACTGGATCTGTTCTTTTTTTTGCCATTAAAAAAACTCCTTTGAAATTGCAATTGTCACTTGTTTGTCTTTTTCATTCATATCTTCTTTATTAATGTTACTAGTACCCAAGCACTTACACAAATTCCAACAATAATCACAAAAGCTTCAGGCCAATTAATGTCTAATTTTGCAATTTCTTCTATTCCCATTTTGCACTCTCCATAAACTGCAAGCATATATTGACTCGTTCTGTCATATCTTTAACATCAACAATAATAATATTTTGCTGTCCAAACATTTTAAAAAGATTCAATAAAATTGAATTTGAACTTTCTCTCCACTTGCTATTTAGATGAAGTTCATCTCTTAACCCATCATCTAAAGTTTGTAACACTGGATTTAAATGCACAATCAAGTCATAACGGTTACTTAATTGAGTCAGTTTTTTAAATAAATCATTATAAGCTATTATATCCTTTGGGTTATCAAATTTCACTAAATCTATAGCATACAAGAACCCAAGATAAATAGGACTGTCTGTAATAACAAGCTCTGTTTTTGTTGCTACATTATCTTCCCATTCAATTTGCGTGTTAGTTATTTTTATTTGTTCCCATATAGAATCTATAGACTTGTGCTTTGATATATATTGCCGCGCATATTCACTTACTAATTCGACATACTTGTATTTTTTCGAACAAGCACTTGCAAGGGTACGTGCAAGACTTGTTTTTCCAGAGCTAGGTATCCCTGAAATTCCTATGCGTCTCATTTAAAACTCTCTTGAAAAAATTATTTGGAAGGATATTGCTTTATATATCTATCTTTATCATTTCAATCTCAGCCATATCAAACAAATTATCAGTTTCTCCACATAGATCATATTCTTCGTTGTATACGACTTTTTTAATACCTACTTGTATGATTGCTTTTGCGCAATTTTCACATGGTTTTAGAGTACAATATAGAGTACAAGTTTCTATTGCAATCCCTAAACGAGCACATTGCATAATTGCTGAAATTTCAGCATGACACTCGTTTTCTAGACTCCATTTATGATGTTCAGTTCTATCAAAATTTTCTGGGTCAAAAACTTCATTACAATTCGGAAATCCTGAAGGGGTACCATTAATCCCTAATGAAATAATTCTATTGTTTTTTACTACAAGAGCACATACTTTTTTAGAGACGCATTTTGAATGCTTTGAAAATTCAAAGGCCATCTTTAAAAAAGATTTATCGACTTCTTCTTGTTTGTTTTGCTGCTTACAAATTTCTTCATATAGTTCAAGATCGATTTCTCTAGACGAAAAAAAAGTACTATTTTTCTTTTTATATAGACAAGATATTACAAACTGTGCCGCTTCAATTTCATTATCAAAATCGCCTTCCCAAATTAATATAAAATTTGGTCTATTTGCTCTCTTGTAGTCAATACAAAATTTGGCTTTTTTAATCTCTTCTAAATAATCTTCTTTTAAAAATTTTTTAAATTTAAGAAAGTCACGATGCCAATACCCACCATTATACTCGATAATGCAATTTTCGACATAAGCATCATGTAAAAAAAACTTTCTATCAGAAGAAAATACAGGTGTTATATAACTTGTACTAACATACCCAAGACTCTCTAAAATTTCAATCAATTTCGATTCAAAAATAGATCTTTTTCTATTTGATAATGAACCTGCTATTCCTCCTGGAACTCTTGTCGACCGATACCATTCATCATACTTGATATCCGAATTCCTTTTTTCTAAAATCGAATCAGCACTTGTACAAAGTTCTTTTATTTTTTCCTTTCCTTCGACTCTTGAAAAACCTCTGACTGTATAATGTTCTAATTCATTATTTTTATAACTAAAAGCTTTTAAAAGTTTATCTTGAACTGCATTTATTGATTCAATTGAAGTTAAATCCAAAGCACCCAATAATTTAACTGCTGCTTCGCGCTTAAAACCTCTTTTTTCAACTAAAACTTCTATCAAGTCGGGTATTGATGCATTGTCTGGTACTGATAAAAACACTAACCGTAATCTTTGATATTTTTTTGTATGGACACATTTAAAAGCCTCTTGTATCGACAAACCAGCTTTAACTAAATTATACCATGACAACCACTTACTTTTCAATGAAGAATCTCTAACTAAAAGATGTCTGAACATCTTGAGTTCTTTTTCACTATCGATATTTATACCATGAACCAAACGAAAATGTTGAATCAATAATTCATTAGATTCAATTTTTTTTTGACATTTTAAACAATAAGGTAATGGAAATTTCCCTTCTATGTTGTTCATACAGACCTTTTTTTTCTAGAAATAAACTTAAGCACAGTTTTTTCGATCATATCATTCATCTTCTCTTCAACTGCCACACGTTTTTTTCTAGAAATAAATTGTGTTGGTTCTCCAAGCTCTCTTCTAATTGTGTTGAGTTCTGTTATTGTTGCAGATTTATCGTCTTTAAATAATTCATCACGAATCTCTTGATGCGCTTTCTTTCTTGAAATCAACTTAGGTAGTTCTACAGGTGTTTCTATTTTGGGCGACGTAGGTAAATTAAGTTTCCCAAGTGCATCATACTTTTCAGTATTCTTTATTTTTTTAATATCGCCAAGATAAAACACATGATCAGAGTACTTCTTGTTTTTTGCTTCATCAAAGTAAAGTCGCCCAGATACTAAGTCGCCTTCCTCTATATTCAATCCTTCTGCATCATTTAAAATACAATCATCAATCCGTGTTGTTCCATCATAGATTGTTGCAAAATACATGACATAAGGTTTGCCAGTTCTTTTACTATTTCCAGCAAGCCGCCTGAACTTGCTTACAAAAACTATGATTGGAATTGCATACCTTTTACTTAAAGTCTTACCTTGTGCTGCAGCTTTTTCAACACCTTTAAGAGAATATTCTCTGTCTGTTGCTTCCTTTAAATCTTGAGAAGCAACTAACCCAGTATAATCAAATTGTTTTTGAAGAAAATTTGTAGTATCTATTTTTTCGCCTATTTCTTTTTCAAAAAGTTCTGCCGTATCATCAAACTTTATTGCTTCTGAATAAACAAGCGCTCTAATCACTCTTTTATTAACAATACGTCTAGTCACTTTACTTAAGAACTCTTTAAAAGAAGAATAAGGCTGATTTTCTTCTATGTTAACAGCTGCCTTAGAACCCACATCTTTTATATGACCAAGAGCATAAACAAGAGAACCATCTTCTTTTATCCTGAAAGTATGAGCACCAGATTCATTGATATCTGGTTTACAAATTTTGATGTTGAAATTCTTCTGTATTTCAGTTACATAATTCTGAAAAAGATTTACTTTCTTTCCGTCCTGCATTGCTTCAGTATTCTCTGTATTTGAAAGCAATGAAGAGAAATACTGATTGGGATAATAAGTTCTCAGATACATCATTATATAAGCCATCATTGCGTAAGCACAAGAATGACTATTATGAACTACAAAAAAGTTAGCTATATAATTGTGATTAGGATGGTCGACGTGTATATCGTAAGTTTGTTTTTCCCCGTATTTTTGCAATAATGTTATTTTTTCAAAAACAAATGGATTTTGCTGAAATTCTAAAAGTGTATCTAAAATTTTTTGTTTACAAAACTCAAAATCATTATTAATATCTTCTTCCCATAATTCTATTAATGTCCATCCGTTTTGTCTCATCCATCTTTTTTTAAGAAAATCTCTTCTTTTATTTTTTCTTTGGATTGCTGATAATTTTGTTTTATCTGGATAAAACCTATAATCAGCATGAAAAAATGTCCCTTGACACTCAATAGCGATTTTTAAATTTGGTTCAGCAATATCGACAACACCAAGACTTACTGAATATTCTTTTACAAATTGATGTTGTTTCAACTCTGATACAAATTCAAATACTTTTTTATTTATTGATGTATCTTTGTTAGGAAACTTTCCATTTACATATCTGGCAATTGTTCTTTGTCTCATTAATTCTTTAGAAGCTTCAGAATGTTTACAGCCCGAGTGGCCATTAATTTTTCTATTTTTTGCTGCTTCGCTTCTTATTTGATGAACATATTCTTTAGGAAGAATTTGTCTTAACTTATTTTTATTGTTACTTTTTTTACCTTTATTAGGAATAGGTCTTTTTGAAGGATGAAAAGCATTATTTATGCCTGCATTAACAGACTTTCCTTTTTTTATTAGAACTTCATCACCAACTTTCAATTCTCTTAATTCTTTCCAACCTTCTGGTGTAAAGAACTTATGTTCTAAAGTCGCATAGATATGTCTTCTTTTTGAGCTTTTAACGCACATGTAATAAACTTCTTTTATGCCTGTTTTTATTACATCTTTTATAGGTGCTTTAAAAGAAACTTTTTTATCATAATCATAAACAGAAATTCCTGAATATTTATTAATATTTTCATAAAGTTCTGAAATTGTTATATTACAAAGTATATATCTACAAGCATTAGGTTGGTTTTCTTTATGACATTTTATTTTCTTATAAACAATGATTTTAGAATCTTCAGAAATACACCTGTTGAACGAGTATTTCGAAAAATTCTTCATTATTTCCATTATTTCTTCAATTCGCTTATCACTATAATCAGTGTTCTTATGACAACCAGCTCTAAACTTATCCATCATGTGATTAAATTCAGTGTAATCTGTCTTCCCCTTAAAAAGTAATTTAAAAACATGTCTAGATTCATCAGCTTCTGCAAGAGTAAAACCACCAAGTTCTTGGAATACCCTCATAGACGATTCCTGATAAAGCATTAAACCATAAGAATCTGATAAAACTCTTTCAAATGGGTCATTCTTTGATTTTTCATAATCGTAGTTTTTCTTGTTTTTCAAATACATTTCTAATCCACCTGCTTGAATTACAGCAGGCCTATAAAGAGCATTCACAGCTACAAGATCAATAAATTTTGTAGGTTTTGCTCGCTTAATAAACTTCGTAATGTTTTTTCCTTCAAACTGAAAAATGCTAAATGTATTGCCTATAGTAAATTGCTCAAGTACTTTCGAATCATCATCGTTATCTATTATAGTAGAAATTGTTATGTTTTTGATCTGCCTTAATGCATCATTAATTATAGAGCATGCATTAAGCCCAAGTATATCGAATTTCATTAGACCTGCATCAGTCATTAACCGAGTGTCACCACCTTCTGGGTACCCAGTAGAAATTTGATCTTTTATTCTCATGATTGGGATAAATTTCTCTAAATAATCAGGAGCGATAATCACTCCTCCTGCATGCATCGAATAATGACGGTTCTTCCCGACTAAAACTCTTGCAATATCAAATTGTTTCTTGTGTTCTTCAATAAATTCTTTAGCCCAATCACCTTCCAATGCAATCATTTTTTGTAATGCAAGATCAAAATCTGTATCATCCATTTCAAGACATTTAGAAAGTTTATTAATTTCATCTTTTTTGTCTGTCCCGAAATAAACTCTAAATGTATCTCTAATAGAATTTTTTATCCCGAAAGTACCAAATGAAATCACATGCGAAACAGCATGCTCACCATATTTTTGTTTTAAATAAGCTTCAATTTTGTATCTTGTTTTAGAATCAAAATCAAGATCTATATCAGGAGGATCGAGTCTTTTTTCGTTCAAAAACCTTTCAAAATAGAGCCCATATTTAATAGGATCAATTTTTGTAATACCAAGTAAACAAACAACTAACGAACCTGCGCCAGAATTATGTACGGCATAACCATTTATGTTATATGTGTGATCTTCGTTAATATTTAAGTCATGTACAAAGCCTGAGTAATCAAATTCTTTTTTTTCAATTACTTCAATAAATTCCATTTTTCAAAAACCTTTTGTGATTTTAGATAGAAAGGATTTGTCTTGACAATGTGATTTTCTCTTTTGTTGTCAAGAACAATAGAATTATTTTTTTCAAAAATTTCTAATAGATATACAATAAATTTCTTAGGTTTTAAAAAAAATATTTCTTTTTCTGTTATTAATCTAAATCTGTAATTGTTTTGTCTACAAAAAAGCAATGCAGCTTTCTTTTTTTGTTTCAATTCTTCTTTAGTCTGTAAATTATCCCTGACATAAGAGCTTTTAATTTCTTTCACTATTTTTTCTTCTTCTAAAAAATCTGGGCGATAATATTTTGTTTCGTTATTTAAAACATATTGTAATCTTATTTTTAATCTCTTTGTTTTTATTTTTTTTAAATCGCATTCTATAAGATAACACAACTCAAAAGAACTGTCAAATCTTATTTCGCCATTTATCTTTGACTTGAAAACACCCGAAATTCCCTTAAAACTCCAGTTTGATAGACATTTTTCTCTATAAACTTCATCATTTTTAAATTTCTCTTTAAGAGTTTTACTGCTCTTTTGACGTTTGTTGAGACTTTGGTTTGATTTTTTAATGCTTTGGCACCAACTCTTGCGTCTTTTAGGATCAGACCATGCTTTTTTAACAGAATTTTTATTTTTTTGCAATGTTTCTGGTCTATTTTGAGCTATTTTTTGAGATTTTCTATTTGATTCTTGCCACTCTAAGTTAGCACCAACAGATTTCCTTATACAATTTTTACAAATCATTTTATGTTTTAGTTCTTTCAAAGTTCTTCTTGTTAACTGTAGTATAAATAATTTTGTTGGCTTGCTACATTTTTCGCAGAGACCTGTTACTTTAAATCTCTTTGTATTTGGGAAAAATTTTCTATATCTTTTATAGAACTCAAAAGTAATAGTATCTTTTTGACTTATAAACAAATCTATGACTTCCTGAGGGCAATTATCTTCAACAGTATAATGCTTTCCGTTTTTTCCGCCTTTAAAACTTATCATAATTTTATTAAGCAATCACCTATTACAATATCTTTTGCTTGTTTTAAGACAACATTTTCAAGTTTTTTTTCTTTCCCTTTAGGAAGAACAAAAATTTCGTGATCGATAGTATTACCTTCTCCTAAAGTCTCACCATTTGCAAGTTTTATTTTTAACATTTTTTCATTTTCTACTTTATACTTAAAAATATCATCTACTTCTCTAAGTCTTCCTTTATGAGTATAAACCTTTTGAGATTTCTTTATTTCAACTATATCTATCATAGTTCCTTCGCCTTTTACAAAAGAACCCGGTAAAAAACATCCCCTCCCACAGCCACAAAGGACATCATTATTTTCAGCAAAATTAACAATGTCAGCAACAATCAAAAAGTAATCTTCCATTCTTTTTAACTTGATTACTTCTAATTCAGATTTAACTCTCTCAATATAGCCAGGCCTCTTATCCCACCCCCGTGCTTTTAACGCATCAAAAGCTTTCTTCTCTAAAATCTCATAAGAGTTATCTGCAAACTTAGGCATAATTACTTCAGGTGCTCTTGTAAGTTTTACCGGTTCAACTTTTGAATCGATTTCAAGAGTATTGTCCAAAAATTCGTTTACCAAATCAAGATCATAACCATTTTGTTTTGCTTCGTCAAGGATATCTTCACGTTTTTTTAACCACAGATTTCTTGATTTATAGACTCGTTTTTCCCAGCCTTCATCTTTAAACGATGTCTTTGTATTTATCAATTTCATTACGTCATGAGCTTCAGCATGCTCTGGTTTTAGATAATGAGTATCAGTTGTCCAGATTATTTTTACGCCTAATCTTTTGTAATTATTGATTGCCCATTGGTTGAATGCCGTTTGGTCAGGCATTTCTACTTCCATAACCTCGATATAGAAATCGCTTCCAAAAACAGATTTCATATATTCAATAAATTCAATTGCTTCATCTTCTTTATTTTCCAAAACCAATTTGGGTATCCTGCCACCCATACAAGCTGAAGAAACAATTAAATTTTTGTTGTACTTTACAAGTTCTTCATAAAGTATTATGGGTTTGTAGTAGAACGTATTTCTCATTGCTTGACCAAGCAACCAACATAAATCAAGATAGCCTTGATAATTTTTCGCAATTAAAACACAATGATCTCTTTCCCGTTTCTCTTCCTTTACTTCGCTCTTGAATTCCCTTTCAAAAGCACAATAAGCTTCTAAACCAATAATTGATTTTATTCCTGCCTTAGAAGCAACTTGATTGAAATAAAGAGAAGCACAAAGATTACCATGATCTGTAACTGTTATCGAAGGATACTCGTTTTCTTTTGCCCATTGTACATAACTATCTACATTGAGCAGAGCATCGCCATTAGAAAAGTCTGTATGTATATGCAAAGGCAAATATTTCATTAATTTAATCTCCAAAAAAATTTTTGAATTTATTATCGTGTTTTTTAACTTCTTTTTCCTTGTTTATATCTAGATCTATTTTGGCTAATGTTTTTTTTACTTCTTGTATTGATTCAATTTGATTTTTAATCTCAACTCTCTGTCGTTGTCTTTCTTCATTTGCACTCGTTCTTTGCCTTTGAACTATTTCATTTGCTCTTAGTATTTGACTTATGTGTTTTTCTATTTTGGCAGCTTCATGTCGTCTGTTTATTTCTTCTTGATCTGATATTTGTATCGCTGTATCTAAAAATTCCACATTGTTTTCTGGTTCATTCAAAACTTTCTGAAGACAAGACCTATGGAAATAATGATATGTTGTATAATACCCTGGATGCACAACAAATAAAAGAGGTTCATTTTGTCTGTGTTTACAATAAAAACATGACCTGAAAATTTTAAAAATGTCCATGTCAATTCTCAAATTTTTGTTTTAAAACTCTTTTTATATTATTCTTTTTCATTGAAGATAGAATCAAACTTTGACTTTACTTCTTTATCATTTTTATTAAGTTTTTTGTATTTCGTCTTGTGACTCTTAGCATAATTTATATTTTTTTGACTTGCTGAACTGTTTAATCTAGAAATAAAATTTGCTGCATTGTCACACATTAACTTTTGTTCAGCTCTTTTAATTAAAATTTCTTCATAACTTGGAATGAGAGTAACAGCCTTTGCTGCAATATTATCTCTATAAAGATTGCTAGAAATACCAAAAACAGGATTTCTGATAAGCTTCAATAAACATTCTTCATGATAGTAACGAAATGAATGGAACACAAACGGAAAAAAACTATGCTGAAACTCTGCTCTTAAAAGTGTAAAACCATGCCGAAGCTCTACTCTTAAAAGTGTTTCATATTTTCTTTCGCAAATGCAACAAGTTCTAGCAAATTTAAAAATGTCAATTGCCATTTTCTTTCACAACTAGTTTAGGTTCGAATTTTTGCGTCAAATTTTTTTGCATGGGCAACAGACCCTGTATGATAGATCTCCTGATTAAAGGATCATGAACTTCAACATTTAATACTACTGTATCTTTTTGAGGTAACACATAAGAGCCCTTGATGCCCTTTTTTTCTAATGTAATAGTGTCACCCTGAATCTTTGTCATGACTATTTCATCGACAATCACCACAATAGAATCTGAAATCTTGATTAGACTATCAGTTTGGCCATAAGCTGTACCTATAGGTGAAATCAAACAGGCCATTGAAGTGACAGCTGTCGTTGCTGAACTAAATAAGGCAGGTGCACCCATCCCTTGGGTGAATGCTTTCCAGGGCACAGTTTCTTTAGCAATCAGAGCAACAGCCAGCCCCATAATACCCATAATGAAAGCACCAATAAAAAAAGAACCTTGTGGCATTGTTTGTTGTTTGGTAAGAGAAACAAATTCAGCTAGACTTGGTCCTATACCACCCATAAAACCTGCTAAAGCGATTCCTACTCTTTCAATAATTTTGTTTTTTGTTTCTTGCGTACCCATAGATAATAACCCATTCCTATTTCAAATATGCAATAAAAAAAAAGAAAAAACCATAGACTATAGGCTAGTATTGGGTCCAATCCTTTATAAGCTAGAAAAGCAGTATAAATTAATTTAGACATATAATAAAAACCGCAAGAAAAAAGCAAAACAAAAACGAGCCAGAATACCATTTTCTTTTTTTTGTCTGTCTTTTGTTGCAAACAGGGCATCTCCCAAACTCACCTACTAGAGCAGCATCACAGGTTCCACACCAAAACTTGTGTTTTGTTGCTCGTTTTGATTTAAAACGATTCATTTTTTGTATTTTAGGTGAATAATCCATAAAGTTAAAAACGGTGGAAGAAAGAAGAGTCGGGATTCACTGATGAATAACAATCAAAAACAAGCCTGTGGGTTGCCGATCATTCTAGAAGCATGCTCAACAACAAGTTTTGGTTTTGCTTCTCAGAACTTTACTTCTACCCTAGGAGTTTATTCAAAGTAAATCATCAACTACATCCTTCTTATCACCACAACGTGGCTATCCACCTGAACTTAAAATTACTGAATTTCAGACATCAAGGTGTCAAAATCAATGGCAATATCAATTTTCGTAATTGCATTGACTTCTTTTATCTTCCTATCAATTTCAAACAAAGCTCTGTTGATCTGTACGAGCTTCTTGTCGACTAACTTGACATCATAAGTTGGCTCTTCGACTTTCTCCTTTGCATCGGACATCATCCAACGAGTCCTTCTACTTGAATTGTTCTTCAACTCATCAAGCTGAGAACGACGTGCTTGAAGATGCTTTTGCATTGCCAACAATGAATTAATTGTTGCTTCCATAGTTATCCTCTCTTAAAACTTTTATGCAATTTGAAAAATCCAATTCGTGTATATCTTCATTAAAAAGAATTTCTTTGTCTTTAGTAACTAAAACTCCGATGTCCCCATCATTGTATGTCTCTATTATTAAATTTAAATTTTCTTGTTCGAAAACTAAATAAACGCCACTTTCAATTGTACAAGCTATCCTTGTGACTAGCAAATCATATTTTGAACAAAGTTCGCAACAACATTTATAAGCATTGTCTATTGCAATCTTGTTAGGTGGCTCAGCTCCTTCTTCTCTCCAGTATTCTGGAAATTTAAGGTTAAATAGTTTTTGCTGTACCTCTTTCATACTCATTCAAAAAATCGCATTTGCAAATAAAAAATACTAAAAAACACCCACCCAACAGGCCCAGATATTAATAGAAATATAAATCCCTGTTTTTTTGATTGTGGTGGCTTCATCAACAAGACAAATACATAACCAACGACACTCCACCAACAAAAAATTTCTGCAATAACTTTGAGCATGTCTCCTCCTAAATATACGAATGTAATGAGAAAACAAATACTCTGATGTACCCAGATCGAACTACATATCCATATTGTTGCTCTAATTTATCAAATACTTCTTTGTAAGCCAGATTGAATGTCTGACAATCATAAACAAAGTTCCTGTCATAGTCCATACTCCTGACATAGACATTCATGCAATATTTTCCGTCTCTAACATAGTGATGAAAATATGAAATACAGTGATTATCAGCACCATCATAATTATTTACGAAAGCACCCTGCCTTGAGTTGACGTCCTTGCTCAAATATTTCGAATACATTTCAAGGGACTTTGAAATAACAAAAGCTCTTTCTTCAATTTCTTCTTCCACCGGAGGAGGTACTAATTCGACAAGTGTTTCCGGAGTCAAACAATACTCAAAGTTCGTTATTTCATGAGTGTATCTATTACCACTAATCATGATCAACTCAAAAAGTTTTGCTTCGAATTGTCGATTTATCCTTGACTTCCAATGGTCTATTGTCATACATAACATTGCTACGACCCCGTCTAGCATATTCAAATATGCAATTAATAGTTATATTATTTTCTTAACAAATATGCTCCTACAGCCGT
>Ga0265297_10008432_pt1 | contig 13741 bp, 28 predicted proteins | sample Munlanlwell13791_FD_192502 | JGI IMG/M metagenome (GOLD analysis project Ga0265297, IMG submission 192502) | Leachate microbial communities from a municipal landfill in Southern Ontario, Canada - Leachate well 137-91 | ecosystem: Engineered > Solid waste > Landfill > Unclassified | place... | reverse complement strand
TAATTACCTTAAACTTTAAGAGCGGTGAATGCGCGAACACCCACCGCGCTCTTATCACCGCACCCGGATCGTGTACCGTGAGCACACCGAGCATTGACTTTATGCACCGGGTAGGTCGGATAAAAATGGTATGGCGGTTCACACCCCGTCATTCCATACCATCAAGTCAGAAGCCTCCTGTGTGATCGGGCGGTGATTGTAGCGCGTGTTTACCGAATCGTAAACACAACTCCTTGTACTCTTGGTACATGAGATTACTCCAAAGACTATTGCCTTCCTTTTTAACTGTTATCGTTGCCGGTTGATTCATGCCAAAAGCATTGAACAACGTAATCATTGCATCTACACCGGCATCTCCTGTGTACTCAACTACACCATCTTTGAAAATTTCGTATGTTCGCTCATTGTCCATATAATCTACCCGCAATCAGGACAATAGTTCTCCCAATGTCCATCAATATATCGCCTTCCCCACATAGCATCATTCGCTTCATCAATCAACCCTTCAAAATCATCACCATCGGATAGATAACTTTCAAATAGTTTACCACATCCATCACATTCCAATTCAAGATTGCCGCTAACACGGTTTATCATTCTTCATCTCCACCAGATAATTCAAATAAATGGGACTCGGCAGGAATCGAACCTGTGTGCGCACTCTCGGAAACCAATCCGCCTCGAATCCCATTTTATGACGCCGGGTATGGAATTTCACCAATTAGTTTCTCGGACACCTATTTAGCGCGACACCACTTGATACGGGAAATACCGATTATGGCCGCTCTCTGGTCGAATAAGGAAGCAAAACCCATACGGGTTAATTCTTCCATCACTACGCCTTTCACGCTCCGGCTATTTATCATTGCTCATCACCAAAATGCGTTGTCATGTGAGGATTCAAAATGTACCACTTGCGATCACGGTGTTCAGAAATCTTTCCGTGGTTCCAGTCAGAAATCGGGCGAAAGTAGCTCTACCCATAACGCGAGTCCAACATTCACAAGATGTTCTCTCGGAATCGTTTACAGTTATCACTTCACCTTTCACTGTAAGAGTCAGCGCCATGATATTAATCACCTCCATTCTATTTTATGTGTTTCCATGCATGTCCTAATATAATTTTTCCTGTCCATGATTCGGAAGCATTAAACAATAAAGCAATATCTTGAACTTTCATGCCTTGTTGTCTTAATTCTTTCATTCTAAAAACATCTTGCTCTGTAAATTTTGCCATACTATTTCTTTCTCCACAGCCAATACCTAGTACTCTCGACGCATGTAACCTATTTTGACTGCACGTAACAACCTCAAGATTATCCAAACAATTATCTGTTTTTATCCCGTTTTTGTGATTTATCATTTTGCCTTTTGGAATATTACCATTAAAATAAATCCATATAATCCTATGTGCATAACAATGGTATCTTTTTTCTCCTATTTTCGCTCTTACTTGCAAATATCCATTTGGTATTTTCTTTTCTGCTGTTATGAATTTTGTTTCATACTTCCCATTCGCCAATAATTTTTTTCTAACTCCCTTACCGCTTGTTCTCCATATTTTATTATTTTTATCCAATAAAAAATATCCCTCGTCGATTAACTTTATGATTATTCCTTCGTTGTTTGTTTCTTTCATTTTACTTTCCTCCTACCCGGTTAATTTTGTGAGTGTAATCCTACTTGGTAGGTTTCGGAAATGGTTGCGAACCACTGTCCACTCACATTTTGTCATCGCATTTTGCGACCTCAAATTGTTATTAAGAGCGCGGCGGGCTATAACCCAAGAGCAACTATCACACACACTTCATAGGATGTTTGAAATAGTCACTCCAAAAACCGCGCTCAATCTTTATTTTATTATTTATTGTTTCTTCCAAAATGAAATCCAAGAACCATAGCTATTAAAACAGCCCATGCGGTTACAGTACCTAAAATAAATTCCATATTTATTATTCTTTCTCTGATTTAAGTTCACTTTTGAAATTACAGTGTAGATCGTGATATTTCTTCTTAGTTACACCGTAGTTTATTGGTTTTTTCTTCCGCATTGGGAATCTCCGTATTAAATTGATTTATGCTCGTTTTTTTATCTCGCTTTTCGAGATAATTCCATGTTAGATTATATGATATAATACTAAAAACCACGTACAACGTAATAATACAAAATAGAATAATAATTAACCGGATGGGGGATATTTTACCATGTGTCCCGATATTGCCATTATTATAACTGCTGGTACCGCAATTATAGCCGCCTTGATAGGTAACGCGGTGGGTGCCTATTTTGCTTATAAAAACGGTATGAAATTGATTCAGAGGACTCATGATAACGCTACTAAATTGTCTAAATCTATTGAATTCAACAAAGCCGCCGGGCAACTCCGCGCTGCCTTTGCCGAGTCTTTGCGTGAACTCAGTGCCGTTCAAAATCGTAAACATACTGGAGATATTGTAAGTGAAAGCCTTGCCAAACATGAGATTGCTATGTATTTGTTCCAACCCTATATTGATGAATCCGACAGAAGCGGCTTTTATAACGCATGGGAAGAATATGCAAGCAAAAACAGTCAAGTCGAGTATGGTTGGACTTCCGAAACAACACGAGAAAAATTGGCGAATAAGCTTGCGCAAGACCGTATTCATAAATTGCTATCCTTTGCAGAGAATAAATAACTATCTATAAATGTAGGGGTTCCCATGCACTCAATTCTATTAATTCTAATGCTTCTCTTCTGTTCGTTGGGTGTATTAATTATTTCGATTCCAGCAAGAAACAACAGTATGCTTAATCACAAACACCTCCGAGATAACAAAAAATACAAATCCAAAATATAACTGCTACCACGCCAAGACCTTTCCACAGCACATCTGCGAACACTTCATACCATTTCATTTTGCCACCATCTTCTTCATTCTAGCCAGTTGTATTCTCCCCGCAATATAGTAACTCTTGACAATTAACAAATAACCATTATTTTCTCATTTAGAGACGGAAACACCGTCTCGGTCGAACCCCCAAATCAAAGGAGGTTGCCTTGGAGTATATTGTCTCCAAGTTTACGAATCTCCTCTGTCTTGATACCGTGTTTCGCGACACGCGGTAATCCAACAACAGGGGAGTCTGACTATCCCGGAAAAAGCAAGATTGATTAACTGTAAGGGCTAGTGTGCCAAGACAGGGAATCAGCGCCAATGCAAGCGCGAACTTGTATTGGTTTGCGTGGTTAGTAAATAACTTTGGGCATACTGTTGGTGCTCGCCATATTTTAAGCCGCAAAGTACTATCATGGAACCAGACAAGTACTGTCTGGATACCCATGAGCGAAAAGATATGGTTGTTGTCAAGGTATACCCTCCGGGATTATTAAACGCTATACATATCTCTTTTTTGTACTGGATTTTCGCCCCACAAGAAAGGGGAAAAAATGTTGGTTGGAGACCTTATTTTGGGTTTAGTTATATGGTTTGTATCTTACCTTTGTATACGCTCAATACTGCGATTTTTTGGCGTAGAAGGAACCAATTGGGATGGTGTTTATTTCCTCTCCCCATTTTTGCCTCTCATATTAGTAATTTTATTTGTTAAATGTTTTTGATATGTAAAATTATCCGCAATCATTGGATGTTCCTTATGCGCTCGATTCTATTAGTTCTCATCCTGTCTTTTCTAATAGTACAATTACCATAAATTATCCTATCAAAAGGAGACAGTCATGCCTAAATTGATCGTCGTTTTAAAACCCACACCGCGAGACGATATTCACAATCTTCTAAACGAAGTGCAAAGTACGCAACGCCTTCCAGTAGGAGTAGAACAGGTGTCAGAAGGAGTATGGACAGTGGAATTCCCCAAATGTGCTTTATTTTTTTCCAAGCTTCTTGTATCCGCGAAAGGACGCAATTATACCTGTCTTGTCTTTGAGATTGCCAGCCCAAGCGCGTGGGAATTCCAGATGGCAGAAAGCCAAGATCGGGAAGATGGGGAAGAGTAAAATCATCCTTATTTTTTAATGTTATCATTTCATATACTCCTTCCTGAAATATCTTTTTTCTTGGTTAATATATTTTTTGATTACATGTCTACAAGGGATAATTACCAAAATTATTAAGACCGGTCTATAGAACCCTTCAGGGCAATCAGAAAAGCCGTTTAGTATGGTTCTATAATAGTCTGTTGTCTGGTTGTACTCCGACTATCCACCACCGTGGAACCGGTCATTTTCAAGATTCAAGTGCGTTATATTCATCACGAGCTTCAAAACACTTTTTGAGCCATTCTTCTGAAGGAACCACTACTGGTATATTGTCATACCGTTCTTCACCCAAAACAAATAATACATTTTCATCTGATATATTTATTTCTGGCATACACACACTTATAAACTCAAATCCGTTTGTAGCCTTAAATATATAATTACCATTCCATCCAAATTCAACATCCCTATGTGTTTGTTTGCTTACTCTTAACAACGTTCCCCATTTCGTTTTAAGCGTCTTGAACTGAATTTCTCGCTTCATTGTATACCCCGATTATTTTTGTTTGTGTATAATAATGTAACTAATCTTATCGCAAAAAGCAAGCATTAAATCACTCGATTGGAATATTTTCTTGAATTGCCTCGATTAACTTACTTGCTTCAAACCTTACTATGGTGTTCCCAAAATACATATCAACGTGTTTTTTCCCGAACTGTGCCTTCTTAATTCCTACCAGCACTACCTGACCGCCCTTCGGTGAATTAGGGTCTACTACGAACGCTACAACTTGAGATGAATCTTTCATTTAATCCTCGCTATTCCTATGGCGTATGGTCTGTTATACCAAGAATATAGTTTCTTAAATTCAAGTGTTTTCCCGTTCAAGAAAGTAGACGGTTTACCGAATTTAAGGAACTTGCCGTCAAGATGTGTATACATTAATTTCCCATCTATTACATTCCATGTGTCAACTATATACAGCGGATTCTTGTCTCGCAATATGTTATCAATATATTCTTCGTTTTGATACGCTTCCAGAACATCTTTAGAGCATAACCCGAACGTGTCTATAATCTTAAAGTCTTTCGCCGCGTATCCTATTGCGCCTAAGTCACCAGAAATTACCCACCGTGTTTTATCACCGTGTTCTTGTAGCCATTCCCCTGCATTTAACCGCGCTTCTTGAACCGGTGACAAATTAGCGGCGTTTGCGTACATCCACTGGATTGAATTATACCCCTGTAAGAGTAATACAAGAATGATAATCGGTCTGAGGACGAATACCATAAAAATATCGCGTCTCGAAAAATGTCTCATCATTCCATGCTCCTTCAAATTTCGGGGAGTTTTTAATTTCTTCCCATATAATAGGATGCATTATAATGGTATTATTTTCCTTACAAACATATGTTGTTCTTGACGGTATTTGTGGAACTATAGTGTTTGTTTTGCGGAATGGACGCCACGGGGATGAGAATAATCTTTCCTTCCATGTTCTTTTTTCTTGATATGGTTTACCGTCAACGGTAAGCAGTGGACTGGTAATTACTTGGTATCCATATAGTTTCATCATATCAAACCCCATACTAATATATTACAAGTGAACTATAACCCATTCTACGTCATCTCTTGTCTTTGGGTGTAAAATCATTTTATTTTTATTCTTATCATACCATTCATGAATATTGTCCTTACCCGTTATTGCTTTACCAGCACCACGCCAGTCTGCGACCATTTCCAACGCATATTTATTGGTCATTTCTAGTGCATATTGACCGTCTGTGTCGTTTGTAAGCAACCAGTATTGATGATGGTGAGGATTGCGGTGTATATGAAGCAACCATGCCTTGTCGAAATTTGCTTTGCCTAATGGAGTAGCACCACCCTTACCATAAAAATAATGTGCATATGGTATAAACTCTGATGGTCTGAATTTGCTCATATCATGCATTATACCACGCCAGTACAAACCACTTTCAAAACAATACACCATTACATACCACTTGTGTTTGGCAATATAGCAAAAATATTTCCAGTACATTTTATCTCCAATCACCACGACCATGACATACCGCTATGGTCATTAACAATGATAGTATCAAAATTATTATATCCATTTTATCTCCCTGTAAAATCTGGATAGTGTGGAGTATCTGACTTCCTTCTTTCTGATGAGTCCTCTTGATAACACATAATAGAAAATGCGAGAACAATTAAACTAATAAAATATCCAAATGTTATTGTAATAATCCATACTGTATCTGACACGTTCATAATTTTATGCCTTTCTAAATAAAGGTGCACCACAAATCAACATGAGCGGTAAAAGTTGCACTGTATATCTAACCCAGTCTGAACGCGGCCCCCACAAACACGCTATTGCCGCAACCAGAACGTACACACCAAGCCATCTAACTCTCGTGTCCATTATTACCCCAATAATACACATGATTGGTACGATAAGGGCATACCGTGCCCATGTATGTATTATCTGCATCGGATTCGGGTCGTAATACGTGACGAGTTGTTTAAATTGTAAACTGTGTGGAACTACCGTACCAAAATATAACCACTTTGCAGAATAAAACAAGACAATTATTCCAAGAACTATTTTACCCCATCTTTTGTTACAACCCATTGCGATCCACCATATTGGTATAAAAACAAGAGATTCCAGCCTCATGAATACCAAAGCAATGGCAAGCGATAATGAAAGATAAAGTTTAAATTTACTAACCGATGCCCTGTCATTACATTCAAAAATTGTCCATACGAGTATACATAGAAGTGCACAGTATGGCACGGTGTCCATCCCGGTTGCGCTCCAACCAGAAATGAATCCATGCAGTGACGCAACCAAAGCAAGCAGTATAGAACCTATCATATTACCAGATAGCCTTAACGCACACAGATATACAAACGCCGCAATCATACCAAGCGAAAGCATATTTAACAGGAACGATACCGTCTCAAGATTATGTATACCAATGCGATAGAATAATGCAAGAATAACAGTATATAGGAATGATGATGCGGAATCTACCCGCTCGTTTAGATTGTAAACTAACTGACCGTGTTCTGCTAAGTTGATGGAATATCTCATGGAAATATAGGAATCATCGTATTGATTATGATATAGTGTATTTGTGTTACAATATATTATTACCGTTGCGGCAATAGAAATTATACCCAATAACAAAGCCATGTAATGTTTAAACATCATACCAGTCTACTCCAAGTCCACAAGAATCTGAAAATTGAGATGCTATCTCAACTGCCTTGATTGCCATTGCCGCCATAGCATAATCTCTTCCACTTCCGAACGCAATAAAATCATCCTGTATTTCGATGGGAATATAATCTTGTTCGTAGAATTTAACACCATCTTTTGATGCTATAACAAAGCACGTCCAATCTTCAGTACGCTGAACTTCGGGGAAATTTTCTTTATCTGCTCCATTGACATACCAATCAAGAAAAGCAAGCGCATAACTTTGCCTTCCTGCCCATGCTACAATTTCACCATTATCAAGTTTCTTGATTTTAGTTATTGTTTGTATCTGTCCACTACACGTCGCCATTTTGTCCGCAGCAAGTATTTTCCCATCCCACGCAACAACGCTCATTGTTCCCCCTTGCGTTCTTCTCGTTCAAGTTGTCTTGCTTCGTGATATTTAATCCTACAATCGCTTGAGCAAAACTCTTCCCATTCCCTATGCACCGGGAATTCTTTTGTGCAATAAGCGCACTTTCTTTTTGCGTACTTTTTTTTGCGTTTCCAAAACCTGCTTTTCATATATATTATTCACCTATCTTTCCTATTAAATACTCCGTTGTCAATTCCACAACTATTTCATCATCTGATACAAACTCGTGATTGCCAATATGACCCTCTTCGAGCATACACGTGCCATCACCGCGATTCACGCAATCAGCCCAATCCATAGACCCAAATTCATACTGGTCACTCTCTTGCGCCCAACAATGTATCATTTTACACCATCCTTTAGTTTTACGATAATTTCTACATCGTTCATAGTAAAATTTTTCCTACAATCAGCGCATACAGCACCACTGAACATTCTACGCGATGATTCTTTATAGTTTGGCGGATAATTAAAATATTCATTTGTAATATCATATATCACTATATTTTCGTGCTTACAGGTTCTTGTTTTATCCCATGCTAATATAGGTTTTATTAAATTTTCAGGTACTTCTAAATCTCGTAATCGTTGAATACATGAAATTATTAAATTATCCATCTTATTCCCCCGTGACTTTATAATAAATATCCCTGCATATTCTTACATCATACATCGCATCATGAAGTTCACTCTCATTATAATCAATTCCAAGCTTTAAAGCAACATCCCCTTGTCTGAATTTGCCCATAGTATTACGTTCTTCAGTTAAATATTCAGCAGCAAAAACTATAACGCATTTAGCGGGAACCCAGAACCATGAACCATAATAATCGTCACCGAGTTTTTTAAACCATGCTCTTAAAAAATCATCATCGAACTTTACATTGTAACCATACAGGTGCATCTTGTCATGCTTATCGTACTTATCTACTACTTTACCAAAGATACGCATGAGTTCTCTATGAACTTCCTTCGGGTCTGGATATGAAGCAATTTCTTCCAGTGTCTTGTGATTCGCCTCTAAAGCACCATCGTCAATCTCATCATGCGGGAATGGACGACACGGAAAGTTAAACTCTTCGTTCGGTATACCATCTACTTCTATGATGCCAGCAATTTGAATGATTCCATGCTTGGTATGGTCGGTTCCGGTAGTCTCTGTGTCAATAAAGCAACGAACTATATTTATTGTTATATCCTCACCAGTTATCTACATCAGTAACGTCTTTTTCTTTCCCGCATGAGCATTTTACTTTAACAATAGTCCCAATTGCTCTTGGAGTAAAAGAGTAGGTAACAAATCTACCAGCATCCGATCTATAACATTTCTTCTTGTGTTTTTTTATCCACTTATCGATTCTTTCCTGCTCTAATTCTGAAGTTTCAAATTGCATATCAAAAATCCCCCAATTTCTCCTAAAATTTTTCTACCCATAGCAAACCACTACTTTTGACCGTTGTTTAATTTTTCTTCGTTATATACCACATTAGAATTTACTGGCGACCCATATCCTAATCATAATTCACATCAGATATTGGTATAAAAAAATCACACTCTTGTTCCTGGTCTGTATTGAATGTAGTCCAAGCCTGAAACCTATCCGGTATCGTACCGCTTTCTTCTGAGCGTTTACACAACTTCTTCTTGTCGCATTTCCCCTCCATGCACATTGATATGTCAGGCATATTTACTTTCCCTTCCTGCTCATTACCTTGTTCATTAACCATATAGTTCCCATGAGTATGCATGTAGGCAGAATAAAGCACAAAGAAATTACCAGAATATCAATCATAGTCCACCCCCATAAGTAGGTATATACACACAAGAAATAAAACAAGCGGGGCAAGGAATAGAGTTGCTATATATCTAACCCATGTCATTTGGCTACCCTCCTCTTCCTTCTTGCCTTTGGTATGTCCGGTCTCCTTACAATTATTTCCGGTTTAACATCTTCATTCTCTACTTCCTTCTTTTCCCTGTCATCATCACCTAAAGCATCCCTTACCTTCTTTTTCAACGCCGCATCAGTCATACCTTTACCAAACCTGTACGGGAACAACGAGCACTCTTCCACCGGGCACAATGTAACTTCCGTATACGAGAACGTACTACAGTCCATACACTTTGCCCTTATAGCCTTCCACAAATCACCCTTCGCCACCCTGAATCTTACCACACCACTCTTCTTCGTTTCCCCATCAATATTATCGAACCATGCCATAATATATTCCCTTTATTATTAACTGCCAAAATTATAACACTATTCCCTCTTCTAATTTATCTCCTTCCACTCTGTATAGAAAATTCAACCCGCATTCACAACAATTTAATAATACCCATATTGATACATTGCCAAGCCTATTTTTGCGTCTTTTTATATATATATCCCTTAATACTTCCAGTTCTGTTTCATCTTCAGTTCTATGTCCACACATAGGACATACCAACCCATTCCCGCTACCCCATGATCTCATGTCATTATTCTCCATTTATAAAAACAGTTTCGGTTGTGCGAGTTCGGCATCCAGTCCGCGATATTCATCTTCGCCATGACTCATTATCCCCCTATGACAATCAACTCCCAAACGGAGCATCCTGAACCCACACTATATCGCTTATCCTTACATCAATGCCCCTTGGGAAAACACCAAGCCCTTCAGTCCCGCGCTCCATGTTATAATAATCTTCCCCATAATAAAATCGCGCCTCATGTAAGTGCATCCACTCCTTAGACACAAAACTTGCCGTTGAATATAATATTCTTTCTCCGGTACGGAGTCTAAGCATAAAAGTAAACTGATCGACGAAAGATTTAGCCAGCGCCCCGTGTCCTAAATTATTTATAACATCTTGAATATCTATAACATCATCTCCTTCCCCCGCAAGCTGTGAGCCTTGCTCCTCTGTCAATTCAATACCAAAATTTCCCGCACCATGTTCTATCGTCTCTAAAAAATCTCCTCTGTACATCATTTTATTACCCCCCTGTCTTGATAATATAGTAAACGTGAACTTTCTTGTTATCTTTATTCGATAGCGTCTTACATAACAACGAACCATTCTCTGTCTTTTTAAACAACTTATTCTTTCCGCCCCTGAAACTCTCATGGCATACCGCGTAATGACTATCGTTAATCTGCTGTATCACGCACTCATCCCTATTCAACTAAACCCACTCAATCGGGATTGTCCTTTTTATTTTCATATTCCACAGCTTCATCATATCAATATCCCCCCAACCATAATGTTTCTTGCTACAATATACCCACACCAAACAATTAAATCAACCTATTTTTTTACTAAAAAATATTTTTTCTACACAAAACATTAAAACACACAAAACTACTTAATATCGTAATAAACAACGTGCGATTTAATCCTTGACTTCCGTGGTAGATTATAATATATTGCACAGGGTTTGAAACGGAAGAACTAACTACTAAAGACTAAATACAAAAGAAGCTTTAAAAGAAAGAACTAAAGAGAAATACTCTTTGGAATAATAAACGCAAAAAGCGTGCCAAAAACACAAAAAAGTGGTAAAAAACATGTTATTTTTTTAACTCATTCCCACACACCGGTTTACACAATGATGACACTTGTTGACTTTTTGGCGTTTTTGATGACATTTGTTGACAAACTGTTGACTCGATGTTGACTTTCAAAAACAATGAAAATTATTATACCACCAAAAATACTAACTACCCACCCCCTACTAATCGCGTCTCTTGATCGATATTTTTAAAAGATAAAATATCTTTTGCCGCTCAATACCCACACCAAAATCAAAAAAGACTCATCTGCGCTTCCGTCATCCTTAGTTTATTATCAGACTTTTCGGCATACTCTTCGCTCAACTCAATTCCCACGTAGTCCATTCCAAGTCTATTCGCTACCATACCTACGGTTCCCATACCACTAAAAGGATCAAGTACTACCCCACCTACAGGACACCCGGCAGACAACATCGGCTCAACGAGAGTATCGGGGAACATCGCAAAATGCGGTTCACTCGATGGCTTAGTAGGAATATCCCACACACATCTTCTATTACGACCACCTGCTTCATAAAATGTTCGTTCACCTTCCGAAAATTGTCCCGGCATATTCTTATACTTCTCCTGGTTCTTGTCTCTCATCGGCCCCACCAAAGACGTATATTGTTCCAACTGTTGCTTGAAATAATACTTCCCCTGCTTCGTGAAGAAGAACACCTTCTCGAAGTCCACCGTGAACCTGTCCTTTGCCGATGAAGGCATACAGTTCCGCTTGAACCAGATGATCTCGCTGCGTGCCACCCATCCCGCGTCAATCATAGCAATCTTGAACCGGTCGGGGATGGCGCAGAGGGACTTGGCAGGAACACTGGTTTTGCCAGGCTTCTGCCCCTGATATTTCCTGTCATCCTTACTAATGCTTGCCTTATTTTCTCGGAAATCACCAGAACCATTCCCACTCCTGGAGTACGAATCTCCCAGATTCACCCAACATGTCCCTGTCGGCTTCAACACCCGCCACACCTGCTCCATAATCTGCATCAGATGGCGGATGTAGTCGAGGAAGTCGCTCTCCAATCCAAGCGAACCTTTCCATCCATCAGGCCACTCCACATCGGGAGTTCCGTAATCACGCAATCCCCAATAAGGCGGACTCGTCACACAGCAGTCTATTGACGATTCTTTCATACCACTCAATATATCCAATGAATTACCTTGTATTATCATACCCATAATATACCCAATTAATCCCACAAAAGCAAGTAATAAAACATATCATTCTGTTACTGTCACCACTATGATATTGCGTACCACAAATACCATTCCATAAGACACAACCACCCTAATGCACCACAGGTGAGACATAATAAAAAACCGCCAGAGCTGGTTTCCCTGACGGTTCTGCGAGTTCTACAATGTCTACAACACTATCAATATACTACACCGTATGCCACATGTCAAGTTAATTCTAAACTGGAAAAATATTTTCAAAAAATTTATAGATTTCATGTCAACTACATGAATCAGTTTTAAATTGGCGCGCCAGATGCCTACCGGGCCCCTTCTGGCTGATTCGACTTATCACTTATTCTGGTGAATGTGGCGTCACAGGGTGCGCGCGCTTCCTTTTCCTTCTCCCAATTTCACCGCTCAAGTAATACCTGCGCTTTTCTCCCTCCCTTCCCGCTGTGGGCGAAATTATCGCATCTAATCTATCAAGTTAGATTTATTATAGCGCAAACGTGATATATGGTTATGTGCCTAAATTATATAGACTTAAGTCAAATAACCATATTTATGTTTACATAATACTCCTTATACGCAATAGAAATATCTTACTGTTGTAACACAATGAGTTACAAAGAAAAGAATATCTTATGCTTGCTATATGCGACAGATACAAGGCGAGCGGTCTATTTTTTAGACAAGTGGGCTAATGATCTGGTGGGGATAAAACCCACAAAAGACGGGATTTTTAGGCACATGATTAAAAGTAAGGCGGCAAGAACGCCATTTAAATCAATAGTTTTCCCCTTAAAGGTACTTTGATACCCTACTGAAATGCAGAAAACAGGACTGGAATACGTTATGTGAATAATCAGAAAATAGGGAATTGAATGTTATTTCCCTGAAAAATGATCGAGAGCGCACGGTTGAATGATGAAATATTCCCCATTTTTGCCCTATTTTGATTTATGTCATTAGTATTATATAACTAAAATATAAAAGTTAGGTAAGGCTAACATTGTTAGTCATCTTTAACAAATAGTAACTACCGTAGTAGTCACTATATTAGATATACACTATGCTATAATCATTACTAAGGTTCTCATGTATTGAAGTTAGAATATAAAACATTAAGATATAAGTATGAATATATATATGATAAGGGTGAAAACCGGCATGTTTTATGTTGCATTTTGCATCATTTAAGTACGTGAGAATAAAATATATTTTGATGTTTTAAGTATTGCGTTGAATAGCAAGTAATTAGATATGAAAGATTTTTCTTGACATACGATAGTAAATGATGGTTTATTACACGCGTACATTATAGTACACGCCGACACAAGGGAGATTGAAAGGTACATAGGGCACACCATGCCGAACCATAG
>Ga0265297_10008431_pt1 | contig 13741 bp, 16 predicted proteins | sample Munlanlwell13791_FD_192502 | JGI IMG/M metagenome (GOLD analysis project Ga0265297, IMG submission 192502) | Leachate microbial communities from a municipal landfill in Southern Ontario, Canada - Leachate well 137-91 | ecosystem: Engineered > Solid waste > Landfill > Unclassified | place... | reverse complement strand
ATTGATAAATTTCTTGAAGTTTGCTGGCAATTCAATAGATTTAGTATTATTACACGAGGTTGAACCTCTCGACCAATTGACGAAACAGCTTTTAACCTTATCAGAAAGTGATGACCCAGAAATTGTTCTATTTGCCATAGAGATTTTAGCCAGAATAAATATCTACGGCAACCCGCAAAAAGAAAATATTGATAAAAGAATTGCTGACTATATCAGCAAGTAAACATTTGCTTAAAGTGTAAATAAAAGACATCTAATTTAAGATGTCTTTTATTTTATTTGGTTGAACTTTAGAGAGGAGTGATCTTATTCTTGAATTAAGATTGTTGCTACATTTTGAGATTGATCGCAGTCAACTAGTATAGTTTTTGATTTTAGATAAATATCGGGAAGAACAATAATTTTGAATCCATATGGTTTTATAGTGAAAGTTGTTCCGATTTTAATAGTTCGAGTTTGTGGAGATCGATTGTCAATCATAATGCCAGTATTATCTTTGTAAGTTACACTACTTGGGTGTGCTTGGCAGGCTTTATCAAGTTGAATCCTTCGATCTGCGTATTTTATTAAAGCATCTGCATAAGATATTGATGTAGCTGCGGCTGGAGTTTTAGTGTTTTGGGTGCTAGTATCTTGAATTGATTCTGGTTCTTTCGTTGTCGTTTCGTTATTTGTTGTGTCGGTTACTTTGGGGTTATTTGTTGTAGCAGGACTATTTATTTGTTTATTTTGAAAAACAAATAAAATAATAGTTGCAATGATAATAATAATTACTATAATTATTGCCCAGGTCCAGATTTTAAAATTATTTTTTTCCATAAATTTATTTTTTAAATTTTTTATTTTATAAATATTTTAATCCATAATTAATGAATAAGATTAATTTTTGAAATTAAAGTTTTTTAATATCTTTATTATAAGGTACTATGTTAATTATGTTTTGATTTAAAGTAAATAGCAATTACTTTAGTACCATAATTATTAAAATAGAAGAAAGTTAATCTTATTAGTTTATATTTATGGAATTTAAGATGAATGTTAGGTGATAAATTGACTATATTTTAACAGGTGGTAAAATTAAATAAAAATAATGTAACATTTAAAAATTAAACTATAATGGAAAATGAAAACGAAGTAGCTTTGCACTACATCAAAACTTTTTCTGATACAGCGAGAGAGCCGTTTCTAATTCTTGACTCTACTCTTAGAGTGGTTGGGGCAAATGCGTCTTTTTATAAGAATTTTAAAGTCACGAAAGAAGAAACTGATAATAAACTTATTTATGATTTGGGAAATGGACAATGGAATATTTTAGTGCTTAAAGAATTATTAGAAAATATTTTACCAGATAAAAAAGTTTTTAATGATTTTGAAGTTTCTCATAACTTTCCTAAAATTGGAATGAGAACAATGTTGCTTAATGCTAGGCAACTAGATGATACTAAGCAGATTTTGTTAGCAATTGAAGATATTACCTTAAAAAGAGCAATTGAAGTTAAATTGGCTAATTATACTAAAGAGCTTGAAGATGGCGTAGCGGCTAAAACTGTTGAACTTAATGCTCGTATAGATGAATTATCAAGATTGAACGAGGTTATGTTTGGAAGAGAATTGAAAATGGTTGAATTGAAAGAAGAAATCATTAAATTAAAGAAGCAAAATAAGGAATAGCTGTTATTGAAAAGAAGGTATTAAAAATTTATATTATGAAAGATGATAAAAAAGTAAAAATAGAAAAAGATGGACCATATCATATTTTGGGTGATATTCCATTAGAAAAGGAATTCATAGTGCCTGATAATAATAATGAGCCTTTGAATTGGAAAAAAGGAGAAAAATATAAAACAGAAGGAGAGTATTATCTTTGTCGTTGTGGAAAATCTGGAAATAAGCCGTTTTGTAATGGTATGCATCAAAAAATAGGATTTGATGGAACAGAAACTGCAAGTAAAGAAAATTATGAGAAAGTGGCTGAAAAAATTTCTGGACCAGGTATGGATTTGATGGATAACCCTAATTTATGCGCTGGAGCAAGATTTTGTCATCGACAAGGAGGAACTTGGGATTTAACTAAAAAATCTGATAATCAAAAATTAAAAGAAGTTGCAATTGAGGAGGCTTGTAATTGTCCTTCTGGAAGATTAGTGGCAATTGATAAAAAATCGGGAAAAGAAATTGAACCGGATTTTATTCCTTCCATCAGTATTATTGAAGACATTCCCGCAAAAGTGAGCGGTCCTTTATGGGTAAAGGGTAAAATTACAATAGAATCTTCCAATGGCTCAATTTATGAAAATAGGAATAGGCAAACAGTTTGTCGTTGTGGAAAATCTTGTAATAAACCATTTTGTGACGGAAGCCATATAGAAAATAATTTTAATGATAAAGCGTAGGATTTTGTTTTATTTATAAATCATTATAATATTGTGCCAATTTTACCCAACTCTTGACATTAAGAAGAAAAAGTGGTATTCTTTATTTAAGTACTCAAAAGAGGAGGGCAAAAAATGGAAAATCAAGAAGAAAGAAGTGTATTGGAAAGGAATAGATTAAAAGAAGATGAAAATGAAAGGATTAAGAATGTTCTTGATGTTACTTGGCATGATGTGAGAAATTCTTTGTCTGTCATAGCGATGGCAGTAGAAATAATCCAAGAAACTGATGATTTAGAAAGAATTAAAAGTCTAGCAGTTAATTCTATTCTTAGTAGCCAAAGAGCAATATCTGGAGCTATTGAATTTACTGAAAATTTTTTGGTTTTGGGGAATAGAAAAAAATGTTGGAATTCAATTTATGAAATCATTAGAAGGATTACACGACAATTTCCTCTTGAGGTAAAATTAAGCAATAATTTTCCTCAAAAGTTAGAAATATGCTGTGATCCTTTAATAGAAAAAGTGTTTTATAATTTGATTGAAAATGCGGTCCAGCATGGAAAAGCGAGCTCGATAGAGTGTAGCGTAGAACAAAAAGGAGATTTTGTTATCTCCATAAAAGATAATGGTTCGGGGATAGAAGAAAGTCAAAAAGAGATGATTTTTAAACAAGGATTTGGAAAAAATACTGGATACGGGTTGTTTTTTTGCAAAGAAGTCATTGGCCAATCTGATATGACGATAAAAGAGGTTGGAGATAGAAGAGGGGCATGTTTTGTAATAGGGGTTCCTGAATATAGATGTAGAATTAGGAATGAACTTAACACTTGAAATATCAAGTGTTTTTATTTTGAGTGGTAATATTTTCGATAATATAAAAAGATATCTTTTTGTGATATAATATATCAATATATTGAGATGTAATTTATAAATATATGAATAAACAATTATTAAAAGATTTTTTGGGTTGGGGTCTGATACTTTGGCTCATTGGTTATATTTTGGGAATCGTATTATTTTTTGTTGTTCCAAAGAATTTAATCGGTTATTTTATTATGCCGATCGGAACGATTATTATGCTTTGGGTTTTATTAAAAAAAATTAAAAGCAAATCTTTTACTTATTATTTGATTTTATCTCTTGCTTGGACACTGATTGCTATAATTTTTGATTATTTTTTCATGGTAAAAGTTTTTAATTTAGGACAGTCTTATTATAAAGCAGATGTTTATTTATATTATGTTTTAACTTTTGTCATTCCGCTTGTTGTTGGTTGTAAGAAAAAGCTTAATCTGCCATTAAAGTAAATTTTTATCAAGTTAAGAAGAATTAAAATAAAAAACCGATTGCCGGTTTTTTATTTATTTGTGATATAATATTTTAAGATAATAATTTAAAATTTATGGAATTAATTTTTAAGTTTTTTAGTATATTTGTTTTAGGTTTCATTGGCGGTATTACTCCTGGCCCAGTATTAACTGCTTCTTTCACAGAATCATTGAGGAAAGGGTTTTTAAAAAGTTTGCCAATTATTTTTATGGCAATGATTTCAGAAATTATAATTGCTTTATTTATTTTAACAGTATTATTTTCTATAAATATACCAGAATCAATATTTTATATTTTTTCTTTTATTGGTGCAGGTGTTTTAGTTTGGCTTGCTATGCAAATATGGAAAATAAAAAATGTTGGAGGAGAAGGGGAAGTATTTGATTTCAAAAAGATATTCATTTTAATGCTGTTCAATGGTTCTTTTTGGATATTTTGGATTACTGTTTGTGTTCCTCAGGCTTTTTTACTTAGAAAAGATATAGAATTCGGACAATTCTTGTTTTTGATTATTTTTGAATTAGGGTGGCTTATCGCAACTATTTCTTTGGTTTTTATTTTTTCTCGTTTCAGATTGTTTTTGATAAAAAATAATTTCGTTCCTATTGTTTTTAAGATCTTTTCAATAATACTTGTATATTTTGCTATTAATTTGTTATTTGAGAGTTTTAGATATTTTATTAAGTAATTCTTATTTTTAAAAACTGACAAATGTCAGTTTTTAATTGTGTTTATTTGGATTAAAAATCTTGACAGAATATTAAAATACTTACATTGTGAAAAAGTAAATATTTAATTTTATGACGAATCCATTAATCTATCTTTTAAATCGAATGTGGAAATATTCCCGTGGTAATCATGGGAACGTGATTTTGTATACGATATTATGTATTGCAGCAAATTTGATTTATGTATTAGAGCCATTAGTGGTAGGTCTTTTTTTGAATACTTTGCAGGTTCAAGGAGTTAACTATGAAAATATTTTGAATTTGTTTTTAATTTTAAGCCTTTTTTTAGTAATTGAAATTTGTACTTGGAGTTTGCATGCGCCGTCGAGAATAATTGAAAACAAAAATGCTTTTTTTGTTCGCAGAAGTTACAAAAACTATCTTTTAGGCGGAGTGATGGCTCTGCCAATGGAATGGCATGCAGAGCATCATTCCGGAGATACGATAGATAAGATCGAAAAAGGAACTACAGCTTTATTCAATTTTTCTGAACGTACTTTTGAGATTATTGAAGTGATAATAATTTTAATCTCAGCTTTTTGCGCGATGTTCTTTTTTGATGTGCTCGCAGGAAGTGTTGCTTTAGGAATTAGTATTTTGGTATTTTTTGTTTTAACTCTTTTTGATAAACAATTAATACCTGGGTATAGAATTGTTAATCATGCGGATAATACTATTTCGGAAAAAATATTTGATGTTTTAAGCAATATAACTACAGTTATAATCCTTCGTGTAGAATCTTTAGTTTTAAAATCCATCGATGGATTTATAAATGCTCCTTTTGATAGATTCAATAAGAATAATTTGATAAATGAATGGAAATGGTTTTGCGCTTCAATTTCTGGCCGTATAATTGTTGTTGTAGTAGTGAGTATTTATCTCGTGTCTCATCTTGCTATTGGCGATACAATACTCATTGGTACCATTTATATTCTTTATGGATATGCAAATCAAGTTCGCGATATATTTTTCAGATTTGCTTATCTTTATAATGATATTGTTCGTTATCGTGCATCGGTTAGTAATTCGGAAGAACTTTCTCGGGATTTCGGTTCTGCTATAATTCCTGGAACTAGACGCTTACCAAAAGATTGGTCAAAATTGGGGATATATAATCTATCTTTTTCTTATCATCATAAGGATAAGTCTGATTTGCATTTAGATAATGTCTGTTTGGATATTTTAAAAGGAGAGCGTGTTGCTTTAATTGGTGAAAGCGGAGGAGGTAAGACTACTTTCCTTAAAGTAGTTCGTGATTTATATCAACCTAAAAGCTTGGATTTATTTGTTGATAAAAAATTAATAACTAATGGATTTACTGAAATAAGCGATTCTATTTCTTTGATTCCTCAGGATCCGGAAATATTTACAACAACAATAAGAGAAAATCTTACGCTTGGGGTAGAATATAATGATCAACGGCTTAGAGTTTTTACTGATATGGCTTGTTTTACTCATATTATTGATCGTCTTCCAAAAAAAATGGAATCTTCAATTGTAGAAAAAGGCGTGAATCTTAGTGGAGGCGAAAAGCAAAGACTGGCGCTTGCTCGTGGACTTTTAGCTTCGACTGGCAAAGATATCATACTTTTAGATGAGCCGACTAGCAGTGTTGATTTTCAGAACGAATTAGACATATTCCAAAATATTTTTTCTTCTTTTCCTAAACAAACCATTATTGCTTCTGTTCATAGATTACATTTGTTATCCTTGTTTGATAAAGTTTATTTTTTTGATGGAGGAAAAGTAATCGCTTCTGGAACATTTGAAGAATTAAAAAAAACTTCTCCTGAGTTTAAAATTCTTTGGAAAAAATATATTAAAACAAGAGGTGTTTAAGTAATATTTTTTGTTGTTTTGGATTAATAATATTGATATAATTTTATTATAATTAGTAAACTAATAAATATGTCTATATTAAATGAATTCAAACAATTTTTGCTCAGAGGCAATGTGGTAGATTTAGCTGTTGGTGTGGTAATCGGTGCTTCTTTTGGTTCGGTTGTTACAGCTATTGTTACCGATCTCTTGACTCCGTTAATTGCTGCCATTGCAAAAGTTCCTGATTTTGGCGGATTATATTTCGCTATCAATGGAAGCCAGTTTATGTATGGCCATTTTATAAATATTATTATTTCTTTTATTCTGGTTGCAATGTCAGTTTTTTTCTTTGTTGTAAAACCTATGAATATCCTTATCAATAAATCTAAAAAAGAGTCATTGGCTGAATCTACTACAAAAAAATGCAAGGAATGTTTGAGCGAGATACCGATTGAGGCTAAACGTTGCGCTTATTGTGCTCAGATAACTGATTAGGAATTTAATACAATCTTGCCTGCCTACGGAGGGCGAAAGCAGGAATCTCATAAGAAAACCTCGGCTTACTTATGCAAACAGCAATTAATTTTGTTATTAATTATTATTTTATGATAAAATGTAATTATTAAAAAATAATAAAAAGTATGAAAAATAATTTAAATATCTTATTTTTAGTCATTGTTTTGATAATACTGGGGGTAGCGGGTTTTTATCTTTTACCAAAAGGAGGAAATTCTAATTCCGATAAAGTAATTCTTAATCAGAATCAGGAAAAAACTTCAGATGAGAATGAGCAAACAAAAAACGAGACGGATTTATGGAATGTTTATGAGGATAAAAATGCAGGATTTTCGATAAAGTATCCAGCTGATGTAGCTTTTGGAGAAACTGGAGGAAGTAGTCTGTATAAATTATCAGTTGAAAGTAAAAAAATAGACTTGCTTGATGGTACGATGGGTTTTAATAAAGAAACTGCAATTAAAAATTTAGAATCTTTAAAAAATGGCAATTATGGAGAAAATGTCGATTGGCCATTTGAGGCATCAAAAAATGTAATAAAGGTTGATACTGTTAACGCTCAGGAATTTATTGTTTTTTCAAGATTTGAAGTTTGTAATGTAACCTTTGAGAGAAAGTTATACTTTTTCAATAATAATTATCAAGTTGTGGTTACTTTGACGGGACCGAAAAAAGAAATAATGGCTAGCTTGCCGGATTATTTTAAAATTGATAAAGATAATTGCGGAGAAGAAAAAGTATGGAATTTTGAAAAACAAGGACAGCTTTTGGCGGATTTAAAAAAGAGCATCGGTTCTGATGTCGCCTTAAGATGGTTCAATGTTTTTGATCAGATAGTGGGAACGATTAAATTTACTAAAAGTACGGTTGCTAGTTCGGATTTGTTATCAGGAAGGTGGATTTCGCTTGATGATGAAAAATCTGAAATCGAATTCAGTGATAAAAAAATGACTGATTATTATCAAGGACAAAAGGTTTCAGAAGGAAGCTTTACCGTCAGCGGTGAATATTTGACTGTAAATAGCGATGGTGAAGAATATAAATATTCTATAGTGAAAGTTTCAAACGAAGATTTGATTTTGACATATTTGTCACGGGGAAATACTTTAAAATATAAAAGAGTTGCTCCAAAATAAAATATCATAACAATTAAATGTTGCCATTTTTGTTGTTTTGGGTTAGATATAATTTATATAACATAGCTTTTTAGTATATGAAGAATTTGCCGTATAAGGAACAATTAGATAGAGTTAAGCGTTTAATGGAAGATATTAAGCGTTTTTCGGTTGCAACAGATGATAATTTTGAAAGCGCAGTAGATGCTTTTACTTCTTTTTTTATACAATGTTATCATTTAAGGGATTGGCTGATTGATAGCCGTTATGGAAGAGCAGATATTGATATTTTTATTGCTAAGAGTCCGATTTTATCTCTTTGCCGAGATATAGCAAATACGCAGAAACATAAACGAATAGATAAATATGAGCCACAAAATCATTTTGCGATCCATAAAGTTTCTGGTATTTCAACTCCTATTACTCGTTATTATGATCCTTTTAGAGGGGAAGATAGATTTGGGATAGATGTCCAAGAATTCGGGACTTTAGTTGATATTATTGATCTGGCTGAAAAGTGTGTCGAAGAATGGGAAAGATTTTTATACATATATTCTATTTAAGAATGAAAATGCAGTAATTGCTTTATAAACATATATAATCTATAATAATTTTCACAGATTAATATATAAAAAATATGAAAAATTTTGATAAAGTAGCTAGGCAAGGAAGGAATAATAGATTTGGAGATGGAAATTTTCGAGGAGATTTTAGTAAAAAAAATTTTGATGATAGGGAAAGACCCCAGATGTATGCTGCAATCTGTAGTGATTGCAACAAAAAATGCGAAGTTCCTTTTAAGCCATCTGAAGATAAACCAGTGTATTGCAGTCGATGTTTTTCAATTCGTGAAGAGACTTCTTTTTCTGATAAATCAAGAGGAGGCAATCGTGAAAGGCCGAAATTCCAGGAAAAAGTTATGTTCAATACAATATGTGATAAATGCGGGAAAAGATTCGAAATTCCTTTTAAACCATTTGGGGATAAACCGGTGTATTGCAATGAATGTTTTGAAAAAGGCGGCAGAGTAAATAATAATAGCGATAAATTTAATAGAGATCAATTTGAGATATTAAATATTAAACTTGATAAAATTATAAAAATCTTGAGTTCTATCAGTTTAATAAAAAAAGATGATATTGTAGAAAGAGAGAGCGGAGAAAGCGTTGTTAAAAAGAAATCAAGGGTTAAAAAAATAAAAAAAACTGCAGACAAGAAATCTATCGGTAAAAAGAAAAAAATTAAAAAATAGATAATAATAAATACCTTGTTTAAAAGGTATTTTTAAATGAGCAGAAGTGTTTTATTTATGAATTTTATAAATATGAAAAAAGGTTTATAATGGATTAGAGGCAAGTATTAGCCAGTCAATTTATTTTTTGGCAATACCAAAAATAGTAATTATTCTTATATGAAACTTAATCAATTAGAAAATTTTCAGGAAAAAATAGAAAATGTAAAATCAATTTCAATAGGGAAATATCATAACCTGCTCTTGAAATTCCTTTCTTTTTCTTTCATTTTTTTTATTGTACTTGGAATGATATTTTTGATAGATATGTTCTTGGGCAATAGGATCGGTATGTTGGCGAAATCATACGAAGAAAATTTTTTGCTTGGTGATTTTGTCCAGTATTTTGTTGATTCTTATATGTTCCTTTTTGATTTGCTTGTTTTTCCTTTCTGTTTTTATTGGGGATATTTGATGAAGAAGATGGAAAAAAATTTACTTTCTCGAGAACCTGAATGGGGTGAAAAAATATTATTGCTCATTAATATGTTTTTTGTCGTAGTTACCGCAGTTATAATTATTTTTATGATTATTTTATCTATATTATTATAAATTGGAAATATAGAAGTAGTAAAATTTATTATGATTACAAAATCAAAACGTATAATCTTCAATATTTTTTTGGTTTTTATTTGCATCCTACCGGGAGTAATTTTTGCTGCTGTTGTCGATGATTTTGAGAAAGCGGAAAGCCTTAGTAATTTTGTTGTTGCTATTGGCGAAACTGATGACAGTATTGTCAATAAATTATATGAGCAAAAAATTATTAAAAATGAAAAATTTTTTAATATGATTCTTGATATTGCTAAGTTGCATGGAAAAATCAAGCCTGGTGGATATAAAATCAATGCAAATATGAATGAACTCCAAATTGTGAAGATTTTGATTAGTGATCCATATATGAGATGGATAATAATTCCAGAAGGATTTCGAAAAGAACAAATTGCCGAATTAATATCCAAAGAGTTCAAGTGGAAAGAAAAACAAAAAGCTGAATGGCTTTATAAAATTACTGAAAGCCATGAGGATTATGTAGAAGGAGTTTATTTTCCTGATACTTATCTTTTGCCGAGCGACGAAACCGGACAGCAAATAGCGCAAAGAATGATAAATAGATTCAATGAAAAGTTTTCAGATTATTTGAAAAAATTTGCTAATAAGAATATAAAATGGACAACAGCATTAAAGATTGCTTCTATAGTCCAAAGGGAGTCTGCATCAAAAGATGATATGCCGATAATTGCTGAAGTTATCTGGAATCGTTTGGAAAAAGATATGAAATTGGACGTTGATGCGACTGTCCAATATATAAGAGATTCTAAACAGCATACAAATGCTGATTTGTGCAAAACTAAGAATTCTATTATCTGGAAAAATAACTTGTGTTTCCAGTCGAATATCTTTGATTATCCATTCCTTTATATAAGCAGCGGAGATTGGTGGAAAACGATAACAATAGAAGATAAAAAAATCGATTCTCCTTATAATACTTATCTTTATAAAGGACTTCCTAGTTATCCGATATCTAATCCTGGAATCAGCGCAATTGATGCGACTTTGAATCCCGCTGAAACCAAATGTATTTTTTATCTTCATGATAATAATAAAAAAATACATTGTGCAAAAACTTATGAGGAACATCTTAAAAATATTAATGATTATTTGAAATAATTTTAAATCATAAATATGGTTTTATGAGAATAAAGATGTATAATAATTAAAAGGTCGATTATTTTTTAAATTTTAAAAATATGGAAATAGTATCTGAATCTTTGCGTCAAATATCTAATAGTTTTATATGCAATGGAATCCTTGCTATAGTATTTGGTGTTTTAATATTTGTTTATCCTAATCTTTTAGGAATGTTAGTAGGAATATTTTTTGTAGTAGTCGGAATTATGAGTATTATTGTTGCAACAAAAATAATGCGACATTCAAAAATAAAAATATAGTTTTAACAGAATAGATTAATTGATGTTAGTTATTTTGTTTGTAACATATAATAGATTTTTGAAATGTTGTTATAATTTGTAAATAATGATATTATTTTTGTATAATAATTAATTATTATAAGAAATATGGCAAAAGGAAATAATTCTGAAAAAAAAGAGGCAAAAAAACCTAAGAAAAATAAAAAAAAATAGTCGAAAGACTATTTTTTTCTTTATTTTTATGTTAATACTGTCTTATGAAAATAGAATCCGCAAAATTTATAAAGGGAGTAAATGGGACTGATAGTATTTTTGAAGATGGGATACCTCAATTTGCTTTTATCGGCCGATCAAATGCTGGAAAATCAAGCGTTATTAATTCTTTAGTTGGACAAGGCGGACTTGCAAGAACTAGTTCTTTTCCTGGATTTACTAGGCAGATCAATTTGTTCTTAATCAATAATTCTTTTTATCTAGTTGACTTGCCTGGATATGGCTATGCTAAACTTCCTTTGACTATTAAGAAAAAATTAAAAGCGATGGTTAATTGGTATTTTTTTGATTCTAATATTAAACAAGAAAAAGTTTTATTGATTATTGATGCTAATGTCGGATTGACAAAAGATGACTTGTTAATATTGCATAGCTTAGAAGAATATGGAAAGAATGTTGTTATTGTTGCAAATAAAATAGATAAGATAAAAAAATTAGAATACGAGGAAAAAATGAAAAGAATAATAGATATAGCTTGGCCACATAAGATTATTCCTTATTCGGCGAAAAAAAAATTAGGCAGAGATGATTTGTTCCAAGAATTCATAACGTAAACCGGCTAGAAGCCGGTTTTATGCAATTCATAATTTAAAACAGATAAAATTTTTCTATTTCTTAATGTAAATTGTTTGTGTTGGGAAGGGTATTTCAATTCCTTCTTCATTGAGTGTGTTATATAATTTTTCAATCAATTCTACTTTTTTATCTGTGCCAGTAGTATGATCATTTGCCCAAAATCTTATTTCACAATCTATTGATGAGTCGCCAAGTTCTAAAGTGACCAAGCTTGAAGTTTTGTCTTTTGTAATGTTTTCTGTTGATTCTAATAATTTTTCAACTATGTTTCTTAACTTATCAATATTAGTGCCGTATGCTACTCCAAAATGTATCAACATCCTGATGTTTGATGTTGGTTTGGCAAAGTTCTTAATTTTCATATCAGCTAATTTGCCATTCGGAATAGTGACTAGTTCGTTGTTAATTGTTTTTATTTTTGTACTCCTTATTGATATATCTTCGATTGTTCCTATCTCTCCGTCGTCTAATTGTATTTTTTCGTTAACTTTAAATGTTCCATCTAGTATCAATGCTATTCCTCCAAAAATATTTTTTAAAGAATCTTGAATTGCGAATCCGACTATGACACCTGCAATTCCTAAACTGGCAAGAAATGGCGAGACATCAATATTCCATTCGTATAATATCCATATCAATCCGCCAATATAAAATAATACGTTTGCAATGCTATTAAAAATTGGAAGAATGGATTGCGCTAAATGAGATTTATTTTTTTTGTCGATATGAATCGTCCAAGCTTCGATTGCTATATCAGCCATTGTGGCTCCGACATAAATTATCATTGCAATAATGATGCTATTTATTGTATTTAGAATCCATCCCGAAAGTCCTAATTGACTTACAGCAAATCTAAGACCTATCAAAACCAGCATTCTGACAAGAGTTGGTTTTACTTTCGGCAAAATCACTTCTTCCATTCTATTCTTGCTTTTTTGAATCCATTTCTTTAAATATTTTTCGAAAATGAATGCAATTATTTTAGCGACTAAAAAGAATGATAAAATTATTATTAACGCATTTATGTATGCAGGTTGAGTTGGCATTGTTTATTTTTTAGTTGTGATATTAAGATAATTTTATCATATTAAGCAGTTTAAAACAATTTTGATAATTGAGAAAAAGCACTCTATTTAGAGAGTGCCTTTAGTATTATTTAATTATTCTTGTTCTGGGTTAGCTGGAGCTTTTGTAACAACATTTACAGAAGTTGCAGTGATGTTTCCTGAACTATCTTTTGTTCCTTCGATCATCACTTTTTGTCCAACCGTCAAATCACTTAGAGTAATGACATTATCTCTATCTTTGGTGTATTTAGTGTCGCTTGAAACAGTGATAGTCTTAGTTATTTCTCCACTATCTCTTTCACGAGTTGTGATTGTAAATGTGCTTCCATTAATTGAGGCAATAGCGCCCATTGATCCTCTTTCTTTGTGCGGTTCTCTAAATTCTGGAGCTTTTGTAACAACATTTACAGAAGTTGCAGTGATGTTTCCTGAACTATCTTTTGTTCCTTCGATCATCACTTTTTGTCCTGTAGCTAAATCACTTAGGGTAATGACAGTATCTCTATCTTTGGTGTATTTAGTGTCGCTGGAAACAGTAATAGTTTTTGTCACTTCTGTTCCGCTACCTCTTTCACGAGTTGTGATTGTGAAAGTGCTTCCATTAATTGAGGCAATAGCGCCCATTGATCCTCTTTCTTTGTGCGGTTCTCTAAATTCTGGAGCTTTTGTAACAACATTTACAGAAGTTGCAGTGATGTTTCCTGAACTATCTTTTGTTC
>Ga0265297_10008430_pt1 | contig 13744 bp, 10 predicted proteins | sample Munlanlwell13791_FD_192502 | JGI IMG/M metagenome (GOLD analysis project Ga0265297, IMG submission 192502) | Leachate microbial communities from a municipal landfill in Southern Ontario, Canada - Leachate well 137-91 | ecosystem: Engineered > Solid waste > Landfill > Unclassified | place... | reverse complement strand
TACTCGGCCACATGCTTACCTGAATATCCGGACAGTTTAATCTTATCGGTAAGAAACCTGCACCTGTTTTTGTAATCCAGTCCTACGCGCTTCTTTATTCCCGCCAGAAGAGACCATAATCCATACCGGCTGTCCAAAGAAAGATCGAAAGCGGCATCGAATTTTTCTTTCCTTATTTCGCTTATCAATTTAAACAACGCTGTCAGTCTCTTTAGATAAGAGTCTTTATATATTCTTTTTATATCGCCTCTCGACAGGGAAAAAACCTTGGCTATCTTTGGATTATTCTTAAGCAGGCCTCCGACCCTCTCATTGCACCAATAACCTATAAAACAACCGGGATACCTGTTTTTTAAAGCCGTGATAACAGGCGTCGCAAATAATGCGTCCCCTATGCCGAATGGGTTTATAATGAGATATTTTTCCATTGTTTAATTTTATCCAAAACTTCATCGACGCTTATATCCAAGAGACCCTTCTTTTCGATAACAATATTACCTTCGCCCCACGGCCCCCACCTCTTCGGTCCTTTTCCCGGAATATCGTTCCTGAACAGAGCAATTACAGGTCTCCCAACGGCACAAGCCATGTGAACAGGCCCGCTATCCCCCGAGATAAGCAACTTTGAATTCTTCAATATTTCCGCCAGTTCTAACAGTGTTGTCTTGCCCGTTAAGTTTTTTATACGCTTATCGAGGTTGTTGAACAAAGCTATCTTTTGCGGTTCTGCCGGCGCGCCCACGATCACAACATCCATGCCGGTCTCTTTGACTATCCTGAGACTCAATTCGCGGAAACGCTCTTCCGGCCATTGCTTCACGGGGTCGCTCGTCCACGGATGTATTACAATATATCCCACCGCCGCGGTGGAGAACCCACCGCCGCGGTGGGATTCCGGCACGCCTGTTTCCAAAACAAGACTATGGTCTTGCGTCCGGGCGCCGATAACTTTAACCAGATCGAGATTATATTCCACCTCATGCTTCTGACTTAAGCGTTTTAAGTCTTCCATCTTTTGGGTGAGCAAAAAATCCCATTTACACGCATACCCCGCCCTTACAGGTATACCAGCCATGTAAACGGCAATATTCGTATCTTTAGATGGATTCATGATAATAGCGATGTCAATATTCTTCTTTTTCAGGAAATTGCCGAATCTGACGGTCTCAAACAGAGAGTGTTTGCCGTTTCTCCATACTATAACTTCATCCGCATAAGGCACTCTGCCGGCCAGCTCTTTGACGTAAGGATCTACCGCTAAAATCACCCTGGATTCCTTAAAAGTCTCTTTCACCGCCTTTATAGCGGGGATATTAAGAAGGAATTCTCCGAATCTGTCATTACGCACAATAAGTATATTCTTACGATCCTTTGTCTTCTCCCACACTTTGGCCCATTTGAGAAAATGAATATATGAGAAGAGAAACGCGAATATAAACCCGTAGATACCCTCTTTATATCCCTTTTTATTGATATAGATCTTTCTGAATATTTTGGCGGGCTTTACTTTAAGATTATATCTGATCTTCTTTACGGTGAGCTCCTTATCCTGGTCTATGGTATCCGCAACCTGCAGATCGGTATAACGATTTTGCCGTTCAATAAATTCCGAAATACTGTCAAAAGGCATATGCAGCATATCCGCGTCTATGAGTCCCACATCGCCCTTGACTATCATCTTCTCATGTACCCTGCCCTCATAGACGGCAAAACCCCTCTTGAACAGGTGCTGGGACCAGTGATACCATCCGCCGTAAGTGAACTCATGGCCTAAGAATACGTTCTTCCTCCTGAACTTAAACGCGGAGTATTTTGTCCCCGGCAGTATCTCATCGCATCTTTTTTTAAAACCATCCGTAACTGTCTCATCGCTGTCCAATTGCAGCACCCACTCGCCCGACGCTTTTTCTGTGCCGAAATTTCTCTCCATGGCGAACGACCCGGAGAACGGATGCGGATATACACGCGCTCCAAACTGCGCGGCTATCTTTACCGTATTATCCGTGCTGCCTCCGTCTACGATGATAATTTCATCGGCCCAGCCCTTGAGCGAAGAGAGACACGAGCCTATCTTCTTCTCGGAGTTTTTGGAAAGTATAACAGCTGAGAGCGAATATCTTTTTTGCATAACCTTGCTAAAAAATCTCCTCTTTAAGGACCGCCGACAATAGGCCGATCCTGCCGTATTTTGTCGGATTGTCGTACTTAATTTCCACATCAAAACCGGCTCTCTTCAGGTATTCAATGATCGGGTCCGGCGCCTTATGAAACTCTATGGCCATTGCTTTTATTTTCCGCAGCGCAGAAACAGGGCATGACAAAATAGCGTCGAATTCGGATCCTTCACAATCCATCTTGACTACTATGGGGCCATCCACGCTTTCTATAACTTTTGAAAAAGGCATAATTTTAATCTTCACTTCTCTATTCTCGCCGAATCTTCCGCCGCCGAAGCTACCCGTCGGGCCCGACGCAGAATCCTCTTTCAAGGTCAGCATTGCTTCTCTTGCTCCAATCCCATAAGAGACCATTCTTATCTTGTCTCCCAGCCTGTTCAGTTCTATGTTTCTATTAGCGAGATTAAAGAAGAACGGGTGCGGTTCATACGCGTATACTCTCCTGGCCCCTCTTTTGCAAAAAAGAACCGCCGTATCTCCTATGTTTGCCCCGATATCTATTACGATCGAATCTTTAATAAAAGGGTAAATAAACGAGTACTGTTCTTCTAAAAAATTTTCCTGGATTACATGTATATCCGAGGAGACCCTTTTCCTGATAAGAAAATCAGCGCCGTCTATCCCTATCAAAAAAAAGTCTTTATCATATTCTTTGATAGTCTTACAAAAATTAACCGCTTTTTCAACTGTTTCCAAAGTAAAAACATCCCACTCAAATTGTTTCTTATTTCCTTTAGCCCTGTCATAAATTGTGAATTTATTGGAGTCCCTATAATATTCCAATCTGGAAGTTTCCACCATACTAAACAATATCTTCAGCAAACTTTTATTATTCGCTAAAAAGTCGCGATCTAATTCCACAACAAGAGAGTCCGGAAGAGTATTCAAACGAAGCCTGATCTTCTTCTTTATTCTCCACTTCAATAAATAATAATCGTAAAAATTGCCCGATATCCCACGGGAACATTTCGTCTTTAATTTAATCATATATTATTACGACTTGTTTGTACCGGTTTTCCCGGCGCGCGCCGGCAATAAGCGTTATGTCTTTGAAATACGCTATATCATGTTGCATGAACGGCAGGGCACCATATGCGACTTACGGTGATGGCGGTATTCCCGCGCGAGAGATCCATTAAAAATATCCATGAGCGAACGCTCATTCGCGTTGCCCAGGATATATTCACCCTCCATATCCATACAGCATAAAGAGACCAGGCCATTGGCCAAAATGGCCATACTTTTCAAATGCGGGCAGTAAATATCTTTAAACCCTCTGGCGCTAAAGATGCGGGAAAGAAAATTATATTTATAGCCCACCTTGACTTCGACCCCCGGAAAATTCTTCGCGCAAAACCGGCAGAACGCGTCGTTATAACGCTTATTTTTAACCTTGTCCTCTTTACCATACTCAACCGACGCAACCGTAATCTTATCCGAGAACCTGCGTCCGGCATTAAGCCGGACAACATTCTTGATATTTTTCACCACCCGCTCGAAATCCAGGCCTACGCGCTTCTTGTAATCTTCTCTCTCAAAACCGTTAAGGCTGAAATTAATAAGGCGTATATTCTTGATACCGGAAAGCTTCTCCGCGGCCTCCTCATTGAGAAGGGATCCGTTGGTATAGATCACGATACCCACCCCGGGCAATTCATGGTTCAAAAGCTTAAGCCGATCGAATATCTTCTTATCCATAAATATCTCGCCCGACACAAAAGGCGTAACGGTCTTTACCGTCATTCCTTTCAGGTCGCCAAGTAACTTTAAAAATAGCTGATCGGACATATCGGTCAGCGGACGCTTCATTTTCGGGTGATGGCAAAAGACGCACCTGGCATTACAGCGATTAGTGGTTTCTATCAGGATATCTTCGGGGAATTCAATTCCTTTATCTTTTTTCCTGTAAAAATACATATCAACTCAACTTTCTTGCGGATAAGCCGCAGGGGCCGGATATATTAAGCATATTTTATTGCCGGGGATCATATTCTTCCGGGGGAACTTTTTTCCTTAAGCGCTATCCGCTGAACGGCAACTATTAAGCCGATAACAAACCACATCAAATATCTCAATCCAAGCGAGTAAAAGTGCGTATCGACAAAGCTGTGGGCTAAAAATGCGAATAGTCCCGCTAAGAGGCCTATCAGAAGAGCGCTATAAAATTTATTATCGATCTTTTTAAGATTCACCCATGAGGTCTTGAATATGGCGATCATTATCCATAGAAACGCCCCTAATCCCAACAGGCCTGTTTCCGCCGCCATCTGAAGATAGGAATTATGGGGATATATGCCGCCGCCGCCGCCAGAAATTTTGTATTTGGGGGCAACTATGGAATAGGTATTTAATCCGCACCCGAGAATCGGAAAATCTTTGATAATCTCTATCGCTTCTTCCCACAGGACGGTCCTGTGCATCTCTGACCCCGAGCCTGTTACGATCGAAACAGTGCGTTCTTTTATAGATTTTGTGCTGAAAGAGAATAATAGAATAATCGCCAATACAGTAATTACCGCCAGCTTCTTACTCTTGAGAACCCCCGCCAGGATCAAAGATAGCATAACAGCTACCCAGGCGCCACGTGAATGAGTTAAAACCAGGCATGCCACTGAAATTATTATCAAGAGAGATAGGAGATATCTGATCTTTTTAGACAGCTCTTTACCGCCAAAATATAAAAAGCACGATGACAGAGGAATCACTATTGTCAGCCAGGCGGCAAGGTTATTGGGATTTTGAAAAGGTCCCGTAATTGCGGTATCCGTACGAGGATATTGTCTTATAAAATCTACGCCTCTTATCAATTGAAATATCCCATCGATGTCCGCGATAATTGCCGAAAAAATAAACGTTATCAGGATCGCTGTAACTTTTTTCCTGTTATCAACAGTATCCGCTATGATGAAATAAAAGACGACCATCTTGAGCAGCTTGGAGAAGAATGCTTTTAAACTTAAATTAATAGAGGGGCTGACGAGCACCGATAAAAAACCCAATAAGGCAAATAGATATAAAGGCAGGTTTAACGGTGTGCCGGACGGTTTGAAGAGATCCGATAACGGAGCCCTCGTCTTGCGGGATAATATCTTTCCAAGTATCCACGATATGAGCGCGACTGTAAAAGATATCTCCAATATAGATTTTGAAAATGGCAGAGCAAATACCAAAACGCATAGAGACAGCAATGTTATTATATTAGTCGCTTTTACACTATTTATCATCACCTATCCCGTTAGGTTTATAACTGGGGACCATCTCCTTTAATTTTTCTATCACCTTATCTTCGTCCATTAAATTGGTAAATTGCTCCAGCGTCTTTATATCCTTGCGTAACTGGACCGGATCAAAAGTATCGGGCTGCGCGATATAAATTTTATCGTGCTTGGTCGCTCTATCATGTTCTATGTCGAGCAGCGTCTCTTCATACATCTTTTCGCCCGGTCTTAAACCTATAAATTTTATCTCCACATCCTCGTATGGCTTGAACCCGGATAATGTTATGAGATTTTTTGCCAAATCCAATATCTTTATCTGCTCGCCCATATCGAGGATCAATATCTCCCCACCCTTACCTATAGCTCCGGCCTGCATAACGAGTTGGGCGGCTTCGCTGGCAACCATAAAAAATCTTTTAACTTCGGGATCCGTTACCGTTATAGGTTTTCCATCTTCAATCTGCTGTTTAAATATCGGTATAACACTGCCGCTCGATCCTATCACATTACCGAACCTGACGGCCATAAACTTCGTCCTGGCGGTTTTCGCTTTTGTCTGCACTATCATCTCGGCGATCCGCTTCGAAACTCCCATTACGCTGGTCGGATTTACCGCCTTATCCGTAGAGATCATGACAAATCTATCCACCATGTAATGTTCCGACGCATAGATAAGGTTCCTAGTCCCCAGGATATTATTCTTTACGGCAGCGACGGGGTTATCTTCCATAAGAGGCACATGTTTATGCGCCGCGGCATGGAAGACTATCTGCGGCCTGTACTTGGAGAACGTATTCTTTAACAGGCCTATATCTTTTATATCGCCTATGACCGTCTTGAACTTAGAGTAGGAATAGTTCGTTTTGAGCTCTATCTCCAGAAAATATATATTGTTCTCATTTGTGTCATATAATATCAGCTGCTTAGGATTAAACTTTATTATCTGCCTCGATAGTTCCGAGCCGATAGTGCCGGCCGCGCCCGTTATCAAGATCACCTTATCCCTGATAAAAGATCCTATGTCTTCGGTATCTATCTCTACCGTCTCCCTGCCCAAAAGGTCTTCGGGCTTCACATCCCTTATGCTCTTTATCGTTACCTCTCCGGTCAAGATCTTGTGAAGCTCCGGGACGGTCTTTATCTTAACTTCCGTCTTTTCGCATTTTGATATTATATCGCGTATAATCTTACCGCTTGCTGAGGGTATGGCGATGACTATCTCTTCGATATTGGCGCCTTTTATCATCTCTCCGATATCGCTTATCCCTCCCAGCACCTTTACGCCATGCATGCGGGAATTCAGCTTCCTGGGATCATCGTCAATAAAACCGACCGGCTGATATATTCTCCTTTTCGCGTTAATCATCTCCCGCGCGATCATCTCGCCCGCGGCGCCGGCCCCCACTATAAGAACTCTTTTGAGCTTAAGATGTTTGAGCTGCTTAAATTTAACCAGGACGCGCGGAGCAAACCTCGATATGCCGATGAAAAAGATACATATCAGATAGTCTATCAATAAGACAGACCGTCCTATTTCCGTCCGGCGGGTAAAGAACGCCGTCGCTATAAGCATCAGGCTGCCCACAGTCACCGATTTCAATATGTTTATCGCTTCGCTTATGCTGGCATAGCTGAATGACCACTGATACATACCGAACAACGCGAATAATGATATCCGGAAAAAAGTGGCCCACACCATAAAGTACGGGCAGGAGAGCATGGCGGGATGAGTAAATTGCCAGTCAAACCTTATCGCGAATGCCAAAAAGATAGACAGATTGACCAACACGATATCTATAATCAGCATCGCGGGCTTCCTGAATCTATCCAAAGTGACTATCATGTTATTCATATATTGCTTATAACCTCATAATATATACAGATTATATATGAAGCCTACCGAATAATCAATGCTGAACATCCTCTCCCCTGATAGCTTTGATTAAAGTCATGAGGATGACCTTGAGGTCAAGGAAGAGAGATTTATTTTTTAAATAGTACTCATCGAATTCGACTTTAACCGGAATAGACAAATTATCCCTGCCGTTAACCTGCGCCCATCCGGTGACGCCGGGGATAAGTTTATGGATATTCTTTTTTGTCCTCAATTCTATCAGGTCATATTGATTGAATAGCGCCGGCCTGGGGCCCACGAAAGTCATATCAGCCTTGAGGATATTAAACAATTGGGGCATCTCATCAAGACTGTATTTACGCAGGAATTTACCGATGGTAGTAACATAATCCCCATGATTCTTCATTAAATGAGTGGCCACTTGCGGAGCGTCCGATCTCATCGTCCTGAATTTGGCCATTTTGAAAATGGCATTATTTACGCCCACGCGATCCGTCCAGAATATTACCGGCCCCCTGGAAGTCAACTTAATCAGTATGGCGACAACGAGCAATGGGATGCCCAGCAGAACCATCAGAATCAAAGCCAGGACTATATCAAATGTTCGTTTCATTATTCCCATAATTAAATACAGTTATCCTCTCTTATCGTCTTCCGTTAATCAACGTCTTCGCGATCGCTTTAACAATTCTTGCGGCAGCCTTACCATCGCCATATGGATTGAATTTTCCCGACATTCTTTTATATAGTTTTTTATCATCCAGCAATCTCAACGCATTATTTACGATCCCTGTTTTGCCGGTACCCACAAGCTTTGTCACTCCCGCCCTTATCCCCTCCGGCCGTTCAGTGGTATCGCGCATTACAAGAACCGGTTTTCCCAAAGAAGGCGCCTCCTCCTGTATCCCTCCTGAGTCCGTAAGGATAAGATATGAACGATCCATTAAATGGATAAACGGGCCGTATTCTAACGGCTTAATAAGATGAATTTCAGCAATTCCACCCAATATCATCTTAACAGGCCGTACAACATTAGGATTAAGGTGAACGGGATAGACAATAACAACATCTTTTCGCGTCTTAGCTATTTTCTTTAACGCAAAACAGATATCTCTGAAACCTGAGCCGAAATTTTCACGTCTATGGCCCGTAACAAGAATGAGCTTCTTTCCTGAGGATTTCTCAGGGATCACTAAATTGCACGATTTCCTAAAATACTCATTCCACGATCTTCCCGCACTTTCAACCCGCTCCCTCTGTTTAATAGTTAAAAGCGCGTCCACAACGGTGTTACCTGTAACGACTATTTTTGAAGCCGATATGCCTTCTTTTAAAAGATTTGATCTTGCCCAGTCTGTAGGGGCAAAATGAATGTCGGTAATCACGCTTAAGAAATGCCTGTTAACTTCCTCAGGGAACGGACTATATTTATCATAGGTCCTGAGTCCCGCTTCCACATGCCCGACGGGTATCTGTAAATAATACGCGGCAAGCCCGGCGACAAAGGCGGTCGTTGTGTCTCCCTGGACTAAAACCATATCGGGCCGTTCTTTTATTAAAATATTCTTCAAGCCCATTAAAGTATTTGCCGTAATAGAAAATAGATCCTGAGAAGGACGCATGATATCAAGATCATAATCCGGTGTTATATTAAAAATATCAAGCGCCTGATCGAGCATCTCTCTATGTTGAGCGGTAACGCAAACAACGGGCTCTATATTTTCAGCGCCGGTTTTTATACAGGAGATAATCGGCGCCATCTTGATCGCTTCCGGCCTTGTTCCAAAAATAAGCATGAGTTTCATCCGATTAACCTTTCTTATCATATTTGTTATTGCGAGGAACCTCCGGGCAACGAGACGCCTTAACCGTCTCCCTGATCCCTTCTTCCATCGTAAACGGTGGCTCCCAACCAAGCAGGTTTTTGATTTTGCTGATATCAACAGTGAGGGTTCTTGTTAATTTCTCCAATTCTTTGTCCCTGCCCGCGATCTTACATAACGCCGATAAAATACCCGGACTCAAACGAAATAATATAACTCTCTTCTTCATGGCGCTTGCTATCATCTTTATTAATTCCGGCGTAGAGACATCCCGTCCATCGCTTACTAAAAAAGTTTCATTTATCGCCAGCGGATGGGTAATACAAGCACCGATAGCGTCTATTAAATTTCCAAGATAAAGAAAACTGCGTCGATTATTGATCCCTTTAAGCGGTAACGGAAATCCGCTGCCAACGATTCTGACCAAATTCTTAAAATTGGCCTTTACCACAGGTCCATAAACAAGAGGAAGCCGTAAAATTACCGTATCGAGTCCGGTTTCACCGGATATGCGGACCAGAAGATCCTCAGCTTCCAGCTTACTAATACCATAATCATCCTGGGGGTCCGGAAGATCTTTTTCGGTATACGGCTTTGGAGCGCCCTCTCCTATGACCCTGACCGAGCTGATAAAAATAAATCTCTTAACACCCGCCTTTGCGGCCATCCGCGCAAGATGCCCGGTCCCAAGCGCATTCACTTTACGAAAAAGGCCGATAGGATCAATTTTCATATCATCCGTAATATTGACACACGCCGCTAAATGGATAACCGTATTCACTCCAGCTAAAGCTTGCCGCCAATCCGTCGACTCATCTATGTCTCCAATTTGAGCATATTCATCAACCCCGGATATGTCGCGCGCTTTATTACGCAATGCGCCGCGAACAAAATATCCTCTCTCTTTCAAGAAAGCGCAAAGACTACGCCCGATAAATCCGTTCGCGCCGGTAACTAGCACGTTTCGATGCTCCGTGACCGGGGCACTATCTCTTGTTCCATGGTTTATCTCATATGGCGCTCTTCTTTTATCAAGTAAAGCTTCTCTGTGAATAACTATCTCTTTCCAAAGTAATTTCTGTTCAAAACGTTTTGCCCATTCCCTACCGGCCGTTCCCATATCCCGACGCAGAGAAGGATCATTTATCATAGTCTCTAACGCTGCCTGCAGTTCTTCGGCAGACTTGGGTTTGACCAATATACCGGTCTTGCCGTTAAGCACCGCATCGCGCGGCCCGGGGATATCCGTGGAAATTACAGGTAGCCGCATGGCCGAAGCCTCAATATTTACCACACCAAACCCTTCACGGTATGAAGGCAGGACAAATATATCCATAGCGGCAAGAAATTCCTCGGGCCTATCCTGATATCCCACGCGCAGAATATTCCGATTATTCTGCAGCATCTCTCGAACAGCGTTTACGAATTCGCGGTCTTCCCCCTCCATCGGCCCCACCAAAAACAGATAGAGCCCGGGATTTCTGTTAAGCAACTCTTTAAAAGCGAGAACCAGCTCATTAATACCTTTATCCTTGCACAATCTTCCGACAAAACCGATCACGATAGCGTCCGATGGAACATCCAGATCGCTCCTGATCTCAGCTCTCTTATTCTGAAGCCTCTCCGGATCAAACCGGTCCAGATCTATACCGCTGGCGCTTCCTTCTCCTACTACACTTATCTTTTCGGCAGAGCATAGGTCTTCGGCAATCGCAAAATCACGGTTCCCGTGGCTATCAGGCGAAACATGGGTGCTAAAAAAACAGATTATTTTCTCAGTGGCCTTCATCACCATTCTAAGTAACCCGGTCTGACTCGTATAATATATCCCCCACATAAGATATAACCGCACCGGTACCCTGCATAACCAGGATGCGATACTCCCTAAAAACGCGGCTTTCGGCGTGCAATATTGGACTATATCGAAACCTCCCTCTTTTAAAACACGCCTTATGCGAATAAACGCGCGTAAATCATCCAAAGTGAACCATCCCCTGGACATCGGAATAAGGATATACCGGGCGCGCGGTGGAAGCTTGCTGATAAACCGCTCGTCGGGAGAAGTGATTATGGTGACTTCAAACCCTTTATCGATAAAATAATCTATCAGGCCCTTATAAAAAAAGACCAGCGTGATAGGAACAGTGGTCATAATGCAGATACGCATAAGCCCGCCTTTTTTACCTTACCTTGCGTCACCATCTGACGCAACCCATCCTCCATAGAAACCCGATGGGTATACCCCAGATCATCCTGAATTTTTTTAATCGAGTAACTCGAGCGGAGTGTTAAAGCGTCTATTCTCTTCTCTGTCAGCGGAAAACCGGGCAAGGAGGCGCATAGCCTTGTTATCAGTCGAACCGGCCGCTCCGGAAGCCGGATCTTGGGAAAGGGCCTCTTAAGTTCATTAGCAATAATCGCGATGAATTCTTCAAGCGTCCTATAGTCAGAAAGATTATAGATCTGCCCTTTCGCCTCCGGCATTTTCCAGCATCGGATCAGGGCCTCTACGACATTGTCGACATGAATATAGTTTGCCGAAGCGCCCGGGCGGCCTATAAAAAAGAATAGCCCTTTGTCGACCATCGCTATCATCTGAAACAGCGACCGGTTCGTCATTGCCGGACCAAAGATATTTGACGGACGCAATAGCGAAAAGGTGAAAGCGCCTTTCCGGGCGGCATCGAGGACCAACTGATCGGATTTCACCTTCGTTGTTTCGTAGATACCTGCCGGCCTTAACGGCGTCTCTTCCATTATGACACCGCTTGAACGCGGCCCATACGCTCCTACGCTGCTTAATTGGACCCAATGCCGGATCCTGTGCTTAGCGGCGGCGCATAAATTTTCCGTTCCAGTCACATGGACGGAAGACATCTTGGTTTCATCCTTGATCTCTCCCGCGCAATGGAATACGACTTCTATCCCATCGGGCAGGCTCAGTCTCTTATCCGATAGATCGCCTTTTAAAACAGTCACCTTATCTTTCCACTCGGGTGGGACTCTACCAGGATTACGCGTCAATATGCATACGCTATAGCTTTCATCCATCAGGCGGCGCACAAGAGACCGGCCGATAAATCCTGTAGCGCCGGTAACAAAGACCCTGGAATTTTTCATTATCTATAAGCCCTGTAATCTTATGATGCTATTCAGCTTCTTGTCCAAAAAATGCTTCTTGATAAACCGGGTCAAAAATGGGAATGCGGAGAGGATCAGCGCGAACGAAACTATACAAACCTTCTTTACATTGCTCTTGTCAAAATTCAACGAGCGTAGAAAGAGCTCCCTTGCCAACTTTGCGTCTTTGTCAATAAGGGCCCATCCCCTGATAAAAGATAGATTTGCCCTTGCCCTGTTTGCCTGGTTTTCGGCGACCCAATTCTTTTTAAGATGTTTATCCACAATGTATAGACAACGCTGCAGTTGTTTGCCGTCACTCGATCTGTTGGAATCGTGCACTCTATATGCGCCAAGGGCCTGTGGTATAAAAATGATCTTGTTTTGTCTCGCTATGCGCAGCCATAGATCCAGGTCTTCACAAGCGACAATATTGGGATCCTCATCAAAATATCCCGCGTCTCTCATAAGAGACATCCTCGTAACCACGGAAGAACAGACGATAAAATTGGAGCTCATAAGCTCATTGTATAGATATCCCGATCTCAGCCTATTATCGAATATATGATTCATATTATTGATTCTCTTATCGGAACTTATTATCTTAAGATTGCAGCAGACGAGGCCTATGGCGGGGTCTTCTTTTAAATATCGCAGTTGGATGTTCAACTTATCGGGAAACCATATATCATCATGATCGAGGAACGCGATAAATTCTCCCCTGGATGCCTTTATTCCCGTATTTCTTGATATGGCGGGAAGCCCGCTGTTCTTATTGAGCCGGATGACCTTTATCCTCTCATCGCGGATATCGCAAGCGATTTTATATGTATCATCGGATGAGCCGTCATCGACTATTATGAGTTCCCAATCCTTAAACGTCTGGTTGATAACCGAATAAACGGTCTCTCTTATATATGGACCGCAATTATAGGCTCCTATCACAACGGATACTTCAGGCGCTGGCATCTTTGGCCGCCTTCATCGCTTCAAGCCCGTCACGCACTCCGCGGGGAAAGATATTCAACTCACGTCTTATCTTATCGATACAATAAGTGGTATTCTTCGGACGCGGACTTATCTGGGCAAAATATGAATTTTTAACAGGCTCTATCAATTTTTTATCGAAGCCGAATACCTCCGCGGTAATACAGGCAAACTCATATCTCGATACCTCATCGTTACCTCCGACGTGAAAGACCCCTTCCTTGCCCAACATGACAGCTCTCCAGATCGCCCCGGCGCAATCTTCCGCAAAAAGCGGATTACAGAATATATCATCCACCATCTTGACCTTTACGCCTTTTTTGAGGCTTTCGATCAGCCATGTTACGGGATTTTTTCTCTCCAAAACGAGGTTCCATCCGTACATCAATATAGGTCTTATAATAGTATATTTCAAACCGCTCTTTATCACCGCGTTCTCTTCCCTGACCTTAAGTTCGCCGTAATAATTGATGGGGTTGGTACCGGCGTCCTCCGCATATGGCGGATTCTCCCCGTCAAAGACGGCATTGGAAGATATATATATTAAATGAGTTCTGTTTTCCT
>Ga0265297_10008428_pt1 | contig 13744 bp, 12 predicted proteins | sample Munlanlwell13791_FD_192502 | JGI IMG/M metagenome (GOLD analysis project Ga0265297, IMG submission 192502) | Leachate microbial communities from a municipal landfill in Southern Ontario, Canada - Leachate well 137-91 | ecosystem: Engineered > Solid waste > Landfill > Unclassified | place... | reverse complement strand
AATTCTAAGGGTAGCTTGAGAGACTGGTTCAGAAGTGTCTCCCCCTGGAGGCGAAACTGCACCAATTGCTGTAATAGCTCCAAAACGGCCATCAGACCCCAAGCATTTAACCAATCCAGCCCGTTCATAAAATTCCGCAATCCGTGATGATAAATAAGCCGGATATCCTTCTTCACCCGGCATCTCTTCAAGACGCGATGACATTTCTCGCAAAGCCTCTGCCCAACGCGAAGTCGAATCGGCCATTACCGCAACTCGAAAACCCATATCACGATAATATTCAGCAATGGTAATGCCGGTATAAATCGAAGCTTCTCGCGCGGCAACCGGCATGTTAGAGGTATTGGCAATTAAAACCGTTCTTTTCATCAATGCCTTCCCGGTTTTTGGATCTTTTAACTCGGGAAACTCCATCAAAACATCGGTCATTTCATTACCACGTTCGCCACAGCCGACATATACAATAATATCAGCATCAGCCCACTTGGCTAACTGATGTTGAACAACAGTCTTTCCTGAGCCAAACGGTCCAGGAATTGCCGCAATACCACCAATAGCAATCGGAAATAAAGTATCAATAACCCGTTGGCCAGTAACCATGGGTTCCGTTGGTGCCAATTTTTTTGTATATGGTCTCCGTTTGCGAACCGGCCATTTTTGTAACATACAGATCTGATGTTCATTACCGGCTTGATCAATTATTTTGGCAATGGTGTCGATAATAGTTGCTTCTCCATCCATAACCCATGACAGTGTCCCTTTTATATCGGGAGGAACCATAACTTTATGAACAACGACACTTGACTCCTGAACAGTACCCAAAATATCTCCACCAATGACAGTTGAGTTTATTTTGGCTTTCGGATCAAAATGCCATAATTTTTCTCGGTTTAGTTTTGGAACATCAATGCCAAGAGGGATCCGGTCACCAGACGATTCGTAAATTACTCGAAGTGGTCTTTGAATGCCATCAAAAATGCCTTCGATTAAACCAGGGGCAAGTTCAACGGATAACGGTTCATTAGTAAAATAAACCGGTTCTCCCGGTCCAATACCCGCCGTTTCTTCGTACACTTGAATTGAAGCAAGATCGCCCCGTAATTCAATGACTTCGCCAATCAGTTTTTTTTCACTAACCCTGACGACGTCGTACATCTTGACATCCTTCATACCCTTGGCAACGATTAACGGTCCTGATACTTTTGTGATTATACCAGTCTTATTTTCTATGTCGTTTTTTATCATATTGGTCAGCCTTTCTAAAAAATATCAATTCCGATCGCATTTTCAACATTCTTCTGAATTTTTCTTAACCCAACGCCTTGCGATTTTGTTCCAGAAGGAATCGGAATTAGAATCGGAAAAGCGGAAAATTGATATTTTTCGATGGTCTCGGGAATTAATGCATATATATCTTCAGTAACATAAATAATTTTGCATTTTTGACTAAACAGCTTAAATATCAGTTTGTCGGCATCTAGAGCATTCTTTACTGGGAAAGCACGAATGCCAACAGCGTTGTATAATAGAATTGTTTCATCATTACCAATAATAGCAACTTCAATCGTCTTCTCCATAAGAACCCTCCTTCAGTTTAGCATCCAATAAGGTCATCAAGACCCACCGAGCCAGAATAGATGGCGCGAATATTATTTGCTTCCGCGACTTTTTTTAAAAAATAGTAAATTATCGGACCAATGTTGAAAGCATCGTTTTTGTATTCCTTAACAATATCAAGCATCATGCCTTCAAATATGCGTTCCAATCGATTTAAATTCGGATTTACTAAATATTGTTTAAGACATTTGGTAATATCTTCTTGATAATAATCTTGAAAGGATTTTGCAAAAGCTTCTGATTCGAGAACAGATGCTGTTTGAAAAACCTCACTAGGGATTAAGCCACCAGGAATCAACATTTTAGCAAAAGCCTCATATTCCCATTTTAAAGCACGGGAACGAATTACGGTAATCACATTCCGAAAATCCACGAAACTTCGATAGTAAGCCAATAGGGCCCCCCCTTGGCTATATTTGAGCGTTTTAAACAAAAAAGCGAAAGTTTGATTGTCAATTGCCGCTGAAAGCATGCGCGGATCAGTGATATCTTTTGTCATTGCTGCGATATTGGCTAACCAAGGACGGTAATAATTGGGAATGTCAACGTCGATATCATCATTTACGAATGTCTTTAGTACTTCGGTATTGATGGTCCCCATCGGCGATAGAATATCGAAATGAGGGGCATCAAAGATTTTCTCCTTATACAAAACCTTAAGATTCATAGCATCATACGTGAGATAAAATAGGTCAGTTAATTTTCGCTTTGGTGATATATTCTCCAATAGCAGTTTCAAATCTAAAAGTTCTTGATCAATCGTATCGGCAAGCGAATTTCTAATAACTCCATTTCCGTATCCAAGGGATGCAAGCGTATGAAGAAAATCCGCTTTATCAGCAGATGCTAATTTTGAATACTTTGCCTTAGTAAGGATTTTCTCATCGATGGCGTTAATGATGCCGTTGGTATACGGATAATTCATCTCACTCACATCCAGAAAACAAAATGGTAGCAATTTCTGATTCATACCGATTTTGAATTTCAGCTAAAATCGCTGCATGAGAATGATCGATATCAAAATTAACTCCTTCAACCAAAAAGCCACCATCAATGGTAGCGATTCGTTGCGAAAGGGTAAGATTATATTTCTTGTCCTTAAGGCGTTTGTTCAGTTTATCCAAAACAATCGGGGATGACAAAGAATCTGAAACAAAGGTCTCCAAAAATAAAGCATGATCCCGTTTTGAAGCGATGATTGTTTCATTTCCCTGAAGGGCATCTGTCGTCAACATCTTCAAAACGATTTTCTCCCATTGATTGACCGGAATAGATCGTAAAGATTTTGCCGCAAGCGAAAATGCTTCGTCAATTAACACTTTCTTACGAGCCAATGAATTTTGCTTAGCAGTCTGCTCAAATTCTGTCGCCATCGTCTTCAAAATCGCAGCGTTTTTTTCAGCAAGTTTTGCTTGCGAAGCGGCAATCTGTTGCTTTGCCTCATCGAGAATAGCAGTTTCTAGCTCTTTGGCTTTCTGTGTGCCCGTCCCAATAATTTTTTTGGCATCTTGACGTCCTTTGTTTTCAATTTTTTCATAAATCGAAACGTTTGCCAATTTGACTTCACTCATTTCGCTATATTATATACCCGTAACCATTAAAATACTGGCAAGCAAAGCTAAAACCGCATAGGTTTCTACCAAAACAGTCATCGTGATGCCTTTACCTGAAGAATCAGGCTGTTTAGCTACCATATTAATTGAACTAACAGACATTTTGGCTTGAAAATATGCCGAAATTGGCAGCACAATGATTCCTGGTAGACAAGCGGCGAAATAAGAAAGGCCCGTATCGATTGACATAGCCACTTGGGGAGTTCCACTAAGGACTCCACAATTAATCAGCACCAAAACCGCAATCAAAAAGCCGTAGATTCCTTGTGTTCCGGGAAGTGCCTGCAAAATTAATAACTTACCAAATAGTTCTGGCTTTTCACTGGTGACACCAGCTGCAGCTTTTCCACCCATTTGAACGCCTAACGCTGAGCCAAAGCCACCAAGACTAGCAACTAATGCCGCTCCGAGAATTGCATAAAACAATCCATAATTATCACTCATAATCGATTTTCCTCCCAAAGTACTCTATTGATTTATATTGTCATTGACAGTGTCAATGTGTTTCAACTGTAAGGTTAATGGCTGGAAAGAGGTTCCTCCACCTTCATAAAACTTTCCATAAAACTCAATATATTGAAGCCGGCTTGTATGAACGTAAGCAGATAGAAGCCCCATCGCTAAGTTGAATACATGCCCGATTATAAAAACAATCGCTGCAAAGAAATATCCAATCACATTTGTTGCAAGCATTTTTGCTAGCATATTCATAACCATTCCCAAAACTGCTGATGACATTGCGAGGGCAAGAATTCGCGAATAAGAAAGAATGTCTCCCAAATAACTTGTAGCTCCATATAGCGAATATAGGCCAATTCCCAAACGAGCAAAGGGATTCTTCTGCTTCCAACCAGCAAACAAAATAATCATCGCCGCACCAGCAATAGCCATCCATTTGCCAACCGTTGCAGTGGCTGGCAAAAACAACAGTCCCGCGCCAATAAGCAAGACAATCCAACTTACTGAATCGGAAAGAATCGCCATATAGTGTTTGTCGCGAAGATTATGATATGCTTTAATTACAAGTCCAGTTATCAGATGACACCCGCCAAGAATCAACGACACCAACAACATTTTTAGCGGTTCATTGATTGGTTCAAGTAAAATGGGGAAAATGGTAAAACCAAAGTAACTGCCAAATAAAATCCCCCAAAGTATCGTTGAAAAACCGCCATAAAATATAATTAAAAATAATCGACGCATGTTGCCTTTAGGTTTCATTTTTTTAAGTAAAAATCCAACAACAACTACCATTAATAAGCCGTATCCAGCATCACCCATCATCATTCCAAAGATAATCCAGTACCAAATCGACATCACCGGATTGGGATCAATCTCGTAAGGATTGGGTTTGGAAAACATATCCGTAACCGATTCAAAAGCATCCACGAACTTATTATTTTTTAAAACTGTTGGTGGGATTTCATCTGTTTGTGGATCAACGAGTTCCAAGTCGAATACATCGGTAACATCGGTAATTGCTTTCTTTAACCGCACAATCCGATCACTGCGAACCCATCCCTCAAGATATACAGTATCAACCGTCTCCTGAATATTTGCTTGTCGACGTTTAATCGCTGTCGCCGCCTGATCAGCAAAGAGTTTGATTTTATCTGTTTGTTTAGCATATTCAGCTAAAGTTAATTCCAAAGTTTCAATTCGTTGACGATTTTTTGTTATTGCTTTTTCCGTTTCGATGATAATCTCAGAAACATACTTTTTGTCACTGGGAAGAATAACTTCAATGAAACCCAGATTTTTCGATTTTTCAATAATTTCATTATCGTCGTCTTCATAGCAAGCGTAAACAATTGTCTGCGAGTATCCAAAGACACCGACTTTTTGGATTTCCCCACCATATTCCGATATCATATCAACAAAGTCTTGCATATTCCTTGTTTCAATCGTGCCTGTATGAATTACGGCATAGTGTGGCATATATAAATCAGAAAGCATCATATCCAACCCTGACCAGGGAAGATAAAAAGCCAATTTTTCTTGAAGAGCCGTGTTATCTTGACGAAGATTATTAATCTCCTCGTCAGCATTTTCAATGGTAGCCAAAATTTTCTCTTGAGCAGGATCCTCGGTTTTAAATTCATCATAATCGATGGCAATTTGATCAGCAAACCCTTTATGCTTTGCTTTATACTTTCGGATTAAACTGATGGATTTTTCTGCTCTTTGTAACTGGATTTCCTCATTTGATGCATCTGTATCAATATTGGTATCATCACCGTGCTTGATAAACATAACTTCGCCATATCTTTGTAAAGATATCAACAGATTCTCTTTATCCTCTTTTAAAGCAACAAGTTTGAGTTTCTTCATCGGGATGATCATAATTCGATCACCTTCTTGATAATGAACTCAACTGCTTGCTGTTCCTTTTGTTTTGCTGACTCAGCCTGCTTTACATCGAGCATTTCGACTCTTGCCATTATCTCAATCCGTTTGGCCTCGATTGCTTCTTGGGCGATAAGATTTATATGCTTATCTTCATTTGCTGCGTCTTCCATCATTTTTGTAACAATCAAATCGCTTTTTTCTTTGGTTTCATCCATTAAAAGGCGAACAGTTTCTGTCGCTTGGCGACGCAACTCTTCCGCTTTGGCTTCGGCTATTTTGATGGAGTCTAATATCGGCATTTTCTCACCGCCTTCGGGTAGTTAAAGTAACTTGTTCACAAGGCACTAAAACTATTTTACCATAAACCCAGAAAAATGTTTAAAAAATCATGCTTTTATCATATAAAAAAGCGTTTTTGTCGGTCTGAATTATCAAACCGCCAATATAAAATAAATATGAACAAAAAACCATATAATCTATTTCTTTTGATCTACATTTAGGTTTAACCAATTGTCCAAATCCGCTGCTTTCATTGGCCAAGCAAAATGATATCCTTGGCCAAAATCACACCCTAGCTCTTGACAGATTGTCGTGATTATCTCATCTTCTATGCCTTCAGCAACTACTTTGCATCCCAACTGATGCGAAAGATCAATTGCTGATCTTACAATAATCTTCACGCCGGGGTCAGAAAGGATGTGCCGCATGAAGTATTGATCAAGTTTAATAATTTTGACATCAAATTGAGACAGATATGCCAGTGAAGTATATCCTTTGCCAAAATCATCAAGCGACATCGTAAACCCATCATCCATCATCGTTTTCATCCAGTGTTGATTGTCTTCGAGATTGGCAATAATAGCTGACTACGTCACTTCTAATTCAATCATCCTGTGTTCAATTTTCGAAGCATTAATAATCGAACGAATTCGGGAGAAAAAATCCGGATCAGATAGATTTTTCGGCGATATATTGATTGAAATCGGAATATCGTAGCCATGTTTTTGTAGTTCAAGCACTTTGTCAATAGCGGTTTTAAGTACCCAATCCGTTAGATGATTTATAAGATTTGTGCCTTCAATCAAAGGAATAAAACGATCTGGCATAATCATTCCATGAAGCGGGTGAACCCAACGAATAAGCGCTTCTAAAGCAACTGTTTTCATCGTTTTTAAATCAATAATTGGCTGGTAAACTAAAAAAGTTTGATTTTCTTCCAAGGCGCGAAGAAAAGTTGATAACAGTTCAATGCCTAACTTTTTTTCTGATAATGAATCATCATAAATCAGATAAGGCGCATTTCGTTTTTGAGCGTCTTTTGCGGCAATATCAGCATGTCGATAACTATCAATCGCTTGACAATCTGACTGCTTTTCAATTAAATCAATGCCAATTGCATAGTCGGCAAAAATGGGAATGTTTGCAATGGAAAGTGGTTGTTTAAGAACACTTCTAATATGATTTATATCATCTTTGTAATTTGTATAAGCCTTAGTAATCCAAAACTTGTCGTTGGAAGCCTGGATAATTGTGCAATTCTTGCCCATGTTGACAACAAGCGATAAATATAGTTTATTAAGCAAACGATAATATACATCGTGGCCAAGCATTTCGATAATTGCATCAAAATTATTAATCAAAAGGGAAATGACTATCGTTTTGTTATTAACAAAATCATGATTTGTATGATCTGCTAAACTATAAATATTAGGAATCTTTGTCTCATAATTATGGGAAAGCATATCCGTGACTGTGACGATTTTTCTTTTAAGAATATCGCAAAAAAGCCCCGTTATCGATCCAGCCAAGAAAAAAATAAAAGCTCGATAAACCCATTGAATTATATTTTGATATTCGTAGCCGCTAAAACTCGGATCAAATGGTGTTGATAATGGCATGATTGGGCCTAACACAATTCCCGCAATGATGCCAACAATGCCTCCCCATCCTGCCCCCATTGACAACCCAGCAAAAACAATAGCTAGGTACATTGTATGGGAATAAGAGTATTTGATGCCTCCGGTCAAAAATACCAAAACATACACGCAAGGAATTGTCACGAAAACAATTAGCAATTTCAACCATTTTGGTATTAAATCAATTCTCATCAAAACATTTTCCAAACGACTAGGATAATGAGTCATGCTTCCAACACCTCTTTCGTTAAATTGTCTTCAATTTATGCAAATCGGTATACTTTCTGAATTCGTTTCAAAAAACAGGTCACCACTAATAAATCTGCCGAACCACCAAAACTAATTTTCCGAGTTATACACCAATCAGTTACCTCACAAATCGTCTGTTCATCATATCGCGTAATAGAAGCAAGCTTTCGCTTGGCAATGTGGTAATTTTCCAACGAACCACACCGTTTTAATAAAACTGTGTCTTCACAATTACTTATTATCTTAATTAAAACCATCGTCAAACTTTCTTGAGAAAAGTCTTTGAGTTGTGGTAATGCTTTCTGAACCGTCGGAAACCCCAAAAATGCTTCTTGACGGGCTCCGCCAAAACCATATCGCTTCCAAGCTTCAAGTCCGAAACTGCCTTTTTCCATTGTCAGTTCGTCCATAATATTAGCGGTCATAATGCGCACCGAATCAAATATTGTCGAGAATGAAAGGGCATGTCCAATTACATATCCGCAAGCGGTAACGACCAAACCAAGGCTGAAAATCAATCCTTTATATGCGTTTATGTTATTAGTCGCTTTCATCATTGTTTCTTCAGCATCGTAACCGATTTTACGAACTCTTAAAAACAAATCTGTATAATCAGTTGCATCGTATCCTTCCAAAAACATCAGTGTTAGCGGATTAATAATGGCTGCTTTTGCCTTTATCATTAAATGAAAATCCATATCCGGGTGCGACCCAGCATCAATTGGCGTTACCAAACCAAATTTAGGATTCAATTTCAATTCGTCATCAATGGCATCACTAATGATTGATTGACATAATATTCTTATCTGCTGACGAACAGAATTTCTGATAAATTGAAGTAATTCGGCAACCGAGTGAGTATGATTTCGGCTACAAACAAAAGCCGGTTGATTACAAAGATAACATTTACGTAGATCCTTTCGATTGTTCGCAAAACGGTCAAAACCATATACATCTAAATCAATAAATCTTCCTAAAGGAGTCTCATCTTCAATTTGCATAGACTGCTGTTTAATCTTTTTCGCATCAGGATCATTTAAAACATATATGACACAAGGTCCATCAGTCCCATCTAAACGATGAACGGAAGCAATTTCCGTGAATGGTAATACCGCACTAATCAAGCCTAACAACACATTAGCTTCTTTGATTCTTTTGTCTTGACCAGGAATGTTGGCTTTTAAAACCACAACGGTTTTACCCACAGTTTGCAAACGAGTTATATATTGCATCCGCTGTTCGCGGTCATAAAGGATATTATCGGCAGGATTGATCATATTTCTCCTGAGCTAAAGCGCGAAACATTCCCCAAGTAGCTCGAGGAACCATCGCTAAAGTATCGTCTATCCGATTTTCAAAAATTAATTTTCTAACGATAGAAGCGCTGATATTAATGCCATCAATCTGAAATCGGGGAATAATTTCTAAGCGATCATTCAAAGTGGTTTTCAGAATATTGTTATATTTCATCATGAATTGATCAGTTTCTGTTCCAACATAACGCTTTGCAATGCACAACCCTTTTATAAAGAAAGATTTGAATATTTCGGCATCCAAACGGGCATGTTCCTCTTCGCGTTCATCCATGGTTTTCAAAAAATAACCTGGAAAAGTCAAATTCGAAACAATATATTTAGTCGAAGGCAAAACAATGACATTTTCCAAATCTGATAATGCAAGCCATACTAAACCAAAACGCTCCCGATATGTGAATAACGAAAAATCTTCTTCCACTACAAAAACAAGTAAGTGGTCGTGCTGCTTGGCGGCATATTCAATTATTTGATAATGTCCCATGGTAATGGGATTGCAATTGACGACGATTGCCCCAAAATCATTGCCAATCATGGGAATTGACCATTTGGTTTCGATTCGTCGCCGTAATTCACCAATTTCTGAATCAATGGATTCACAGCCGCCTTCAAATATACATACATTTGTTGTTTTTGCCAATAAACGAAAATTCATTGCTTGGAATACCGGAATATATTCCGTTTTTGTATAAACCAAGTAATGAGAGATTCGTTGCATACGCATTGAAGAAAGAATGGCATCAATTAGTAATCCCGCCAGGTTTTCTCCACGGTACTGCTTATCGATAGCCAAACACTCAATAAGATAATCTGTTCGCGATACGGTACCAATGATTTGATTGTCCTCCTCGATATATAATGTCTCAGAAACACGTTCATCAAAACGCAAATCATTGGCAGCTAAAAAGGATTTTATTTTAGCAAATTCGCCAGCAAGTAAGGCTTGTTTGATCATCATAATTAATTCCTCCCATCAAAAAGGGTTTAGAATCTTTGATATAGTTGATCAAGTATGGTTCCATCGCGGTAAACAATCAATCCTGTTACTTTTCCTGGTTCTTTAATTGCAGCAGGAATCCCAGATATTTGGTGCGATATTGCCATTAACTCGCTAATAGTCATGATTGTAAGATTTGAATTTTTCATTTTTTCCAGCAAGTCAACTCGTCTTGGGTTAATTGCAATTCCCCGTTCAGTTACTAAAACATCAACATCTTCACCTGGAGTTGTTATCGTCGTAACATGCTCTTTTATGATTGGCAGTCGGGCTTTAGCAAGTGTCGTAGTAATTATCGTGATGTCTGCACCATGCGCCGTATCCGCATGACCACCACTACCACCAATCAATCTTCCCAGTGAATCGGTTGTGACGTTGACATTGAAATCCAAATCAATTTCGGTGGCTCCTAAAGCTACAAAAGACAGATTGTTAACAACTGGGTTTGGTTCATATGGGTTGCCATACTTGGATGCAGAAATAGCAATATGATGCGAATTATCGCGGTATGATCGAACGGCTTCTAAATCGAAACACTGGACATCGTATAAATTATCAACCCAGCCTTCTTTTAGGAGATCAGTATAATATCCATTAGTTCCTCCTGATGCAAAAGACCCATGGATTTGTTTTGTTATCATCATTTTACGAACGGCAGCTGCGACAGCAAGAGAAGTTCCCCCAGCACCAGTTTGCATCGAAAATCCCGGCTTAATGACCCCTGCTTGATATAGAAAATCAGCCGCATCACGAGCGATTTTCAAACCAACTGGATCTTTAGTAATTTTTGTTGTCCCTGAGACGATACCTTCGGGATCACCAATAGAATCAATTTGAACAATGGCATCGACATACTTACCATCTAAATCGATTTGTTTGACTTTATCAACTATTGTATCGGTCACAAGAATCACCTTTTTAGCATAGCGCAGATCGCTTTGTGCATACCCAAGGGTGCCACATGCGGAGAGTCCTTCGGTTCCTGATCCATTACCATTTCGGTCAACAGTGGGACAAGCCAAAATGGCAATATCGATTGGAAGGTCGCCACTTTCGATGGCGCGAGCACGACCACCATGGGTATCCATCAATAATAATCCTTGTAGTTTACCATCATCAATTGGCCTAGCTGCTGGACCATTAATGTAGTTTGTGCGAATATTAGTAATGTTTCCCGCGATAATGAGATCCACAATTATTGCATTATTAGGAAATATTGAGGAAGGTGCGATTGTAAGATGTTTTATTCCGCGGGTTTTAATTTCCTGACAGACTGCATTGAGAACCCCATCACCGTTCCGAAGATGGTGATGAAAAGACAAAGTCATGCCATCAGAAATATGATATTCATCAAATATTGCGCTTATTGAATCCAAAAAAAGCGGTTTTGTCACAACTGCTTTTTCGGGGATCAAGATACGATTTTTGGATTGGTAGGCGGTCGCGGATGTGTATCCCCTCAGCGTATCCGGGACGACTCTGCCTAATGAATTAAGCATGATCAACCGGTAATAACCGATATTTTTTTGCTGCATCAATTATTTTCGTGGCTCGTTCAATTATCGGTTTATCAATCATTTTTCCATCAAGGCTAAACACTCCCAACCCTTGCTCATTTGCCTTTTTGGCAGCAAGCAAAACTCGCTGTGCCCACTCGATTCGCTTTGGCGAAGGAGAAAAAACATCATGAATTGTTTCAATCTGATTGGGATGAATCGCCGCTTTTGCATTAAGACCTAAATTAAGAGCTTTTTGACAATCAGCAATTAATCCATTGACATCATTGGTGTCAGTAAACGGCGTGTCAATTGCATCAATCTTATATGCTTTGCAAGCAAAAGCCAATTTGGCTCTTGGATAATCAATTTCCGTTCCGATTTTTGTTCGTTCAAATTCCATGTCTGCGGATAAATCTTCCGCTCCAAGAAGCATCCCTTGAATCCGGGAAAGGGCCGCTAATTTTTCGATTTCCAAAACTGATTTAGCACTTTCAACAATCGGGATGATCCCCATAGTTTTTTTCATATGTGTTTCCGATTCAATTTTGTACAATATCGTTAACAATTTTTCAATGTCACCAACTCGTGCTTTTGGCAACACAATTCCATCAATTTGATCCGAAACGACACTATGCAAATCCCGTTCATAAAATTCGGTATCGAGACCATTTATTCGGATATATACTTTTATAGCCTGATGGGAAACTGATTCAAGATATGCTTTAACTAATGCCCTTGCCGCATCTTTTTCTTGAGGACTGACTGCATCCTCTAAATCAAGTATGACCGCATCTGCGCCAAATATATCCGCATTTTGCAGCATAGCCGGATTATTGCCGGGAATAAATAGCATACTTCTAATCATCTTGTTCCTCCATTCTCGAAATCGCTGTCAAAAGCCGTGCTCGAATTGTATAATCCAAAGCCCCTTTATCTTGACATGTGACCGATATGTTGGTGATTTTTTGTTCCAACAAGGTATCATAAATCACTTTAACAATTTGATCATGATAAAAAGCATCAACGACACTTGTTACTTCAATAGACATTTTTTCCGCTGGTGTTACCGTGATCATTGTATCGTTTGATTCCAAGGTTCCAGCCATTCCTGATATCATGATTGTTCCTTCTTTCATCAAGTTACTGACGTGAATTTGCCAAAGCGATAACGCGATTCATCTCGTTACGAACAATCATATAGCCATCATCAAATGACATTCCCGGTTTTGCAAGACACTGATCAGCTCGGCAAGCAATCGCAATATTAGTTGTGGTCTTGGCAGATAAATCAGTCTCATTACAAGTACCACCGCAATAACTGCCAATGTGTTTTTCATTGCAGTACAATATTGCTTCAATTACATTATTGACTCCTCCCAAATCTGGAGTTTTAATTTGAAGCATATGCCCTGCTTTTTCATCAGCAAATTCTTTGATGTCTTCTAAAGTGTTACACCATTCATCCGCAACAATCTCAAGTTTACTGCCAATAGCATCCAAACGGGCAGTGATTAATTTGAGTGCCTGGAGAGTTCCTTCGCGATCACCCGTATCTACTGGGCCTTCAATCCGGAGAATAAATGGTTTAGCTGCCGTTTCCAATGTTAGCAAGTACTCACAAATCTTATCATAATTATAATTGAATGCAATACCAATTGTCCCATATACATCAATATGGAAAATTGGTTGATAATCCAATCGGTTTCGGAAAGTCTCAATTCGATTTTTTAACCATTTAACGTATTCAAGTAATAGTTCGCCGTTTTTTCCTAACTTTTTTTCGACGTTGTTAAATAATGCGTGTGGTAAAACGTCAGTTTCTTTCATAATCATTTTATCAACGTTAGTGTATCGTTCATCACCGGTTTGTCCAAAAATCGGCACTGATTGGTATTTTCCCTCGGGGATTTGATACTCTTGTCGAACAACTTCCGCCATCGTCAACTTTTTAACATTTGCAATAATGGAAAGCAAAGCTTGCGATAAGCCATAACGAATTGCGGTATGTAACTTCTTGCCATCAATAATAAGATGATCAATCATTTCCGCTAATCGGCGGAAAGAGTCAAGTTCCTCACCAATTAGCAAAGGCACAATATTTTCCTCCAAATAAGGGATGAATGCTGTTGCCAAAAACAAAGGATCACGTCCACCAGCGCCCGAATATTGCACAGCAGCACAATCACCAACA
>Ga0265297_10008427_pt1 | contig 13745 bp, 10 predicted proteins | sample Munlanlwell13791_FD_192502 | JGI IMG/M metagenome (GOLD analysis project Ga0265297, IMG submission 192502) | Leachate microbial communities from a municipal landfill in Southern Ontario, Canada - Leachate well 137-91 | ecosystem: Engineered > Solid waste > Landfill > Unclassified | place... | reverse complement strand
CGGCCCGATCCCAGGCCCGAAGCGTGCCGGCGCTGGCGGTGGTGAAGCCCTCGGCGATGAGAATCCGGCCGGCGAGGTCGCACCGGGATCCCGAATGGCAGTACAGAATGATCTCCCGGCCATCCACCTGATCGAGGAACGGCTGCCACAACCGGCGCGGGCCGGTGAGGTCGCTCAGCGGCAGCAGCGCCGCCTGCTGGGCCACGCCGCCCGCCCATTCGTCAGGTTCGCGCACGTCGACCAGCACCGCTTTTTTCTCACGCACGAGACGGACGGCCTCGAGCGGCGTCACCGGGCGGACGCCCGGAGCGGAAGCGGAGGAGAAGAGGGAGGAGAGTTGTCGGAGCAGGCTCATGGTGAAACGGCACATTTGTCATCGCCGGCCCCGACGGGTGGGGACGGCGGTTCGTGTTTCCGGGCGTGGGTCATGTAATAGATCAGCGGCACCGCGAGCGGACTGACGAGGAGGGAGGCGATGGCGCCGAACAGCAGCGAGATCGCCAGCCCTTGGAAGATCGGATCGGCGAGGATGACCAGGCCGCCGACGACCACGGCGAAGGCCGTGAGCATCATCGGCCGGAAGCGGACCGCGCCCGACTCGATGCAGGCCTCGCGCAGCGAACGGCCGTGGCTGAGGCGCAGCTCGATGAAGTCGACGAGAATGATCGAGTTGCGCACCACGATGCCCGCCCCGGCCATGAAGCCGATCATCGACGTGGCGGTGAAGAACGCCCCCAGCGCCCAGTGCGCCGGCAGCACGCCGATGAGCGAGAACGGAATCACCGTCATCACGATGAGCGGGGTCGAATAGTTTTTGAACCAGCCGACCATCAGCATGTAGATGAGGATGAGCACGGCCGCAAAGGCCAGGCCGAGGTCGCGGAAAACCTCGATCGTCACCTGCCACTCGCCATCCCACTTCATCGCCGGTTCGGCGGTGCTGAAGGGCATGGCGGCGTTGTAGATCCGCACCGACCGTTGCGTGCCGCCGAAATCGCGGCCGTCGAGCCGCGCCAGGGCCCGGTTCATCTGCAGGATGGCATAGACCGGACTTTCGATCGCCCCGGCCACATCGCCGGTCACATAAATCACGTTCTGCAGGTTCTTGTGGTAGATGTTCCGCTCGCCCACGGCCGGCTCGACCGTCACGAGTTCGCGCAGCGGCACCAGCGGCGCCGACGGATTCATTTCCGAGCGCACGGGCAGCGCCAGCAGATCCTCGGGCCGGGCGCGCAGCGCGCGCGGCAGCTCGAGCACCACGTCCACGTCCTCGCGTTCGCGGGGCGCGTGCAGCAGCGTGACCGGGTAGCCCTGCACCGCCAGCTGCACCATGCGCGCGATGGCAGCCTCGGTGATGCCGTGCAGCGCCGCCTTGGTCTTGTCGACGCGGAAAATCGTCTTCGGCTGCTCACGTTCGACGTACCAGTCGACGTCGACCACGCCCGGCGTGCCGCGGAAGATCTCCCGCACCCGGCCGGCCAGCTTCAGCCGCGCCTCGGTCGTCGGGCCGTAAATCTCCGCCACCAGCGTCTGCAGCACCGGCGGGCCCGGCGGCACCTCGGCCACCGCGACGGCCGCGTCGTATTTCGCCGCGATGGCGGCGAGCCGGGGCCGCACGCGCTTGGCGATGTCGTGGCTCTGCGCGCGGCGTTCGTGCTTGGGCACCAGGTTGACCTGGAGGTCCGCGACGTCCGCCCCGCGCCGCATGAAATAGTGGCGGACCAGCCCGTTGAAATTGAAGGGCGAGGCCGTGCCGGCGTAGACCTGGTAATCGCGCACCTCGGGCTCCGTGCGCACCGCGGCGGCCAGCTCACGGGCGACGGCCGTGGTCTGCTCCAGCGTGCTGCCCTTGGGCATGTTGAGGATGACCTGGAACTCGGACTTGTTGTCGAACGGCAGCATCTTCACCTTCACCGCGCCGAGGCCGACGAGGCCCAGCGCGCCGGCGGTGAGGCCGGCGACCACGGCGAGGAACGCCCAGCGGCGGCCGCGGTGATCGAGCAGCGGCCGCATCACGCGGCTGTAGAGTCGCGTGAAGAAGGTGTCGGGCATCGCCTCGTCCTCCTCCTCGCCGGCCGCGGTGGTGTCGACGAACCCGGCCGCGTGCTCGGGATGCCGCACGTGGCCGCGCAGCACCTTGAGCGCCGCCCAGGGTGTCACGGCGAAGGCCACCATGAGCGAGAACAGCATGGCCGCGCTCGAACCGATCGGGATCGGCCGCATGTACGGGCCCATCAGGCCGCTGACGAACGCCATCGGCAGCACGGCGGCGATCACCGCCCAGGTGGCGAGGATGGTCGGGTTGCCCACTTCATCCACCGCCTCGACCGCGATCTGGATCAGCCGCTTGCGCCGGCAGCTCGCCAGACCCATGTGCCGGACGATGTTCTCCACCACCACGATCGCGTCGTCCACGAGGATGCCGATGGAGAAGATCAGCGCGAAGAGCGTGATGCGGTTGAGCGTGTAGCCGTAGAGGTAAAAAACGAGCAGGGTGAGGCCGAGCGTCACCGGAATGGCGAGCATGACGACGAGCGATTCGCGCCAGCCGAGGAAGAGCAGGATGAGCACGGCCACGCCGAAGACGGCGATGCCCATGTGCAGGAGCAGTTCGTTCGACTTTTCGCTGGCGGTGGCGCCGTAGTCGCGCGTGACCGCCACGCCCACGTCGGCCGGGATGAGCGTGCCCTTGAGCGAATCCACCTTCCGGATCACGGCGGCCACGACATCGACCGCGTTCGCGCCGGGGCGTTTGGCCAGACTGAGGGTCACGGCCGCCTGCTCGGGGTAGGGGCCGTTATCCTTAACGGCCCGAATTTCGTTTTTCACCTCAGACGGCGCGTTAGGGGTAACGCGCCCTACCTCCGCCCCCGTCCCCGTCCCGTACAGCACGTAATTCGCCGGCTCGGCCGGCCCGTCGGTGATGGTGGCGACATCGCGCAGATAAACCGGACGCCCGTCGAAGACGCCGACCACCACGGCCCCCACATCGCGCGCATCGCGGAAGAACGTGCCGGTCTGCAGGAGCGTCTCCTGGTTGGCAAAGGCCTGGGCGCCGGCATGGGCCTGGGCGTTGGCCTGCTGGAGCATCGGCACGAGATAACCGGCGCTGAGGTTGCGCGAAGCCAGCCGCGGCGGATCGAGTTCCACCCGGACCTGGCGGCGGTTGCCGCCGATGAGGGTGGTCTCGGCCACCTGCGGGATGCTCTTCACCGCGTCGTCCACCTGCGCAGCGATCCGGCGGAGCATGAAATGATCGTACCGGGCGCTGTGGAAGGTCAGCGCGAGGATCGGCACGTCGTCGATCGTGCGCGGCTTGACCAGCGGGAGGCTGACACCCAGCGGGATGCGGTCGAAATTGGTCTGCAGTTTCTGGTTGAGCTTCACCAGGCTCTTTTCGAGATCCTCGCCGACCTTGAACCGCACGATGGTGAGGTTGGCGCCCGGGCTGGCGGTGGAGTAGATGTATTCCACGCCGGGAATCTCCCAGAGCAGCTTTTCCAGCGGCCGGGTGACCCGGCTTTCGACCTCCGCCGCGTCGGCGCCGGGCATGGCGACCATCACGTCGATCATCGGCACCTTGATCTGCGGCTCCTCTTCGCGCGGCAGCATCAGCACCGCAAAGAGGCCGAGCAGCAGCGAGGCCGCGACGACGATCGGGGTCAGCTTCGAATCGATGAAGCGCGACGCCATCCGGCCGGCGAAGCCGTACCGGGCGGGATCAGGAAAGGGCGAACCGTGCTCGCCGCTCATGGCTTGGCCTCCAGCTCCGACTCCGTCGGGGCCAGCAGCTGGCCTTCCTGCAGGCCGGCGGGCGGGTTGATCACGACCCGATCGCCCTCGGCGAGCCCGGAGAGAATCTCCACCTTCTGCTGGCCAGCCGAACTGCGCCCGGCGCCGGTTTTGACGAGCCGGAGCCCGGCGCTCGGCCGGCCGGCAGAGTCGTTCACCACGAAAACGCGCTCGAGCTGGCCAAGCGTCGAGACGGCGGCAGCCGGTGCCAGCAGCGCCCGGACGGGTGCGCCGGGCACCTGCACGCGGGCGTACTGGCCCGAACCCACCGGAATGCCCGCGGGCACGGAAATCTTGACCATGACCGTGCGCGTCAACGGATCGGCCGCCGAGGAGAGCTCAACCAGCGTGCCGGTGAAGGCGATGCCGGCGGCGGGCACTGTCACGGCCAGCGGCGTGCCGGGGCCGAGCCGGGCGACGAGGGAATCGGGAATCCCGGCCTCGACCTGGAAATCGTCGGTGCCCTCAATCTCGAGCAGCGGCTGGCCGGGCGCGGCCAGGTCGCCCGCCTGGGCCAGCTTGCGGGCCACCACGCCGTCAAACGGGGCGCGCACCGCGGCATAGCCGAGCATGACCTCGGCTTCCCGCACCATGGCCTGGGTCAGGGCCAGGCGGTCCTCGAGCCCCTTGACCATGTCGGGCGTGCTGGCGCTTTTGGTCAGCAGGTCGCGTTCGCGATCCAGGTCGCGGCGGGCCTGGTTGAGCTGGGCCTGCGCCTGGAGGACGCGGGCGAAGATTTCACCGGCGGAGATTTTCACGAGCAGGTCGCCGGCCTTGACGCGCTGGCCGAGGGCGACGGGCAGGTCCTCGATCGCGCCCATGACCTTGGCGGCGAGCAGCGCACGCCGGACGGGGCGCACGGTGCCGGTGACCTCAATGCCCACCGGAACCTCTTCGATGTGCATGGTGGCCGTGCGCACGCGGACCGGCGGCAGGTTCGCGGCGGCCTCGGGCGCGCCGTGGTCGGCGCAGCCGGCAAGCAACGCCAGGGCGAGAAGAAACGGAAGGTAAGATGCGGGTTTCATAACGAGATTGATCGGGCGATTGCAGGGCGGGGCCGCCCTGCAGGTCAGGACGTTGGTGGTTGAACGAGCGGGGTGAGGCCGAGCGCACGGCGCAGCTCGGCGAGGGCGATGCGTTCGTCGGCCGCGGCGAAGGCGCGCCGCATCCGGGCTTCGATCAGGCGGCTCTCGACGCCGATAAGGTCGGCGGTGAGCAGGGCGCCTTTTTCGAAACGGGCGCGGCTGAGCGCGGCGCTCTCCCCGGCCTGCTCGACGGCGCGGGCGGTGACCGCGAGACGTTCCACCGCCTCGTCATGTGCGAGGCGGGCCTGCTCGACCTCGAGGCTGATGCCGAGCGTCGCCTTGCGGAGCATCTCCTTCACCTGTTCAAGCTCGGCCGTGGCCTGGCGGATCCTGCCGGAGGTCTGGCCGCCGTCGAAGACGTTGAGGTCGACCGCCACGCCGGCCATCCAGCTGTCCGCGGAGCGGTTGAGCTGCCAGCCGCGGTCGTACTGGTAGCTGGCGAAAGCGTTGACGGTGGGCAGGCGGCCGCCGCGGGCGGCACGGACCATCGCCTCGGCCGCCTGGACGCGTTCCTGGAGCCCAAGCAGCTCGGGCCGTCCGGAGAAATCGCGGGTGTCGGGCCGGGCCAGGCGGGCGAGCGCGGGATCGTCGGCCGCGAGCTCCACGGTCCCGCCGGCGGCGTCGAGTCCGAGCACATAAAGAAAGGCGCGTTCGGCGAGGGCGGCGCCATGCCGGGCGGCGGCCAGGTTTTCCTGCGTCTGCGCCAGCTGTACTTCCAGGCTGAGGAGATCGGCCTTGAGCATCTGGCCGGCATCGAAGCGGGCCTGCGCCACGCTGACGGCGGCCGTGTAGGCCTTCACCCCGGCTTCCACGGCTCCGACGGCCTCGCGGGCCTTGCTGATGTTGAGCCAGGCCTTGACCACCTCGGCGCCGAGCTGCTGCTGCGCTGCGCGAAAATCCTGTTCCGCGGCCCGGGCTCCGCCCTTGGCGGCGGCGAGACCGGCCGCGGCCCGGCCGCCGCTGTAGAGATTGTAGGCCACGGTGCCGGTGGCGTTGAGGTCGTCGATCCGGCCGGGGTGATTGAAATCGAGGCCGAAGTTGAACGCGCGCTGGTTGAGAATGGAGCCGAAGGCCATCATCGGGCTGTTGGTATCCGTGTAGCGCCCCTGCAGCGAAAGCTGCGGATACCACGCCGCCTGGGCCTGCTCAATCAGGGCCTGCGCGCCCTCAACGCGCTGGCGGGCGATCCGCGCGTCGGGACTGCTCTTGAGCGCGACCTCAACGGCCCGGTCGAGCGTCCACGGCTCGGCCCGCAGCAGAGGGCGGGCGGCGAGCAGTGCCACGATGAAGACCACGATGGACCAGCGGAGCACCCATCCGGGGGAAGCACCGACCGGGACGGTGAGGACGGCGCCAGCTTCACGGTGCGGTCGCGCGATCGCCGGAGGCATCGAGGGAATGTCAACTAATAGTTTACATGTTGCCTGGGCACCGGCGCGGGCGGCGGGAGACGCGACCGACACCACGGCGCAGGTCCAGGGGTACGGAGAGGGGAGATCCATAGGCATGATGGTCAGGAGGAGCGGCCGTTGAGGGCCAGCAGCAGGCCGAGAAAGCCGCCGTAAAGCGCCCCGCGCCACCAGGTCGACGTGAGCGGACACGTGCCGGAGCTGCATTGTCCGTAATATCCCATCAGGCCGCCGAGCACGGCACCGGAGAGGACGATGGCCAGGAAGCGGAGCGCGGGATGGCTCATGGCTTGTGCTCCGGTTGCGCCGGGCCGGCCTCGTTCCCCAGGCCCAGCCGGTGCAGGATCATCTCGGCGGGGCAGAAGCCGGTGAACGCCGACTGGATCAGATTCAGCCCCACGAACACGGCGAGCAGCAGCCACCAGGGACTGACGAAGTGGGCCAGCGTCACGCTGACCAGCACGAGGGTGCCGGCGAGGATGCGGATGTAGGATTCGGTTTTCATGGAGAAATCGGCTTGACTCATTATTAGTTATATGCGCATATACGTATAGAGTTGAATTTATGTCAAGCGCCTTTTCACTAGCCTGCCTCCGCATGAAACCCTCCCTGCTCTCCGATGAGGCGCTGGCGCTGGTCGCGCGCCGTTTTGCCGTCCTGGCCGAGCCGATGCGGCTGCGCCTGCTGCAGTCGCTGTTCGACGGCGAGAAGAACGTGCACACGCTCGTCGGGCTGACGGGCGGCACCCAGGCCAATGTGTCGCGCCACCTGCAGACGCTGACCGACGCGCACCTCCTCCGGCGCCGCAAGGAGGGGCTGCAGGTCTTTTATGCCATCTCCGACCCGACCATCTTCAAGCTCTGCGACCTGGTCTGCGGGAGCCTGGAGAAGGAGCATGCCGCGAAGGCCGGCGCCTTCCGCGGCGAGTAGCCGGGCTAAAGTCGCGGCGAGCGCTTGATTTTCTTTCTGCTAACCGCCTGAGTCGGATGCTTTTTTCGCGATTTCTGCACCGTTTTCCCCGATACCTAGGAGTTCGCCCAAACTGTCACCCCACCCTATTATGGTACACGACTTGATCATCGGCATGGCCGGCTCCGGAGGTGACGGGATCGTCTCCGCCGGTGAATCCCTGATCGGCGCGGCGGCCGCCGAGGGCTATTTCGCCATCCTCACCAAGAGCTTCGGTTCCCAGATTCGCGGCGGCGAGTCGTCGTGCCGCCTGCGGGTGTCCACCCGGAAGGTGCTGAATCCGGGCGGGACGCTGGACGTGGCGGTGGTGTTGAACTGGGAGGATTTCCTCAAATTTGGCGCCGAACTGCCGGTGGGGCCCGACACGATCGTCATTTATGAGACCAAGACCGGCGTGGAGCCGGCCGCCATCCCTCTCCGGGGCGTGACCCCCGCCGCGGTCATGGCCGTGCCGATGGAGGACATGGCGCTGAAGGCCGCCGGCGCCCTCCTGGCGAAGAACAACGTGGTGCTGGGCCTGCTGGCCGGCTGGTTCGACCTCGCCCGCGACAGCATTCCCGCGGGCATCCGCAAGAAATTCGCCAAGAAGGGCGACGCCGTGGTGCACGCCAATGAACAGGCCTTCGCCGCCGGCCTGGAGTATGCGGCGAAAAATCCGCTCCCGGTGGACCGGCGGCTCAGCCCCGCCGAGGCCGGCGCCGGCCGGAGGCTGCTCACCGACGGCAACGACCTGTGCGGCGCGGCCGCGCTCTTTGCCGGCTGCAAGTTTTTTGGCGGCTATCCCATCACCCCCGCCACGGAAATCATGCAATACCTGGGCCGAGAGATTTGGAAACGCGGCGGCTCGCTGCTCCAGGCCGAGGACGAGATCGCCGGCGTCGCCGCCGCAGTGGGCGCCTCGTTCGCCGGGGTCAAGGCCATGACCGCCACCTCCGGCCCGGGCCTGTCGCTCAAGACGGAAGTGCTGGGCCTGGCCAGCGTGGCCGAGCTGCCGCTCGTCTGCGTCGACGTCCAGCGCGGCGGCCCGTCCACCGGCATGCCGACCAAGCCCGAGCAGGCGGATCTCTTCGCGGCGGTTTTTTCCGCCCATGGCGACACGGTCCGGCCCGTGCTGGCGCCGATCAGTGTCGAGGACATCTTCGGCATCACCGTCGAGGCGTTCAACATCGCGGAGCATTACCAGACGCCCGTGATCGTGCTGTCCGACCAGGAGATCGCGCAGCGCAAGGAGATCGTGGCGCCGATCGACACCTCCGGCTTCAAGCTGGTCGAGCGCCTCCGGCCCACCGCCGCCGAGCTGGAGAACTACACCCGTTTTCGTTTCACCGAGTCCGGCATCAGCCCGCTGAGCCACCCCGGGATGAAGGGCGGCAACTACCTCGCTGCGGGCATCGAACACGACGAGCGCGGCGCGCCGACGGCCAGCGGCGAGATGCACGCCCGGATGAACGACAAGCGCCTGAAGAAAATGGACCCGCTGCGGCAGCGCCGCGACCTCTTCGTCGTGGGGGATCCGGATGCCGCCGTCGGCCTGATCAGTTGGGGCAGCATCGCCGGCGTGACGCTGGAAGCGCTGCAACTCGCCCGCACCGGCGGCCTCAAGATCAAGCTGCTGATCCCCAAGCTGCTTTATCCCGTGGCCGACGAAATCTATCAGGATTTCTTCGCCTCGCTGCAGAAGTGCCTCGTCGTCGAACAATCCCACCAGGGGCAGCTCCACCGCCTTATCCGCATGTGGACGTCCGTGCCGGCGGAGTTTCACTCCCTGGCCAGGAGCGGCGCCAACCCCATCACGCCGGCCCAGGTGCTGGCCGAAATCCGGAAGCTGGCCGGCCGGTAAGGTCCCCCACTCCACTGTTTGCCCAATTGGAACCAATGTCATGAGCGTCGAATGCCCGCTGAGTCCCGAAGTTTTCACCGCCAAGGATTACCGGAGCAGCCTGAAACCGATCTGGTGTCCGGGCTGCGGCGATTACGGGGTGGTGACGGCCATCTACCGCGCCCTCGCCGCGATCGGCCGCCCGCCGCATGAAATCGCGTTCATTTCCGGCATCGGCTGTTCCAGCCGCATCCCGGGCTACACCACCGCCTACGGCTTCAACACCGTGCATGGCCGCGCGCTGCCGATCGCCCAGGGCATCAAGATGGCCAATCCCGACCTGCTGGTGCTCGCGGCCGGCGGCGACGGCGACGGCTTTTCCATCGGCGGCGGACACGTGCCGCACGCCATCCGCCGCAATCCCGGCCTGACCTACATCGTCATGGACAACCAGATCTACGGCCTGACCAAGGGCCAGTTGTCCCCGACCTCCGCGCGCGGCCGCAAGACCTCCTCATCCGTCTACGGCAGCATGGAGGATCCGGTGAACCCGCTCCTCTACGTGCTGGCCTACGGCGCGAGCTTCGTCGCCCAGGGGGTGCCGGCCGACATGGAGGGCCTGGCCAAGATGATCGAGGAAGCCATCCGGTTTCCCGGCTTCGCCTTTGTCAACATCCAGTCGCCGTGCATCACCTTCGGCGACCCCGAGACGCAGCTCAAGACCCAGAAAAAGCGGATGCGCAAGCTGGCGGACGAGGGGCACGATCCGGCCAACCGACTGCGGGCCATGGAACTGGCGCAGGCCTACAGCGAGACCCTTTACACCGGCGTGTTCTACCGCAACCCGACGCCGCCGCCCACCTACGAGAGCCTGATCCGGGAGCGGCAGCAAAACCTGGCCGGTCCGGTCGCGGCGCTCGAGCAGTTGCTGCAGGCCAACGGAACGGAAAACGGCGGCCTGGCCGCCGGGTAAGGCCTGCTCCGGTTTGCCGCGACGGCCCCGGCGGGGAACGGGATTGATCGCAGGGAGTCCAAGCTGGAGCGGCGACGCCTCCGTCGCCGTTTTTCGGGGGAACACACGACGCGGGCGTTGCCGCTCCATGTGATTGTCTCCCCGGATCGTACGTTTTGGCGACGATTTGATGGTAGGGCGCTCTCTCCGAGAGCGCCGCGGCGGGTTAAGGATAATCCGCCCTACCTTTGGTTGCGGCTCCGCCGCGCTGCGAAAGATCCGGATCAAATCTGCTCAGTTCATCTCCTGGCCGCCGCTCACGCTCAGCGCGATGCCGGTGATGTAACTGGAGGCGTCGCTCGCGAGAAAAACGACCGCGTTGCCGATGTCGTCGTAGCTGCAGCCGCGTTTCATCGGGACCTGGTTGAGATAATGCTGCCGGACGTCCTCGACCGTCCTGGCGCCGGGCACCTTGCCGGCCCGCAGGTATTGCACGAACAAACCCTTGTTCGGATCGGTCCAGAGCGGGGATTCCAGCAGGTTGCCGGGGCAGATGGCGTTGCAGCGGATGCCGTGCGCCGCCATTTCGAGCGCAACACTCTGCACGAGGCCGATGCCGCCGAACTTGGTCGCGGCGTAGGCGGAATTGGCGGCGCTGCCTTTCTTGCCGGACTTGGAATTGATCTGGATGATCGAGCCGCTGCGCCGGGGTTTCATCACCCGGCAGGCGTGCTTCATCGTCAGAAAATTGCCGAACAGGTTCACGTTCATCACCGCCCGCCATTTCTCGGCGTCGGCGTCGGCAATCGGCTCGGCGATGAGGATGGCCGCGTTGGCGACCACGATGTCCACCCGGCCGCAGGTCTGCACGGTTTGGTCGAAGAGGTCCTTGACCTGCGCCTCATTCGTCACGTCCACCGACCTCTCGAGTCCTTTGATGTCGACGGGCACGACGTGCGCGCCTTGGGCGGCCAGATGCTGGCAGAGCGCCTGGCCGAGGCCCTGCGCGGCGCCGGTGACGATGGCAACTTTGTTTTCGAGTGGGTGGGTCATGATGGCTTGAGCAGTGCTCGCTCGGTTTCGGCGTTCCACTGTGGCACCGGCGTCAGCGACAGGCCGCGGATGGACGGATAAACGATGATCTTGCCCGGCATGGTGTTCTTCTCCACGGCGTGGATGCCGTCGATGGCGCCATCCAATCCCGCGATCGCGGCGACCGACAGGTTCGTGTCGAGCGTGCGGGCCTTGACCTTGGCCAGCACCGCTTTCATGTCGGCGAGCGTCGAGCCGCTCGTGCCGATGAAGTAGCATTGTTTCTCGATGTAGGCGTCGAGGTCGATCTCGCCGGTTTTGTCGGCCGGAATCCCGGCAAAGATGTTGATGATGGCCTTCGGGGCGGCGTCCTGGACCGCCTGGGCGACGAGGGCCGGCACCGGCGCCATCAGCACGATGTAGTTGCACGGCTCGGCGAGCTTCTCCTTCGCCGGGTTGTACGTCTTGAGCATGACCCGGTTCCTGGCGGCGAGCGGCCCGGCAAGCTTGCGCAACACGGCCAGCCGCTCGTCGCTGAGGTCGCCGGCCAGCACCGTCACGCCGGCCACGCCCTGACAGAGGTCGCGGATGACGTGCATCGTGCCCATCGGGCCGGCCGCGCCGATGATGTTGACCTTGTCGTGGGGGCGGATCTCCGCCGTGGCCGGGATGCCGGCGAGCGCATCGGCGACGCTGCGGCCGGTCGTGCCGACGATGCGGATGCCACCGTAATGGACGCGACCGACGGCGGTGACCACGGGCCGGCCGAACTTGCCGCCGCACTGACAGATGACGAGCAGGCCTTTCGTGGCGACGCTGGCGAAAAGCTTTTCGACCACGGCCGGGTCGCTGCCGAAATAGATCACCTCATCGAAGGTGCCGGCCGGCAGCGCGTCCGGCCGGGCCCGGGTCGCGCCCGGCACCTCGCCGTCGCCGACGACCAGGCTCCGCTGCAGCGTGCGGCGTTGTTGCTCGACGTAGGCGTCCTCGACGCAGGCCCACGGTTCGCACAGGGCGATGGCCGAGGCCGGCAGGTCTTCCGGCGCCGGGATGAGCATGGACTCGCCGTCCGGCGACGTGATCACGCGCTCGTCGACGAGGACATACTCCTGCAGCGCCCCCTCGAAGTTGTAGCCGAACGCGGAGGCGGAGTTGGCGGTCGGCAGCCAGCGGTAATCGGTCTGCACGAGATACCGCTCGCCGACCCGGTGGCGCGTGACCTGCGGGCCGACCGCGGCAATGCGCACGACGGTCTCGTGGCCGGGCACGACGGGTTGGTCGCCGGGCACGTAGTGCGGCATTTCGCGCAGGGCCTGCAGGTCGATGCCGGCCTTCACCTCGGACTTGCGGGCATGACCGGAGAATTGCTTGAGCAGCTTGAGATCCGAGAAGCACAGGCCGCAAACCTCGACGCGGCAGAGCACCTGGTGCGGGCCGGGGGTGAGGACGGGCTTGTTCGGATTCAGCCGCAGTTCGTTCGGGCCAACCAGTTGAATGGCCCGTTGGGTGGTGGGGATCTTCATGTTGTCGGTTGCTTTGGCTTGATGAGATCGAGCATCTGCGCCGGACGGGACCGGTCGGTCACCGCGTGCAGGAAGCTCTCGTGCGATGGGTCGAGCCGCGCGCCGAGTTCACCGTAGAACTCGTTCCGGGCGGCCGGATCCGGAAAGTGCGAACGCGCCCAGTCGCTGCCATAGCCGAGGCGGGCGGCGCGCTCGAGCGCGGTGTGGGCGTAGGCGATGTGCGCGCCCTTCAGGAACACCGGCACCAACGGCGCCAGTTCCTTGGAGTCGAAGTCGTCCACGAACTTGTTGCCGGGCGCATTCATCTCCGTCCCGACGAAGACCGGCAGTCCGAGCCGCTCGGCCAGCGCGACCACCTCGTGGAGGTTCTGCAATTTCTGATCCCGGACGCCGGGCGTGTAGTTGCGGTCGGGAATGATGTTCAGCCCCGCGGCGCCGGTGCTCATGGTCGCGCGCAACCATTCCTCCAGCGCGCGCTCGCCCTCGGACAGGCCGTCCAGCCAGGCGACCGTCGGGATCGCCCCGGCTTCGCGCACGAAGCGGTTCATCTCCTCCAGCCGCGGAAACGAGCCGGCCTCCGGCGCGACGTAACCGGCGCCGCCCTGTTTCATGGTTTTGGCCCGGATCAACGCCTGCCGCGGCGCCTCGCCGGCGGGCCAGTCGCCGAGTTTCTGCCGCCAGAATTCGCTTTCGCCCCGCTGCGCATATGCTTCGCAGATGTGGCGCTCCGTGGCGTTGCCGGCGGGCGTGAGCGGCAGCACGTCGCGGTCATAGTCGAGCGTGACGGGCGCGGTGAACCGGTTGACCCGGCCGACCAGCGCCCGGTTCCGCTCCGCCGCGGTGGCGCGCATCTGCGTGAGCATCGGATGCGATGGCACCCGCGTGAAGCCGACGCCCATGTGGTAGGCGATCCCGGGCTCGCCGGGCGAGTTGATGACCCGCGTGGCAAATTCCGGCACGAACACCCGCGACTCGATGCTGACCACGGTCTTCAAGCCGAGCCGCCGGCCCGCGGCGTGAAATTCCTCCAGCCCGTCGAGCACGTCGAAATCAACGATGCCGGCCACGGCCAGGCCCCGTTCGCGGGCGAGCACGGCGAAATGGGTCGGCGAGTACCGGTAGACATTGTACGAAAAGAACGTGTGGGCATGCAGATTGACCGCG
>Ga0265297_10008426_pt1 | contig 13747 bp, 15 predicted proteins | sample Munlanlwell13791_FD_192502 | JGI IMG/M metagenome (GOLD analysis project Ga0265297, IMG submission 192502) | Leachate microbial communities from a municipal landfill in Southern Ontario, Canada - Leachate well 137-91 | ecosystem: Engineered > Solid waste > Landfill > Unclassified | place... | reverse complement strand
GTCGTGCAAGGGTATATCCTTCTTCAAATGTTGCGGCCCGGGCGGCGACCTGCAAAGAGAGGGCAGCGTGTTCCGGCATCCCGGGCTCCGGGAAACGGCCCACCCAGATGAGGCAGGCAGGCCGGATAGCTTCGATCGCTGCAATGATCTGGTCGGATGCGAACCCTTCGCAGACTGCGCCGTCTCCTTCCTGCTGGCCGATGACGAGCGTGACGGCATCGCTGCCGGAGACGTTCCGGGCGTACTGCGCTGCATCGATGGTCGTGCTGAGACTGGTGCCGCTGTTGGCATTGTCGACAACGAGTACGCCGCCCTCGCGCCGGGCCGACATGCGGCCGGTGAGTGCCGTGAAGGCGGAAAGGGGTGCGGGGTCGATACCGAGCATCGCTGCCGCGGTGCCGGCAAGGGCGAGGGAGTTCCGGTAGGCTGCCAGGGGAAGGAGGGGGTTTTCAAACTGCCGGGTTATGCTGCCAAGACTGATGGTGCACTTCGTGCCTTCGCAGACCGCTGCATCGCACAGGCTGACAGCATTGCCTTTATTCCCGCCGGGCACCCCTTCTGCAAGCAGGAGTTGCGGGCAGGACCGGGCAGACGCGATCTTGGCGGAAAGGGCGGACTTCTTCCCGGCAGCGAACCGGTAATCGCCGGAAGATGTGATGATACCGAGCGAACCTGCCCCGGTGATTCCCAGCGACTCCTCAACAACCAGCCAGCCGCCGGTCTCGCGGGCCAGCCTGACCGCCTCCAGCGCCGAGCCGGGCGTGATGCTGGATCGGGAGATGAACGTCTTGCCGGGATACCGGTACGTGCCGGCAGAGGTGTGGAGAACTCCCGGGCCGGGCAGGAGCGAGGCAAGGGCATGTGCGGTCGTGGTCTTGCCCCGGGCACCGGTTATCTCGACCATGATAGCCGGGACATCGCGGCCCAGCAGTTGCCTGACCGCCTCGTGGTGGGTGATGACCGGGGCCGTTGCCTGCCTGAGCAGCGGGTGGGCGGGGTCGAGGTGGACGGGAGCAACGATCAGGTCGTAGGTTTGGGTGCCGGCTTCATCAGCACTGACCGGGCCGGTGCCCCGGTATACATCCACCAGGTCGGCCCGGTGGCCGCGGGACTGGTAGGCTTCGGCAATGGGTTTCCCGCCGTGGATCGAGTCCAGCACCAGGATCTGCATAAAAAAAGGGATCAGAGGGTCAGTGCCTTGTTCGCGTTCTTGACCATGAGGTCGGCGAGCAGCGGGTCGCTGCCAATGGGATCGGCGTACACGAGCGGGACACTTCTGCCGTTCAGCTGGAACGTGCCTTTCTTGACGCCTTCGGGCAGGCCGATCTCGCCGGGAATGTCCTTCTCGATGTGGACGCCCTTTGCAAGGAAGAGGGGTACGACGACCAGCGCGTCGATCGGCTCTTTCCTGAACGCCTCCATGGACTCCTTGATCGTCGGCTTGTTCATGTTCATGAACCCGCACTTGACAATGAAGTCGCTGTTCTTTGCCTGGATGTGGGCTGCGGTCTTCTCAACGAGTTCCTGGTTGTACGGCATCGTGCTCCCGTGCCCTACGAGTAACATTCCCTTCTTGCTCATGTGGGTATCTCCGATAGAATTTCCCGGGATATCCTGGGTGATGTCCCGGGCTGATGATTTTCTTTATGCCGAAAATTCAGCGTGAGAAAATACTATGTATGAAAATGCACCTGTAATCGTAATAACTTATTGTTTTGATCGGAAAGGCGGATGGCCGGGCCGGTCACTTTCGGCCCCCGGACCCAATGGTTTTATTCTCCGGCCATCGCACCGGTAATAAATGAGTGATTTCGAGCGGGAGATCGTCCACTGCCTGAACCGTTTTTTCAAAACCCACCACATCCAGGGCTTCGCGTACCGGCTCAAGCAGCACAAGTTCACGAGCCAGTACGTGGACGTGCTGGTGGACTCGCTCAACCCGTCTTATTACCTTTCGATCGAGTGCAAGTCGATCATTGACAAGAAACTCTATTTTTCGCAGCACTTCCATTCCGACAAGAAGAATGTCCACCAGGTTGACGCAATCTCGGACTTCCTGGCAAAGACCGGGCGGATCGGTTTTCTCGCGGTCGAGTTCCGGCAGGGCCCGGGAAAACCGAGCGAGGCGTTCCTGATCCCGTGGGCCACCGTTGTTGTGCACTTCCGCGAGAACAAGGGGATCACGATCGACGATGCCCGGTCGGGGATTGCGCTGGCAAAGTGCAGGGACGGGTACGTGCTGGAGAGGATGTGAGGGGGCGGGGCTGCCGCGTTCTCCTTTTGCCTCGGGTCTGATGATCTTCGACAAGTAGAAACCTCTTTCTTCCGGTATATGCAACGAATATGAACTTATGATGGATGCATTCGACCGCTTCGGACTCTTGATCAACGACCGGGTGGTCAGGACACCGGTAGCGATCGCTTCCATGGCCGGGATCGTGGACGCGGACTATCTCCTGCAGCGGGCTGGCAGTATCGGCATCGGGTTCATCGGGGGTTACTCCATTGACGGGCCCACGATGGATGCGGCAAAAGCCGTTGCTGCCGATGGGGAGCGCAAAGAGTTCATCTTTGATGATCCCATTGCCGAACTGAAAATACAGGTCGCAAAGATGGAGAAGAGCGATGTGATTCTCGGGATCAACCTCCGGGGGAGTTCGCCGGAAGCGTTCCGTGCTGTTGCGCAGGCGCTGGGCGATACGGTCGTGTACGAGATCGATGCCCACTGCCGTCAGCCGGCAATGGTCGATGCGGGATGCGGGGAATATTACCTGAAGAACCCGGGGAAACTCGCCGCCGCGGTCCGGGCCTTGAAAGAAGAGAAGGTGACGGTCTCGGTCAAGATCCGGGCCGGCATTGCGGAAGACGACCGCAAGCTTGCGGAACTGCTCTGGGCGGCCGGTGCCGATATCCTCCATATCGACCTGATGGACTCCGGCACCGCAAAGCTCCGCCAGATCCGGAACAGCTGCCCGCTCCTCCTGATCGCGAACAACAGCATCAACACCTTCGACCGCATGAGGGACATGCTCTCGCACGGGGCCGATATTGTCTCGGTGGCCCGGAAGTCGGACGAGCGGACGCTTGCCGGTCTCGATGCCGCCATCACGCGGTACGCCGACGAGGAGGGGTGGTACAATTCCCCCAAGCAGCTCTGCCGGGGCGGCGACATCCGGTCGCTCACGTTCTGCTGCATGCCGGTCAAGGAATGCCCGCTCATCCCGACACTCTCGCGGATCGGGATGCCCCATGACGATTTTGTCCGGATGAAACTTTCCGGGGTCGGCGGGACGCCGCTCGACACCGGGAAGCAGACCTGTTTTGGGAGCCTTGCCTGGTGCTGCAAGACCTCGTCGCCCTGCATGTTCCGGGACCTGACCTTAAAGCAGGCCGGGATATCAAGGAAAGAGTATATGCGCCTGAAACGCGACCTCTCTGATACCATAATGGACCGTGTCTTCCATGACGTGCCTTCGGTTGACCGCAGTTGAACGGGCGCAGCTCGCCATGATGCTCGAGGTCACGGCCTTCCCGAAGCCCGGGAACGTTGACCGGTGCCACGATTATCCCGAGACCCGTCTCGAACATTTCCTTGCCTCCACCCTCTTTGCCCGCCCGGCCCTCGAGGAGGCGGACGCGGGCAAAGGGCGGATCGGCGAGATCATCAAGCACGCGGTCCGGGACACGAACTGCCATGACGGGGGCAACACCCACTTCGGGGCATTCATCCTGCTCATCCCGCTGATCTACGGCAGGACCATCGAAGGGGCGATGGCAGCGATCGCAAAGACCGAGTCGTCCGATGCCGTGGCGTTCTACAAGGCGTTTGCCATGACATCCGTGAAGATGCATGCCGACGATGAGCTCGATGTCAACGACCCCCACACGCTCACGCTCATCCGCGAGCGCGACATGAACCTGCTGGACATCATGCAGCATTCGGCGGCAAACGACATGGTTGCCCGGGAATGGGTGACCGGCTTTCCGCTCTCCCGGAGGGGTGCGGACCTCCTGAAGGAGAACGGGCCGGGGCGGGACTCCATTGTCCGGACGTTCCTCACCCTGCTTGCCATGGAGCCGGACACGTTCATTGCCAAGAAACACGGGATGGATGTTGCGCGGGAGACGATGATGGCTGCCCGTGACGTGCTGGACGGGAAGCGCACGATCGAGGACCTGGATGCCGAGTGCATCCGGCGGGACATCAACCCGGGCTCTATTGCGGATATCACCATCGCTGCCATCTTCATCGCCCTTGGGGAGGGCTGGTCATGGGACTCGTAAAAGGCGGGATCAACGAGGTCATCGCTACCACGGGGTTCAATGCTGCGCCGATAGGGATCCACTACCGGGACGGGAAGAGCACGATGGTCCTCTTCCGGGGGTCGCATACCGCGGAGAATGTCAAAAAGGACGGGTGGCTGGTTGCCAATTTCGTGCACGACCCGGCCCTGTACGTCAGGACCGCGTTCGAGGACCTTCCCCGGGAGATGTTCATTGCCGAGCCGGTTGCCGGCAGGACCATGCAGCGCCTGGCCGGAGCCGATGCCTGGGCTGCGTTCACCACAACGGTCGAGCGGGAGACCTCAGAAGCGCTGGTCGTCACGCTCACGCCGCAGCGGGAGATCATCGAGAACGCGGTGATCCACCCGGTCAACCGGGGGTTCGGCAGTATCATCGATGCAACCGTCCATGCAACGCGGTACGTTGAAAACCGCGACCGGAAGCTCAAAGAGCTGATCGATTATCACGCGGGCATTGTACGGAAGTGCGGGGGAAAACGCGAACATGCCGCACTCGACCTTTTGCTTGGGTATATTGACAAAAAGACCACGTAATACCGATATTTTTCCCGGCCCGGATAACCCTTAAATACCTGTTGCCACCACTTCTCATTATCATCCCGGCAGGGTATTCCACGTCTTCCCGATCATGACAATGCGGCCATTCACCCGGAAGCGGCAGATGCTTTTTGATGTCTGCATTGTCTCAAGCATCCTTGCCGCCATGGTGATCACCTTCTTCTCCCTCTCCCATGGTATCTACGATGTTTTCCCGTACTTCTACCTCATCCCGATCATCCTGATCGCGTTTGCGCGGCCGAACCTCGCCATCTATGGCACGGTCGCCGTGGGGTGGCTCTACGTGGCCATTGTCTTCACGCTGGGGCTCCCGGACCTCAAGCTCTATGCCCTTGCAACGGTCTGGTTCTATATCTTTGTCTCGCTCGGGGTCCTCATCTCCACCTACTCGCAGGTGTACCGGAAGGAGGGGGAGAAGAGCTGCGGAGCGTATTATAACTCGCAGGCCGGTGTCTTCAGTTACGACAAGAGGACGTTCAAGATCCGGGACGCGAACCGGAAGTTCGCCAACATGATCCGGTACGACTGCGATATGCTGATGACCAAGTCCCTTCCCGACCTCATCCCCGACAAGGAGGAGCGGGAGAGTTTCATCACCAAGGTCCGCGACCTGCGGAGGGTCGGGGATATCGAGGTCAAATTCCGGGCATGGGACGGGAGCATGCGCTGGGCGCTCGTCTCCGCGGCAGAGACCGGGGACCCCGGTGTCATCTGTACGGTCGTCGATATCACGGACAACAAGCTTGCCCAGGAAGCCCTGACGCAGGCCAACAAGAAGCTGAACCTTTTGAACAACGTCACCCGGCACGATATCCTCAACCAGCTGACCGCCCTCCTCGGGTATCTCGAGATCTCCAAGGCCGACAACAAGGACCCGGCCATGGTCAAGTACCTTGAGCGGGAGGAGCAGGCGGCAAACGCTATCCGGAACCAGATCCTCTTCACCCGCGATTACCAGAACATCGGCGTCCACTCGCCCCTCTGGCACAATGTTGCGGAGACCGTGTCGCTTGCAACGGCCAGCATCGGCTCCCGGGCGGTCTTCGTGCAGGTCAATGTCCCCCCGGTCGAGGTCTATGCCGACCCGCTTCTCGAGAAAGTGTTCTATAACCTGATCGAGAACTCGATCCGGCACGGGGAGCACGTGACCGAGATCTCCGTTCGGACGGTCGAGCGGGCGGACAGCCTCGACATCATCATCGAAGACAATGGCGTCGGGATCCCGGAAGCCGAGAAGGAGAAGATCTTCCGGCGGGAGTTTTTCAAGAACACCGGGTTTGGCCTCTTCCTCTCAAGGGAGATCCTGGCAATCACCAGCCTCACCATCCGCGAGATCGGGACTCCCGGCCAGGGTGCCCGGTTCATCATCCGGGTCCCCCGGGAGCATTTCCGGTCCGTGAACGGGCACAGTTCTCCCGTACCAAAAAGCCCTTGACCGGTATAAAGGGGAACAGCGGTTCCAAAAAAGGATTTTTGTCAGCACACCCGGGGAACCGGGTCGCCCATCGGGGGTTCGATGAACCGTTCCCCGCCGATCGAGGTCTCCATGATCACGTGAGCGCCGTTCGTGACCGTACCGATGACGCATGCGTCCTTCCCGTACTTGTGCGAATGGAGGGCGGCAAGGATCGCGTCCGCCTCCGCGGCCGGCACGCCCATCACCACCTTGCCCTCGTTCGCCACTTCGAGCGGGTCGATGCCGAGCATGGCAGCGGCGCTCCGGACATTCTTCCGGACAGGCACTTTCTCCTCCTGGATCCGGACACAGACGCCCGCTTTCCTCGCCATCTCGTTGATGGCGCTCGCAAACCCTCCGCGGGTCGGGTCCTTCATGGCATGGACGGTGCCGGCTTCGTGGACCTTCTCCATCATGCCGGCAAGGGGGGATACGTCCGAGAGGATCTGCTCGCCGAGGTCGAAACCTTCGCGGTGCGCCATGATGGCAAGGCCGTGATCGCCGAGCGTCCCCGAGACGATGATAACATCGCCGGGCACGAGCCCGTTGTCCCGGACAACCTTTTTCGCTATCCCGATACCGGCCGTGTTGATGGCGATCCCGTCCAGCGCCCCGCGTTCTACGACCTTCGTGTCGCCCGTGACGATACTGGCCCCGGCCTCGCCCAGCGCCTCGTCCATGGAGGCGACGATCCGTTCCAGGTCGGCAGTATCGAATCCTTCCTCGATGATCATCCCGCAGGAGAGCGCAATGGGTTTTCCCCCCATCATCGCAAGGTCGTTGACCGTGCCGCAGACCGAGATCCTGCCGATATCCCCGCCCGGGAAGAAGATCGGGCGGACAACGTGCGAGTCGGTGGTGAAGACCAGGTTCTCACCGGCGAACGGGATCACTGCTCCATCGTCGAGGGCCTCGAGGCCGATCCCGCCGGCATTGTTGTGCTTGAATTTCGTGAGCGTCCCCAGCAGTTCTCCCATCACTTCACCGCCGGCGCCGTGCATCATGTTGACTTTCATGGTTCATCCTCCGCATCGATCTCGATATTCGTAACAACGATCTCCCGGCCCTTCACCAGCTCGGGAAGTGCCCCGCATTTCGGGCAGACATAGACCTCGGTGCCTTCGTACCCGCACGGGCACCGTGACAGGGGGTCTGCCTCGATGCAGTCCAGCACGGCCTCGCGGAACAGCGGGTCGTCCTCCTTGATCGTATCAAAGAGGAAAACCACCTGGTCCGGGTTTACCATCGCCATCTTCCCGACCTCGACATGGATCTTCTTGACCCTGGTCGCCTTGTGCCCGAGCGCTGCGGTGCGGGCGGTGGCATAGAGGTCGTAGGCAATGGAATACTCGTGCATCAGTTCTCCATTGCGGAAAAGACGTCCTTGAAAAGGGCACGGGTCTCAAGGCCTTCTTCACGGGAGAGTTTCTGGATTGCAAAACCCACGTGGACGAGGACAAATTCGCCGACGTTGACGTCAACGAGGTCGAGCCGGACCTCCTGCTTCAATTCGCCATAGTCCACGACGCCGATATTTCCATCTTTTATCTCAATGACTTCCGCGGGAATTGCAACGCACATGAGCTGGTCCTCTCTGGTATCTGAATTGTACTGTGGGATTTTCAACCACATAAAAACGCTGATATGACCGGCAGTCCGCACGCTGTCATGTGGAGGAGAAGCAAAAACGCCGGGGAAGAGATTTGAACTCTTGAGGTGCAGGGCACCAGTAGCTTTCAAGGCTACCGCCTTCCCGGACTAGACTACCCCGGCAGTGCTCCATATGTTGGTTCCGGGATATAAAAAAGGCTTCTTCTCTGAAAATGAGGTGCCGGGGGCAGGTTCGCCCGGTTCCCGATTCATCCGTCTCTCTTCCGGAGGAACAGGACGATTACTGCCACGGCAGCAATCCCGACAAGGGGGGAGAGGGGAGTCCCGCGGGTTGCTCCCGAAGAGAGGTCGTCCGAGGAGGTGAAGGGGGCAGGGACCGTCCGGCTGACCACCAGCGATTCAACGTTCTCGCCAACGAGCGAGACCTCGCCCGTAACGGAATACTTGTAGGGATATACTTTGAAGTAAAGGGTCTCGCCGTTGCCGATCATCTCTACCTTCTCCGGATCCTGGTCGCCTTCGTTGTTCACCATATGGAGGACGCCGGAATCATCGCTGTATTCCACCACCCAGTCAAGGGAGCGGGAGGTAGAGATCGTGACCGGCCCGGTCCCGGCCTTCACGATGAAGTAGGCGGGGGAACTGCGGGATGCCCGGGCATGGGCCGTGAGGACCATCGTGTTTCCGGTACCCGTTGCCGGGGCCGGGCCGGGAGTGACGGTCGCCCCCCCGTGAAGGGTCGTTATGGTCCGGAAACCGACATAGCCGTTCGCGTCAGTGAAACTCACCTCGTAACTTCCCGGTGCAGGGACCGGGACCTCGAACGCGAAATGGGCAGCATTGTCGGTATGGACATACTGCGGGCCGTAGATTACAGCGCCCGAGGGATCGATCACTTCCACCTGGATGCCGGAGTTCTCGAGCCCCCTGATATCCCCGGAGAGGTAGATCTTTCCGGTAAAGTCCTGGTTCAGCGGCGTGTCAAGGACAATATCTTCCGACCGGTCGTAGATGGTGATCGTGCGCATGGTGACATCGTCGCTGTTTGCGGTCGCGGGGACCTCGACCTTGTAGGTACCGGTCTTCAGGCCGGTGGTGTCGAAGACGGTCTTGAAGGTCTTGTCGGAGGTGACGTATGCGATCCTGCGTTTCACTTCGGAGGTCGTTGTCAGCTGGTAGTAAAGGACGACATCGATGGGAGTGCCGGTCCCGAATGTCGTGGTGCCGGTCACGACAAGGGGTTTCCCGACAGCAACGGCATCGGGGGCATCGATGTTCACCATGTATGCCAGGGCCGGGGCCGCCAGAAGGAGAAGTCCCAGGAGCAACAGGACGATCCTTTTCATATCTATATCAGATCAATGATTAGGATGTTAATGATTTCTGAAGTACCCGAAAAACCGCTCGCGTGCTGGCGGGGCAAGGAGCGGCACGGCAGTGAACTCGTCGACTGCCTGACCATCATCTTCAAAAGCGGCGGGTGCAGCTGGTCGAAGTGCCGGATGTGCAGTTACCGGCACGAGCGCTATGGCGAGCAGGACTGCAGTGCACTCCTCTCCCGGCTCCGGGCCCAGCTGGCATGGGTCATGAGGGAACATGCGGACGGGGAGTACCGGATGGTGAAGATCTTCACCTCCGGGAGCTTCTTTGATCCTGCAGAAGTGCCGCCGCAGTTCCTTACCGATATTGCGTCCGCATTCCGGGGGAAACTGCTCATCGCCGAGACACGGCCGGAGTATATCAACCAGGAAACCCTGGCGCCATTTATCGAAGCCCTCGATGACGGGAGCCATAAGGTCCCCCTGTATTGTGCCATCGGGCTTGAGACCAGCAATGATTTCATCCGGGAAAAATGCATCAACAAGGGGTTTTCGTTCGCTGACTTCACGAAGGCAGCGGTCATGGCCCGTTCGGCAGGTGCCGGGGTGAAAGCTTACCTCCTCCACAAACCGCTTTTCCTCACAGAACGGGAAGCACTGGAAGATATGCAGAGAACGATCCGGGACATCCTTCCCTATGCCGACCTTGTCTCCATGAATCCCTGTACCGTCCAGCGGAATACGGAACTGGAATATTACTGGAAACGGGGGGCCTACCGGCCGCCTTATCTCTGGAGCGTCCTCACCCTCTTAAAAGATGCCCCGGTCCACATGACCTGCGACCCGCTGGGCGGCGGGCAGAAACGCGGCCCGCACAACTGCGGGACGTGCGACTACGAGATCGTCCGGGGCATCCGGGACTTTTCCCTGAATGCCGACCGCGAGCTTATCGCAGCGCTCCTCGAGACCGAATGCCGCTGTAAAGAAGAGTGGCAGTATGTCCTCGACCACGAGAGGCCGTACTGCATGCCGCTGACCCGGTGAGGATCACTTTTTTCCGGAAGCTGCCTGGCTCTGGATCTCGAGCTGCCGGGCCAGCAGCGGGAGGAAGGTCCCGGCATCCGAGACAATGCCGATGGCCTGTGTCGTGCCCCGGTCCATCAGTTTTGTCAGGTGCGCCGGGTTGATATCCACGCAGACGGTCTTGACATTCGACGGGAGGCAGTTCCCGACGGCAATGGAGTGGAGGAGCGTTGCGATCATCAGCACCATGCCGCACCCGTCGATGTGCTTGCGCATGGCGTCCTGGGCAACCATGACGTCCTGGATGACATCAGGCAGCGGCCCGTCGTCGCGGATGGACCCGGCGAGGACGAACGGGACGCCTTTTTTCACGCACTCGTACATGATCCCGCTCTTGATCGTACCCTTCTCCACGGCCTTCCGGATCGATCCCGCCCGCATGATCTCGCTGATGGCGTACAGGTGGTGCTTGTGCCCGCCCATCACAGGGTTCCCGGTCGAGATATCCATGCCAAGCGAGGTGCCGTACAGGCAGTACTCGATGTCATGGGTTGCGAGCGCGTTGCCGGCAAAGAGGACATCGACATAACCGTTCCGGATCATCGATGCAAGGGCATGCGCTGCACCGGTGTGGATGATGGCGGGTCCCCCGACAAGAGCGATTTTTCCGCCTTTTTTGCGGACATCGAGGATCTCCTTTGCGATCTTTGCGATAAGCGTCTCGCTGGGGCGTTCGGACGAGACCGTGCCGTGCATGAACTCGAACGTGCTCTGCTCGCGGGGCCGCTCGGGATAGGTGACGCTGACTCCCTGTTCCCCGACAACGACCAGGTTGCCTTTCCGGATCTTCCCGAGGGGCATGGCGGTTGCCGTCTTCCGGCCCGGGTCGACAACAATGAGGAAGTCCATCTCGATTGCGCTGACCGGGATCCATTCTCCATTGTATTTCACCTGGGTGGGGTGGTTGGAGGTGGTGTAGAAGCCCTTGGGGACCACGCGGTCGGCCTCGGCAGGAACCAGGTAAACGTCCTTCACCTCGACCGGCCGGGCACCGAGTCGGTGGACTTCGGAGAGGATCGCATGGAGTTTCTCTTTCCCGGATGCGCCGATGCGCAGCCGCGCGAAACTCGTATCCGTCTTCTTCTTGCCAACTTCAAAGACAAGGATCTCGAAGTTACCGCCCATATCCATGACCCGGTCCATGAGCTGCATCATGATGCCGGAATCAATGATATGGCCCCGCAGCTCGATCTCCTGCGTCTCTACCATAGTACATTGATCTAGGGCGATGATCCTTAATATGCATTCTGGAAAAAATATGGCGAAATTACCCGTATTTTCTTACGATTGCCACAAATTGGGAAGAATTGGGACTGTTTCCGGGAGAAAACGCTTTACCCTGCGGGAGAATCCCTCAGGATGGCTTCGGCACGGTCGCGGTCCTGCCGGGTGTTGACGTTCAGGGCCAGCCCGGGCTCGCTCAGGAGGAGCCGGAATTCTTCCTGGTCCTCACCGGCACGGTCGCCCCGAAGGATATTTATTCCTGCCGGGCATGCTTCGATACCGCCGATCCGTTCCCGGTAGGGCATGCTCTCCCGGCAGGCGGTCACCATGGCTGCAGGGACCCACGTTGAGAGGGCGTCTTTCCCGGAAGAATCATAGGCCCGGGATATTGTTGTCACGATATCCGCAGTGATACAGGGAATATCCGAGACCGAGATGAAAAGCGGGTGTTCTTCATCCAGCGACTGCACGGCCTGGACCATGTCGTCCACGTACCCCCTTCCGTCGGTTTTGCATACCGGGATGTTGTTGGCCCGGCACCAGTTCAGGGTCATGGGAGTCCGGACCGATCCTGCGACAACCGGTTCGCACCCGGCCTCCCGGAAGGCCCGTACGACATACGCGATCATGGGCTGGCCGCAGATCAGGATAAGGGCTTTTTCCCCGCTGTTGAGCCGGCTGCCGGAACCCCCGGCCATGATCACTGTACGCATGCAGCAAGTGCCTCGATGAGGATCCTGTTCTCTTCCCGGTTCATGACCGCGACCCGGATGGATTCCGGCAGGCCAAACGATGTGCAGTCGCGGACAAGGACGCCCCGTTCTGCGAGTGCCTCGCAGAGCGGGGTCGCCTGCCGCCCGCAGTCAGCCAGCAGGTAATTAACCTGTGAGGGCGTGCACTGCATCCCCAGCGCTTCCAGTTCCGCGGCCAGGAACGCCCGCTCCTTCTCGATAACTGCCCGGGATGCTTCGAGTTCATCCAGGTGCAGGAGGGCTTCCATGGCATAAGCCTCGGCATAGGCATTCACGCACCAGGGAGAGCGTGCGGTCTCGATCATCCCGATGAGTGCCGGGTCGCCAAAGCCGTACCCGAACCGGATTCCCGGCACGGAGAATGACTTGGTCAGGGACCGCAGGACAAAGAGCGAGGGATCGCGGACATCGGAAACGCTCTGATGCGGGTCGGAGAGTTCGATGAAGGCCTCATCACAGAAGAGGACCGTTCCGGATTCCTTTGCAGCCCTGAGCCGATCGAGAACTTCCGGCTTTGGCAACAGTCCCCCGGTCGGGTTGTTGGGGTTGCAGAGAAAACGGACGGCTGCACACAAGGGATCGGTAGTGCGGGCAGCTCCTGCAAGCCGGGCCGAGAGATCGTATTCGCCAAAAGTCGGAGCTTCGACAAAGAACGAACGCGGGGCGGACGGGTTCCGGAACACCACTGAACAGAAGACACGGATCAGTTCTATGGATCCGTTCCCCACGCAGATCTCTGCAGGGTCCCGGTGGAACACCTTCCCGATCCGTTCCTTCAGCTCGGTGTACGAATCGTCCGGATAGTATTTCAGGCAGTCGGGATCCAGGTTCCATGCGAACCGCGGGGGGCATGGGTTGACGCTCGCGCTGAAATCCAGCACCGATTTACGGGTTTTTTCCAGCTGCCGCTTTCCCAGTCCCCCATGTACAGCCCGTTCCGGAAAGCCAACAACCAAAGAATTCCGCTCCTTTTCTCAAATACTAGGCTATTCTGTCATAAATGCGTTGTGAAGCCGATTTTGCCGGCAAAGAAAAAAGTATTTATAGGTAAGCGTGTTATTTTGATTCATCTGGTTAAGTCAGACACAAGCATTCTCTTTGTCTGACATATGAACGACAGAAGCCAGACATATGTCAGCAATGTGAGATACAATGATGCAAAGAATCACGCTCCGGTTGCCCGAACAGCAGATCAACCTGCTCCAGCAGATGGTAGATTCGGGGGAATACCCGAATGTATCGGAAGCGGTCCGGGCAGCAGTCCGTGAACTTGTAGAAAAACGAGCAAGTCGTGTCCTTAAGGAAAGTGACCAGGTTTCATTCAAGGTTTGAGAGGGTAGATATGCAGAGTATTATCAACGACGCACTCAAAAATGCCGAGCTCGAAAAAGAGATCAACAAGCCCGGCAGCGCAAATGCAATGGAAGATGACTTTGTCGG
>Ga0265297_10008424_pt1 | contig 13751 bp, 15 predicted proteins | sample Munlanlwell13791_FD_192502 | JGI IMG/M metagenome (GOLD analysis project Ga0265297, IMG submission 192502) | Leachate microbial communities from a municipal landfill in Southern Ontario, Canada - Leachate well 137-91 | ecosystem: Engineered > Solid waste > Landfill > Unclassified | place... | reverse complement strand
ATACTCAGTTCCTTTTTCCTTTTTCAATTGGGTCGGGGATTGCAGTAAACGTCTTTTTTTTCCTTTCGGGATACGGTCTCGCGATGTCGGCATTCAAAAATTATCTAAAGCCGATTCCATTTTATATTCGAAGATTCTTTAAGATCGTTATTCCACTTTGGATAACATTACTGTTGTTGTATCTTGCTGACTTTTATATTTTGGGGAAAACATATAGTACAACCTCAATTGTTCAAAGCTTTCTTGCGTGGTTTCCATCAGCAAACATTTGGACTGATATAAACTCACCGTTGTGGTATATAACAATTCTATTTTTCTTTTATCTTATTTTTCCTATTGTGTTTCGTCCGTGGCATCCATATCTTTCCGCGTTTCTCGTATTGTTGTGCGGGGGAGTGTTTGCTTCGTTTGCCCCAATAGGTGTGCATAATTTATATGAGGCACATTGGATGCTTTTTCCGTTAGGAGTTCTCTTTGCCTCGTTTGCTCACACGCGTTTGTTGGTACTTCCAAAACTTTCGAGATCCCGCTGGATATTTGGAGCGCTCACTTTTGTGGTTGGGTGTGTTTTATTGTATGGATATGCAGAGATTGGAACTAAATATGAACAATATGTAAGTATTGGGATGTTGCTGTTGTTTTTCTTGGCTTTTTGGCTCATTCCACTTCGCTCTGAATTGGTAGAAAAGATTGGGAAATATTCGTTTGGAATGTATCTCATCCATTGGCCACTTATGTACCGCTACGGTGTGTGGTTTAAGGTTCTCCCGCCATGGTTTGCAACACTGGTTGGTATTGGTCTTTCATTCGGTTTTGCATATTTGTTAAATTTGTTGGTTCAGCTCATTCTCAAAAAAAGAGGGGAATAAAAAACTGGGTCAAACGACCCAGTTTTTTTTATACCTGATGATGTAAGTGTTCTTTTTCTTGTCCCTTGTCTATTTTGAGAGTGAAATAGGTTCCTACGAATGCACCAAGCATTGCGGGTACTAAGTACCAATTGTTTCCTACATATTCAATTGCCGCAAATCCTGCAAAGAGAACGATAAGAGAAGAAATTGATGCTGCGGAAAACATTTTTCTGTCAGACACACGACGAATATAAATTGCCCAAAAGACATCTGAGAGAGTAGTTACTACAAAAACCATAAGTGCTTTAGCAATACTCACTTCGTGTAATGCCAATATCGCTTGTTCTATCATATGGAAATATTATGCTTTATATAAACAAAAAAGTCAATTAAGTCTTAATCTTCTTATCTTGTACTTTCTGTAAAATTTTCTTCACATTTTCAATCGTCTCAGGCATCAGTATGGAAAGGGGATATGCAACAATTTTTTTCTTTTTCAAATCCTTTATTTTCTTTTCAACCTCTTTTGGAGTTATTGTGTCGCACTTGCTCAAAAACACATATTCTTTCTTGTTTTCAAGTTCTGGGTTGTGTTCAATAAGTTCGTTTTTAATTATCTCATAATCCTTTGCAGGATTTTCTGATTCCGCAGAAATAAGATGAAAGAATGTTTCAGTTCGTTCAACGTGACGCAAAAATTTTGTTCCCAATCCCTTTCCCGTTGATGCTCCCTCAATAAGTCCGGGGATGTCAGCAAGAATAAGATCAAAAAATACTCCAAGATTTGGTTCAAGTGTAGTAAATGGATAATTCGCAACTTTTGCAGATGCTCTGGTGATTTCGTTTAATAAACTTGATTTTCCCGCATTTGGAAAACCAATAAGACCAACGTCTGCAATAAGTTTCAATTCAATACGTAATTTATATGTTTCTCCAGGAAGTCCTTTTTGTGCAAATTTCGGTGTAGTATTTGTTGATGATCGAAAGTGAAAATTTCCTTTTCCTCCTCGTCCTCCTCGCGCAATGATAACTTTTTCCCCGATCTTCATAATTTCCATATCAAGTCCAATATCAAGATTGTGAATCACCGTTCCCACGGGAACTCGAATAATAAGATCTTCGGCGTCAGCTCCATCATTGAATTGCTGTTTTCCTTGTTCTCCGTTTTTTGCACGGAATACTTTTTGATTTCTAAATTGTTGGAGTGCGCTCAAGTCCGCAATACCTTCAAAAATAACGGCGCCTCCGCGCCCCCCACTTCCTCCAACGGGACCTAAACTTCCTTTGTTCTTATTGAATGAAACGTTTCCATCACCCCCATTTCCTCCATATACAGTTATCCCAACATCATCTATCAACATAGGGGTAGTATATCGTATAAAGGCGTAGGTATAAAGTATGATTTACCCCGAGTCTCGATGCTCTCGACATTGCTGTTTGTAGCTATTCGCTTCGCTCATAGACAAACAGGGAATCTTAGCTCGCGGTGTGATTTCTCAAATTCCTTGAGAAATCAAAAGCCCGCCAAACGGCGGGGTAATTATTATTCCTTTATAGGAAATGCATCACAGCGATCGCGATGAACAACAAATATGCATTTGTGCTTTTTGGTTGTTTTTTCGAAAACGAGAAAGTCAGTGCTTATAGTGGTTTGTTGGCGTAACATTTCATCGCGGAATTTAGATTGGGGAACGTCCTCAAATCCAAATCCTCGAAACACGCACATACCCATATCAACCGGATCAAGTATCTTTACTCTGAATTTTTTTCCCTTGTCTTCGGGCTTGAATGAGTGAGTTAATCCAGTAACACATCCGGGCACCCATCTGAATCTAGAAAGTGGAATACTCAAAAGGGCAACACGTGCAGAATCGGTAAGTTCAATTTCATGATTATGAAAAGCTGAATAAGCATGTAGGCTCATTTTTTTACTCCTTCTTTATTTGTGAATGTTGGCTACACGATAGTACAAATCTATCGTCGGGTCAATTTTTTAAATTAATTAAATTTGAAATTTGTAAATTACAATTTGAACCTGTATTCTAATATACGTTGTACAGATATTTTTTTGCTTTCTATCTTACTTCTTATCACTAATAGTTAAAATTTATTCACATGCCCGACCTAAAAAAACATCTTAAAAAACATTTTGGCTATGAAACATTCAAACCTCACCAAGAAGAAATTATTCGCTCAGTCCTAGATGGAAAAGACACGTTGGCACTTCTTCCAACAGGAGGAGGAAAGTCGCTTTGTTACCAGTTGCCCGCAATGATTTTTCCAGGAATGACTGTGGTTGTGTCTCCTTTAATTTCTCTAATGAAGGATCAGGTTTCTGCGCTTAAAAAGGTGGGTCTTCCCGCTGCATTTTTAAACAGCAGTATTGGAAAAAAAGAAGAACGGTTGGTAATGGCATCAGTAGATAATAAAGAGGTTAAATTGCTCTACGTTGCTCCAGAACGTTTAATGAAGCCAGATTTTTTGGGTTTTATGGCGGACAAAGATATTTCACTCATTGCAATCGATGAGGCACATTGTATTTCAGAATGGGGACATGATTTTCGTCCTGAATATAGGAATTTGTATACCATCCGTGAACATTGGAGCGGAGTTCCAGTGATTGCATTAACCGCGACCGCAACGCGCAAGGTGCGCGAAGATATGGTTCGTCAGTTAGCTTTTTCTGGTCATGGATCATTCACGGGAAGTTTTAATCGTCCAAATTTATATTATGAGATTCGTGCAAAAGATAATGCATATTATGATATGCAAGATTATATCGAGCGACACAAGAAAGCGTCAGGTATTATTTATTGTCACAGTCGTGCATCCGCAGAACGTGTTGCAGAAGAGTTAACGTCAGATGGTATTGATACACTTCCATATCATGCAGGACTCACCACGAAGGAGCGTGCATATAATCAAGAAAAATTTATGAAAGGGGAAGTGCGCGTTATCACCGCAACTATTGCATTCGGTATGGGAATCGATAAACCAGATATTCGTTTTGTATTTCACTATGATCTCCCAAAAAATATCGAAGGGTATTATCAAGAAACAGGGCGAGCGGGGAGAGATGGAAAACCATCTGACTGTATTTTGTTTTATAGTCCGCGAGACTTAATGAAGCATCAGTATTTCATAGATCAAATGCCAAATCGCCATCGTGCAGCGGTCTGTGAAGCACAACTACAAGCAATGGCGACATTTTGTACCGCATATCGTTGTCGCCGCGCAATGCTTTTAAACTATTTTGGAGAAATAACTTCTTCCCCAAATTGTGGTAACTGCGATATCTGCTCGCCCCGTTAGAAGAAAAATCTTCGTTCGGGGCTCCCTCCGATAATACACACTACTTGATACTTAATACTATTGTGTTACCATATTTTTAGTTCCTAGCACTACTTGCGAAGTCGGACCAATCAATAGCAGGAATGGAAATCCTGTGTCCGAACCTTTCTCAATAAGCAACATTTACCTTCGTGGTATGAAGACAACACTTATAAGTGTTGATTGGGTCCGAATCCCTCGGAATGGGTGGCGAATCGGTAACAACGGATATGCGGAGAATAGATAGGAGACTATGAAGTATACCTTCTGGGGTATAAAGAGTCGTTAATGATAATACTATCCAACGTTGCGAAAGTTCAAAACTGCTTATTTTCTTCCCGGCTCAGCTTGAGCCGGATTTTTTATACATACTACTTAATACTATCTACTTTTTGGGTGTATACTTATCTTATGAACGAAATGGCAAAACGACCCGAAAAACCAAGCCTTGAAGAAGAGATAGTGAAAAAGGCAAAAGAATTGGGTCCAAATAGTCCTGAAGTAAAAGAACTTGTTTCTCAGTGGACTATCGAACAGGAACAACTTGTTGAGAGTAAAAAAGACAAAACTGGGGGTATTAAACTCGATATAAATCGTGCAGATCTTTATTACAAAATTGGACTCTTTGATGAATCATACGAAAGTGCGTGCGCAGCTATGGATCAAGCAGAAGAAGTTGGTTCTGAAGAACTTTTTAATAAGGCACAAGATCTCGCAGAAAAAATCTCCAAAGCATAGTGTTGGTCTATGGGTTGGTTTTTTTATACATTACGTAGTATCACCGCCTTTGGCGGGACCCCGCTATGCGGTGGCTTGATATTTACTACTGTTCGTTGTATTCTATGCTCATTCATTAACAAACAAAGCGAGGTTTCCAGTGGAAACAAAAATCTATAATCTTTCGTTTTTATTCCGAAATCTTCTGTCTATGCTTATGCAAAGTCCTGAGACAGAATTTTTTCCTGCAGAACATGCAAATCTGAAGGATCTTGTGTACATCCTTCAAGAGCATCTAAAGATAATTAATAACAAAGAATCGGAGCTCCCTAAAGATATTTCGATTCCGATTCTAAATTTATATCTAAAGCTAAAAAGGGCGATGTATAATAATCTGGATGAATTCAAATATCTATGCGAAAGAATCTTTCAGTATGAAAAGGACAAGAGAGCTATAGACCTAAATATCGATAAAAAATTAAGAAGTCACATGCTGAAAGTCATCAACCAACTTGAAGATGATGAATACATTGAAGTTCAGATTGCATCAGAAAATGCCGACAATGTTCTTTTCGTAGAAAAAAATCCATTCGTCAAAATTAATCTACCATGTTCGCACGAAGGATCTTTTATTAATTTCTTTCTTGAAACACTCAAAAGTAAAGGATACTGTCTCGGAATGGCAGCAAAAACGGAAATCGATAAATGCGGTTTTGTAATAACAGGCATTGAAGAGGATTCAGAAGACAAGCTGTATACTCTCATTAAGAGTTATTGCGGTCAGCACAATCTTTTGTTCGGTTCGCACGCCGATGAAAAACTCACATTCGGTGATCTTAAAGTTAATGATTCTTTCATAGGATTTCCTATGGCAGGTGATAACCACGGTCATGGCGGATATCTTGGTGGTCATCTTATTTACGTAAAAATTGAACCGGACGAACATGGCGATAATGCTGTCCGCTTTCTCGGCAAAGGAACAAGGTCAAAATTCCCCGACGCTATGAAGGTTCTCAAGGTTTCATAGCCAACCCCCACATCGGGGGTTTTATATTATAAAAATATATTTATACTTAACATATTATATGAAATTTTTTCTCTCATATCGTTTCACAGGCGAAGATCCAATAGTGCTCGAACAAACACTTTCACAGATTAAAGCAGCATTGGAAAGTGCTGGTCACTCGGTTTTCTGTTCTTTTTGGTCAGAACAACATTTTCGCGACAATAATTTTTCGAATAAGCAGATTTTGGATTATGCATTAGAAAATCTCGATTCCTCAGATATTTATTTTGCATTTATCAAATCTTCAGATAAAAGCGAGGGAATGCTTTTGGAAGCTGGCTATGCATATGCAAAGAAAAAACCAATTTGGGTAGCAATAAAGAATGGAGTAAAAACAACATTTCTTACTGAGCTCGCCGAAAAAGTTATTGAATTCAAAATACTAGACGATTTATCTCAAAAACTTTCAAAATAAAATACCCCATTTGGGGTATTTTTATACGTAACGCATACTACTAAATACTGTCTACTATTCTACGGGCAGTTTTCCGCTTTCCTAAATCCAGCCTCAATTGCATCATCTTCAAAACAAAAATATTGTTCTCCTTTTCTTGTATCAATTTTCACCTTGTCATAGTTATCGCAACCGGGAATAAGATATGTTTTTCCAAAACCTTTTTCTGAAATATTTCCCTTAACATTACATTCAGGAAATGGGGGACCGAGATCAATTTCCCGTTCTTCGTTCACTGGCGTTGTTGTCACTGTTTTGCACGCACTCCAAATTCCTTTCCCTTCTTTTTTTGCCTCTGCTTCTGCAGTTGCAAACAAATCACGATAACGATTGTCGGGGGACTCTTGTTGTCGCACCGCATATCCTTCTCGAATCATTGTTTCATTAATCAATATATTATTTTCTGTTGCGTCAGGATTGGGGAGTATGGCGTATCGAAGAAGTCGCCCATATTCATCAGTTCCCGAAATATCTTTCTCAAGTTTCACTTTCTTGTTTTCAATAAGTGATTTTAAATATTCGGTCGAACTCGCAAAATAACACGCACCTTCTTCTGGCGCATTAATGCCAATAAGGCGAACTTTTGGTCCGTCTACTATAGAGAATGTATCCCCATCAATAACCTTCAAAACCATCTGGGTGTCCGCATCAATGTTCGCTGGAACTGGTTATCCCGTGTTCTTCACTATCTTGTATCCCGTGAGCCCTAAAGCCGCCATAAGTGCCAAAATTGCCCCAATAACCGCTGGTTTATTCATATATTCATTATATCTCAATAGGATATTAACTATTGACTATTTTTGCTTTATGTGCTTTACTAGACATAAGTTGTTTTAAACAACCTATACCAAAGTTGGTATAACTCTTTAATAATTAATCGGAGGTTTCAATGAAAAAAATTCTTTTGTTTGCACTTTTCATCATCGTTTCATTTCTTGGAACGGGATGTCACTCAGTTGATGTAAATGGTGACGAAGAAGCAGTACTTATTAAGCAGCCATGGTTCTTTGGATCTGGTGGTGTTGATGATACCCCAGTTGAACCGGGACAGACATGGGCAGCATTTTCTACATCGGATGTAAAATTTAAAACAACACCGGTAACCTACAAAGAAACATTTGATGATTTAATCACAGATGACAACACGCCGGTCGATTTTGACCTATATGTTGAACTTCAGGTTATAAAAGGAAAAACACCGGAATTGTACAAAACATTCGGCATTGATTGGTATCAAAATAACATTGCACCAACTATTCGGCAGCTCGTAAGAGATAAGGCAAGCCAATATAAAATGTTTGATCTTGCCGGTAACAGAGAAGTGCTTGCAAACGTTGAAAAATATGTTTTTGATAATCTCGCAGAACACATGAAGAAAAAGGGAATTACAGTTACGCTGAACCGGACAATTATGGGAAAAGTAACCCCACCGAAAGATGTGCTTGAAGAAACTCAACGAACCGCAGCACAAAATCAAAGTGCACTTACGCAGGATGCAAGAGCAAAAGCGGAAACTGCTCGAAGACAGGCAGAAATAAATAAGGCCATAGCAGATAATGCATACAAAAATCAGATGAATATGACCACGACGGAATATCTTCATCTGAGAGCTCTTGAAATTGAAAAAGAAAAAGTTGAATTGATCCGCGGCAAAGAAAATATAACAATCTTATTCGGCGCCACTCCGACAACATATTCGGTTAATAAGTAATTTCATTCATAACCCTCGCGAAAGCGAGGGATTTTTTTATTTAGATATTATGAGTAGTACGTTATACTGTTTCTATGGAGTCATTTAAACAATCCGTTGTTCCGATAATTCGTGAAGTAAAGGATATTGTTCTTCCATTTTTTGGTAATGTGGAACAGATTCGCCATAAAGATGATTCGGGTCAAAATTTAGTTACCGAACTAGACGTGAAAGTTGAATCATTTGTGTCTGAGCGTCTAAAAGGGTTATATCCATCAATTCAATTTGTCGGCGAAGAAGGCGGGGGAGATAGAACCGCAGAACGATTTTGGCTTTTGGATCCGATAGATGGGACATCGCATTTTATCCGTGGATTGCCTTTTTGTACCACTATGCTTGCCCTTGTTGATAAGGGAGAGGTGGTCTTTAGTGTCATCTATGATTTTGTACGAGACGAAATATATGTTGCAGAAAAAGGTATGGGAGCAACAAAAAATGGAGTGCCAATACATGTAAGCGCTCGACCATTGCGTGAATCATATGTTTGTTTGGAAATTAAACAAGATACAGCTGAAAACGAACAATTGTTTCAAAAAGTGACAAAACAGATTGTTTTCTTCAAATCAGTAAACGCAGGATTTGAATATGCAATGATTGCATCAGGAAAATTGGACGCACGAATATGTTTTAAACCATTTGGAAATGATTATGATTATGCGCCGGGTTCACTTCTCGTAAGGGAGGCTGGTGGCATTGTTACCAATGTTGGAAGTAAATCATACGACTATCGCAATCTTGATTTCATCGCAGCAAATCCATTGGTATACAAAGAATTAACCGAAGGAAAAGATGCATTATTCCCAATAAAATAAAAACACCCAAAAGGGTGTTTTTTGTTACTTTGTTGTGATTTTCTTAATGCTATATCGCACCGTATGTGGTGTGAATGAAACAATTTCTAATCCCTGAGGATAATTAATCATCGATTCAGAAAGTGTTGCGCGCTTGCTCCCCTCAGAATCATTTTGAACATCAATGGTTACTTTCACTGAATCATCCTTAAATAATTTAAAATCAGGTGCTTTTCCGGCGAGTGTAATAGTCACTGTTTCGGGAGTTATGGTATCTACTGCATAATCGTTTGGTACAGATCTAAATTCAATAGGAGCAATAATTTGTCGATTAATTAATCCGCTTTGTGCTGAGATTGCAAAACCAATCCATACGCAAAGTGCAATCACTGCAGCACTTAATTTTAAGGCTGTATTATGTGTGAAGAATGCGTGCCATTGTGCACTAGGTGTCGGATCAGGAATTTGATCAGAAAGAAATTCCTGTAATGCATCTTTTAACTCAATCATCTCTTTTGTTTGGGTTAATTTTCCTTTGTAGGTGTAGGAAACAATTCCTCGTTCTTCGGAGACGACAATAGTGAATGCATCACTTCGTTCTGAAATACCAACAGCAGCACAGTGTCGAGTTCCCATAAGTTCTGATTTAAATTTCTCTGAAAGTGGCAAACGAACGCCAAATTTTTCAATGCGATTATCTTTAATGATTATCGCACCATCATGTCCGGGTGATGAATCATCAAAAATACTTAATAGTAATGGAAGTGAAATTTTTCCAAATAAACCAGTGCCGCCATATATAAATTGATCGATGGTTTGTCGTCCAGGAAATACAATAAGAGCCCCCGTCTTTGTCTCCTTAAACTTTTGAACAGACGCCATAATGTCGTTAATGGTTGTTTCGGTGAGCGTTGATTTTGGTTTCAAAAATGAGAGCGATCTCCATGTTGCGAGCCACTCAAAGAAATAGCGAATTTCTCTTTGGAAAATAACCACGATGATAAAGAAAAAGAAGGGGAATATTGTTTGAAATAACACGCGGGTAAGATATAAATCAAATACTTTTGCCACCGCAAAAATAAGTCCAAAAAGAACCGCACCCGTCACGATAAATGTTGAGTGTGTTCTCTTGATAAGAAGAAAAGCAATGTAGAGTAAAAAAGCGATAAGCAATACATCGAAAAAATCTTTTACACCAAAAGAAAAATTAGCTTGAGTAAGCGCTGATAATATTGAATTGAAAATCTGTGATAACGAGGTAAATTTCATAATACGCATAGTATAATGCAAGATTAAAAACTTGACAAGATATCAAAAAAAGTTCGCTTCGCTTTTGTATTAATTCATTCCAATGACAATGACAATGTCATATGGAGAATCGCTGTCGAGTGTCACTTCGTTTGCTCTGTATAACATTTCAGTGATTCTTAAAATATCCCTTACCGATTCAGGAAATAGCTTTTTTGTTGTTTCCTTTATTTTTATAAGTGTTATTTGTTCACGCTTCGATGCATTTCCTGTTACTAAAACCTTATATCCACCCTTAGTAATAATTGAGGAAAGTTCGGCCGCTTTTCCACTAATTCCTGTGCTATTGAGTACCGATATAGCAATAAGCGATTTGTTTTCTGGTTTTTTCTCTACTTCTATTGGAGTAGTAGTCGTGTTTTTTATCTCAATAGAAGAACTTGATGCAATTTCAGATGTGGAAGAACTTGATTCCATTCTTTTTGCGACATCCGCATATAATTGTGTTTGCACAATAAGTTCTTGATCTTTTGTTTTTTGCTCTTCTATAAGTGCAGAATCAATTGATTTCGATATAAATGTTGCAAAAAAAACAAGAAATCCAATAAAAACTAAAATAATGATGGCGGTAACTATCGGGTATAAATGGCGAGAAAGAGACTTTAATCTCATAGGACAATGATTACAGCGAAAAATAAGAAAGGAAGACAAAAAAGCCAATAATAATTGCGGCGAACACACAGAGAACAACGACTCCCGCCGCTATATCTTTTATCCTTCCCACGGCGGCATCTTTATTAGGTTCGATTTTATTGAGTGTGTCTTCAAATGCGGTATTTATGACTTCAGCAGTAAGCACAAGAGTCACTGCAATCACAATGAGTCCCATTGAATTAAGTGAAAAGTCCAAAAAAAACATTCCAATAAGAACAAAAAAAGCCACTGTTGTTTGAATGCGAAAATTTCGTTCTTCGCGCCAAACATATTTTAGGCCTTCAAATGCATACATAAAACTCTCAACAAATCGTCTCATTGGTTCATAATATCACACATAAAGTATAATAAAAGGAATGAGACGTGTATCAACATATTTAGTAATAATTGTAATTTTCGGGATTCTCGTGAGTGGATTTTGGGTTCAGCAAAAATATTTTAAGAACTCAAAAGCACAATATATTACCGAAAATGTAGTACGCGGTTCAATAGAAGAAATGGTTAAGGCGCGTGGAGAGGTTGTTTCAGAGAAAGAATTTGCACTTGGTTTTCCGTTTTCTGGAATTGTCGAGCGCATTTATGTTCGTGACGGAGAAAAAGTAAAGCAGGGTACGCCACTTGTAAAATTGGACACAAAAGATTTAGAGATCGAAAAAAATCGTCTTACAAGTGCAATTGCACAGGCAACGGTAAATCTTGAGAAATTAAAATCAGGATATACCAAAGAGGATTTAAATATTCTTTCCGCAAGAGTATCAAGTGCCCGTGTAGCGACAAATTCTGCAGTGAAGACATTACAAGATGCAAATATTGATGCATATGCAAAAACTGATGATAGTATTAGGACAAAACTTGATGCAATGTTTTCGAACCCAAAAAGCGAGCCACAACTTTCTTTTCCTATTGCAGATCAACAACTTTCAATTGATATACAAAATCTCAGAAAATCATTTGGATATATCTTGGAAACTTGGAAACGCGAACTCGATTCAAATATTGACATTGAAACGAAAAGCACTCATTCACAAGAGAATCTAAAATTAATGAATCAATTGACGGAAAAGCTTGGGCTTGCACTCAATGATCTCATGCCAAATGACAAGGTCACACAAACGTCTATTGAGGCGTGGCGTGTGAGCGTGTCTGCATCAAGAACAGTAAATAATACGTCAATCACAACACTTTCAAGCGCAACCGAAAAATATAAAGCGGCAGCCTCTGCCTTAACGGTAGCCGAGGAAGAACAAAGCGCAAAACAAGCAGGAACACGTCCTGAGGATTTGGAAATCGCAAAACTGCAAATTCAGGAAGCACAAAGCGCTCGTGATGCTGTTTCTGAAAAAATAAAACAATCTGTTCTTCTTGCTCCATATGACGCAGTAATTACAAAAATTCATTATGATTCTGGAGAAATTTTTTCATTAGGAACTCCTGCAGTAACCGCTTCACTCAATGCACAAAAAATTCAATCAAATATCTCTGAGCTTGATATTGGAAAGATAAAAGAAGAATCAAATTCAGTTCGCATCACACTTGATGCATTTCCTGATGAAGAATTTTGGGGAAAGGTTACCCTCATTGATGCAATGCCGGTAATTGATGGAACGGATAAATATTTTCGAGCGAACATTTTCTTTGCGGTAGGAACAAGCACTGTGCGCATTCGTCCAGGGATGAGTGCGGACGTTTTCATAAACACATCAAAAAAAGATAATGTACTCCTTATTCCAGAAATTGGTATTACGCGAAAAGAGGGAAAAAGCTATGCCTCAATTTTAGAAAATAATGGAAAACCTCGTGAAATAGAGGTAAAAACAGGCATTTCAGACGGCGATCGGATTGAAATAAAGGAGGGACTAAAAGAAAACGATCGTGTGATAATTGTTGAAAACTAATGATTCACGAAAAGGATATCGAACGTGAGCAAGTTGATGTGGTGTGTGGAATGCATTGTAAACGTTTTCCGCACGTGAAACCCATACGCGTGGACTATGAAGGCCGCGAATTTATTTTTTGTGGCGATGGCTGTCATGAACGATTTAAGGAAAACCCAAAACGATATATGGGGGAACCGTTAATGCACATCGTGGGAGTTAATAAAATATTTAGAAACGGAGACGCAGAAACTCATGTATTGAAGGGAATTGATTTACATATTTGGGAAGGTGATTTTATTTCTATCATCGGAGCAAGCGGATCGGGGAAATCAACATTGTTAAATATTTTTGGACTTCTTGATAGACCGACATCGGGCCAGTTGTTTATAAGAGGAAAGGACGTCTCAAAGTTTTCTGATATTGAACGTGCTCTTTTTCGTTCAAAAATGTTTGGATTCGTCTTTCAGCAATATAATTTGATTCCATGGCTTACTGCATATGAAAATGCAACTATTCCAAATATTTTTGGTGGAAAAAAACCAGACAGACAAGCGCTTCTTAAATATTTTGAATTTATGGGAATTAAAAATCGTTCGCACCATCTTCCTGCACAAATGTCTGGGGGCGAACAACAACGTGTTGCACTCATTCGCGCAATTGCAAATGATCCAATAATTATTTTGGGAGATGAACCGACGGGAAACCTCGATTCAAAGACGGGAGAAAAATTGCTTGATATGCTTATTGATTTGAAAAAGCGTTTCAATAAAACATTGATTATCGTCACGCACGATCGTGATATTGCTGAGATGGCAGACGAGATAATTACCTTGAAAGACGGCGAGGTTGTTCCTGATTCAATGGTTCATAAGAAAACATATACCGAATAATTATGTTTAAAGAATATCTTTCTCTGACATTAAAGGGGGCGCGCCACCGACCAATGAGAAGTT
>Ga0265297_10008423_pt1 | contig 13751 bp, 12 predicted proteins | sample Munlanlwell13791_FD_192502 | JGI IMG/M metagenome (GOLD analysis project Ga0265297, IMG submission 192502) | Leachate microbial communities from a municipal landfill in Southern Ontario, Canada - Leachate well 137-91 | ecosystem: Engineered > Solid waste > Landfill > Unclassified | place... | reverse complement strand
AGCGAAGATCTCTGTAAGGGGTCCGGGCGTTCGATAAAAAACTTTCATCTCTTTGATGCGCTTTTAGAATGCAAAGAGTTTTTGAATGCATTTGGCGGCCATGCTCATGCCGCAGGAATAGTGATCACCAGAGAGAGCATAAAAGATTTTAAGCATAGCATCAACCGCCTGGCCCATGAGAGATTGTCTTTGGAGGATTTGCTGCCCAGCCTGGATATCGATATGGAAGTGGCTATCAGCCAGTTGAACGAAGATATAGTATCGGAATTGGAAAAACTTGAGCCTTTTGGCGCAGGCAACCCGGAGCCTTTATTTTATACAAGGAATTTAAAGTTAAAAGGCCAGCCGCAGGTTTTAAGCCGGGACACATTGAAATTCTGGGTTACTGACGGAGAAGTGACTTTGCAGGCAATAGGGTTTGGTATGGGTAGTTTTAAAGAGAGCCTCATGGAAGCAGCTTCTTTTGATCTGGTTTATAGCCCGCGGATGGATAGCTGGAGAGACGAGACTTCGCTCCTCTTAGAAACGAAGGATATTTTCCTTAAATGATTTTTACGCTTTTTTGAAGGCACCCTTTTTGATACATTTCGTGCAGACATACATTTGCGTAGGATGGCCCTTAATCAAGATGCGCATTTTTTGCAGGTTGGGCAGGAATTTACGTTTCGTCCAGCGGCTTATCTTGCTGCCGGTGCCGCCTTTACTTTTGTATTGGCCTTTTCGGGTAACAAGTTTACCTGTAAGTTCGCCTTTTCCGCATAAAGTACATTTTTTAAACATATTGATTCGCTCCTTTAATAGGTAGTTAAGTATACTCAAAAAATCAAATATTGTCAAGCATAATGAATAAAGTCTTAGAAGGTTTGAATAAAGAGCAGCTGGAGGCGGTTACACATAAAGAAGGCCCTTTGTTGATCATTGCCGGCGCAGGCACAGGCAAGACAACAGTGATCACGCGCAGGATCGCCTGGCTTTTATCAAGCGGCTTAGCCAAGACCAATGAGATATTGGCGCTTACTTTTACGGATAAGGCAGCGCGGGAAATGCAGGAGCGCGTGGATATCCTTGTGCCTTACGGCTACACGGATATCTGGATCTCTACTTTTCATGCCTTTGGAGATAAATTACTGCGCGAGAACGCGCTTATTGCCGGTCTGAACCCGGATTTTAAGGTTTTGACGCAGACCGAAGCAGCTGTTTTTTTCCGCGAGCACCTTTTTGAATTCGACCTTTCCTATTACCGGCCCCTGGCTGAACCCACCCGTTTTATTGAAGCTATGATATCGCTTACCAGCCGCGCCAAAGACGAGGATATCTCGCCAAAAGAATACGTTAACTTTGCCCGGGATTTAGTTAAAAAGTCCAAAGCCAGCCCGGAAGATAAAACATTGGAAGAATACGCTCTTATGCAGCAGGAAACAGCGCTTAGTTATGCCAAATACCAGGAGTTACTTGGCCAGGGAGGCCTGGTTGATTTCGGGAATCAGTTTTATCTGGCGCTGCAGCTTTTAAGAGGACACCCGTTAATCCTGAAAAAATATCAGGAGCAGTTCAAATATATCCTGGTGGATGAGTTCCAGGATACTAATTTCGCCCAATTCCAGATAGTAAAGTTATTGGCCGGAGATAAAAAGAATATCACGGTTGTGGCTGATGACGACCAGTGTATCTATAGGTGGCGCGGGGCAGCTTACAGCAATGTTCTGAATTTTGTGGACGATTATAAAGAGGCAGAGAAGATCAGCCTGATCCGGAATTATCGTTCTACGCAACCGATACTTGATAGCGCTTACCGGCTTATACAGAATAATAACCCCGAGCGTTTCGAAGTAAAAGCGAATATCGATAAACATCTTATTGGCCTGACTAAAGAAGGAAACCCGCCCCAGCACTTGCATTTTGATACTAATTCTACGGAAGCGGATAATGTCGCTAAAATCATTAAGGATAAGGTAGGCTCAAAAGATTTTAAGTACCGCGATTTTGCGATTTTAGTGCGTTCTAATTCCGATGCGCAAAGTTTTCTGCAGGCAATGAATATGCAGGGGATCCCCTGGCAATTTAGCGGTAACCAGGGTCTTTATTCAAGAGAAGAGGTGCGGCTCTGTATCAATTTCCTGCGCACAATCGCTAACTTTGCCGATTCCTTAAGCCTGTATTATTTAGCAAGCTCTGAGATCTATTCTTTGAACCTGGCGGAATTAAGTTTATGCACGCATTACGCTAAGCGCAGGAATAAACCGCTCTATAGCGTATTCCAGGATATCGTCGATATCACGGAATTAGAGCAGGTCAGCGAGAAATCAAAAGATAAGATAAAGAATATCCTGGAGGACCTTGAAAAATTCTTAAAAATTTCCCGTGAACAGACTACCGGCAGGTTGCTTTATAGCTTCCTGACCGAAACCGGCTACCTTAAGAAACTTACCCAAAATCCTTCGCTTGAAAAAGAAACTAAGATCCAGAATATCTCCAGGTTTTTTAATATAGTAAGTAATTTTGAACTGGTAGCAAAAGAGGATCGCGTGATCAGCTTTGTCAATTACCTGAATCTTATGATCGACGCCGGCGATGATCCGCCTACTGTGGAGGCAGACCTGGATTCTGATGCCGTCAATGTCCTGACGATACATAAGGCAAAAGGATTGGAATTCAGAGTTGTATTTTTAGTCAGCCTGGTGAACGGCCGTTTCCCCTGGCCCAGGAGGAGCCAGCCTATTGAATTACCCGACGCCCTGATCAAAGAGATCCTGCCTACCGGAGATTTTCACATCCAGGAGGAGCGCAGGCTCTTTTATGTAGGGATGACCCGCGCCAAAGAAGAGCTGTATTTGACCAGTGCTTCAGATTATGGCGGCGCCCGTTTAAGGCGCGTAAGCCAGTTTGTCCTGGAGGCCCTGGGCGAAGAGACGAAGGATAAAAAGATAAAGAAAGCCACTGCCTTGGAGACGATAGAGCGTTTTGCGCCTAAAAAAGATTCTCCGATGCCTAAGCCCGCGGCAAATCTCGAAGGCAAACTGGTAAATTTAAGTTATTATCATATAGACGATTATCTGACCTGCCCCTTAAAATATAAATATGTAAATATACTGCGTGTGCCTATCATGGAGCATCATACGGTCATATATGGCCGCGCTATGCATGAGACGGTAAGCAGGTATTTTCAGTTCAAGGCAGCGGGTAAAAAAGTAGATGCCGCAGATCTCGTGAACATATTCAAAGAAAATTTTGATCCGCAGGGTTTTTTAGACCAGAAACACCAGGAAGAACGTTTCCGCGTCGGCTCAAATGCTTTGATCAGATTTTTCGAGAAAGAAGAAGAACGCAAGGCCCAGCCTTTATTTATCGAGAAAGATTTTTCATTTATTTTGGAAGGCAATAAGATCACCGGCCGTTTTGACCGGATTGACCAGGAGGAAGATGGCGTAGTGATCATGGATTTTAAGACCTCCGAGATCAAGGGCCAAAAAGAAGCAGACCAGCGGGTAAGAGGGAGTTTGCAGCTTGCGCTCTACGCCCTCGCCTATAAAAATATATTCGGGGTTTTGCCTAAACGGGTAGAACTTTATTTTCTGGAATCCGGTATTATCGGCTCAAGCGGAATAGAAGAGAGCGGTTTGGAAGAAGTCAAAGATAAGATCAAAGAAGTTTCAGGCGGTATCCGTAAACAAGAATTTAATGCCAAGCCCGCGTATATGGCCTGCACTTATTGCGCCTATAACCAAATCTGCCCCTTTGCTATTATAAGATAAATTTGTTGTATTAAAGGAAGTTTCGCGCTACAATTACAGGAATTATTATGGACAAAAGATTGAATAAAAAATATATGATGCTGGCGATCCAGGAAGCGCGTAAGAATCTCAAGAGTATGCAGGGAGGGCCATTTGGCGCCTGTATCGTAAAAGATGGGAAGGTTTTAGCTGTCAGCCGCAATACGGTCTTAAAGACCGACGCTACAGCTCATGCCGAGGTAAACGCCATAAGGGCTGCCTCCAGAAAACTTAAGACTTTCGATCTTTCCGGGTGTATTATTTATTCTACTACCGAACCCTGCCCGATGTGCTTTAGCGCAATACACTGGGCCAGGATAGACGCTATAGTCTACGGAACCGATATTGCCGATGTAAAAAAATTAGGATTTTATGAATTGGATATACCCTGTAAAAAATTAAAGTCGTTGGGAAAAAGCAGGATCGAGATATTCCCGGATTTCCTCCTTGAGGAATGTAGTGCCTTATTAAGAGAGTGGGAGGGGCTGGAGTGCAGGGCAGTATATTAAAAAGGTATATAGAAAATATTGACTTATATTAAAAAAAGCGTATAATAGCTCTTTAAAGATAGGAGGTGAAAGAATTGGTTTTGGAAAAGGAAAGAAAGATAAAAATTATCGACGGCTTCAAAGTTCACGCCAGGGACACGGGTTCGACAGAAGTGCAGATTGCAATTCTGACAGAGAGGATTAATAGCCTGGGAGATCACTTCAAGCAGCATAAGAAGGATTTCCATTCTCGCCGCGGACTGCTTTCATTGGTAGGCAGACGCCGCAGACTCCTCAATTATCTCAAGAAAAAAGACGTCAAGAAATATGAAGAGGTCTTAGAGAAACTCTCTTTGAGAAAATAAACCGAGGCTTTATATTTATAACCTAAGGATAAACTTTCGATGACGCATAATGGTATCCAAAAAGTAAAATTTGGCAGGAATGATTTGGTTTTAGAGACAGGCAGGATCGCCAAGCAGGCAAACGGTTCGGTTACCGTGCAGTATGGCGGGACTGTTGTGTTGGTGACTGCTTGCATGTCCGGAGAGATCAGGGAAGGGCAGGACTTTTTTCCTTTGACCGTGGAATATCAGGAAAAAACCTATGCCGCAGGCAGGATCCCCGGAGGTTTCTTTAAGCGTGAAGGCAGGCCTTCAGAGAGCGAAATTCTTACCGCAAGGCTCATTGACCGGCCCATACGGCCTTTGTTTCCCGATGGTTTCTTAAACGAAGTGCAGATTATTGCCGTTGTCCTCTCCAGTGACGGAGAGAATGATCCTGATATCCTGGCAGTAAACGGCGCATCGCTGGCATTATCCATATCCGATATTCCGTTTAACGGGCCTCTTTCCTGCTGCCGCGTAGCGCATGTCAATAATGAATTTATCCTTAATCCCACATACGCAGAATTAGATATAGCGGATTTAGAGGTGGTTATAGCGGCGGGCGCTAAAGGTATTGTCATGTTGGAATCCCGGGCTAAGGAAGTCAGCGAGGAGATATATCTGGAGGCCGTAAAATTCGGCTCCCAGGCCCTCAAAGACATAATGCAGCTCCAGGAAGATTTTAAAAAGCAGTTTGGCAAGCCTAAAGCTGAGGACATAGAATATAAAAGAATAGAACCCGATCTTCAGAAGAGGGTTGAAGATTTAGCTACAGCAAGATTAAAAGAGATTTATAAGTTGACCAGTCAGGGCGAGAGGGTGGAGCAGGTGCATCTGTTGACCAAGGAATTAGAGGCTACCCTTGTATGCGAAGAATGTAGTGCTGATGATGTCAAAATGGCTTTAGATGAAGTAGAGAAAAAACAGATCAGAAAGAAAGTGCTGGAAGAAAATACGCGTGTAGATGGAAGGGGTTTTAAGGAGATCCGTCCGATAACTTGCGAGGTCTCTGTATTGCCCCGGACACACGGCTCAAGCCTTTTTACGCGCGGACAGACACAGAGCCTGGCAGTGACTACTTTGGGTACAGGGCAAGACGAGCAGCTCATCGAGGCGCTTGAAGGTGAGAAATATAAATCTTTTATGTTACATTACAGCTTTCCGCCTTTTAGTGTGGGCGAGACAGCACCGATGCGCGGGCCCGGGCGCAGGGAGATCGGCCACGGCGCATTAGCAGAAAAATCGCTTTTGGCAGTTATGCCTTCGAAGGAAAAATTTCCTTATACTATCAGGGTAGTTTCGGAGATACTTGAATCTAACGGTTCCTCCAGCATGGCTACGGTATGCGCGGCCACTCTATCGTTAATGGATGCCGGCGTGCCGATAAAAGATGCTGTCAGTGGCGTTGCTTTAGGCCTGATCAAGGAAGGCAATAAAGCAGTGATATTGACTGATATTGCCGGTTTAGAAGATCATTATGGAGATATGGATTTTAAAGTCGCCGGCACAAAATCAGGGATTACCGCTGTGCAGCTTGATCTTAAGATCGACGGCATCAGCTTAGACTTGTTAAGAGACTGCCTCGCTCAATCTAAAGAGGGAAGATTATTTATATTAGACAAAATGCATATGGCATTGGCTGATCCGCGCCAGCAATTATCGGCTTATGCTCCGCGCATAGATGTATTGAAAATAAATACGGAAAAAATAGGCGAGCTTATCGGGCCGGGCGGGAAAACGATCAAAGCGATCATTGCCTCTACCGGAGCAAGCATAGATATTAAAGACGACGGGACGGTCCTAGTCGGTTCCACCGATGCCGTAAAATCCGATGAAGCAATAAAGATGATCAAGGCGATAGTCGAGGATGTCGAAGTCGGCCGTATATATATAGGTAAAGTAAAACGCATAATGCCTTTCGGCGCTTTTTGCGAGATCGCGCCCCGTAAGGAAGGCCTGGTGCATGTCTCCGAATTATCGGATCACTTCATAAAAAATGTAGACGAAGTAGTGAAGATCGGGGATGAAATCAAAGTCAAGGTCATTGGCATAGATGAATTGGGCAGGATCAACCTCAGTAAAAAGCAAGCGGAACAGAGTAGTTAAAGGTGAAAGAAAGAAGATTAAATGAAGTTCGCGGCGTTATTCTAGTTGCGATAGGGCTCATGGTTTTAGCCAGCCTGGTCAGGTTTGAATGGCTGGACCTTCCGTTTTATACCTCTCATCCCAATATTCCACCTAAAAATTTTCTCGGTATCTTCGGCGCTTATTTCGGCGGGGCGATCGTATTTTTGTTCGGCAGGCCGACCAGCTTTATCATACCTTTATTCATCATTTTATTGGGAATAAAGTATTTCCGACAGGAGTCTCCCTATTTAAGTATTCCGCGCCTCCTGGGTGTCCTCGTCCTTTTATTATCCATATCTTCCCTTATCGGCATGTTCAATCTGAAAAATGAATTTGTCAGGTTTAATTCCTGCGGATTCTTTGGCGCATTCTTATCCAATTTTGTCACTTCCTATTTCAGCCGCTTGGGAGGATTCATTATTTTTACCACCTTTTTCATTTTATCGCTGGCATTGGTTACTGAAATCTTGATCTCGTCTTTATTTATCAATACTACAAATAAAACTAAAGCTGTTTTTGGGTATATATTTAAGCCTGTTTTCGAGAAGAAAGAAAAGGCAAGGGCAACGCCAGTAAAAATCAAGCCTTCTCCTGTATTGCCTTCTCTTAAGCCTCCGCTGCCTGCATCTGTAAATCTAAATCAGCAGGCCTCAAAGCCCAAGATCCAAATTAAAACAAAGGCACCTGATTTAGCAGCAGAAGTCAAAGTCAGGCCTCAGGAGTTGAAGATAGGGGATTATCATTTGCCGTCTCTGGATCTACTGGATAATCCTCCGCCATTGGAGGCAAGGCAGATCAAAGAAGACCTGGAAGCTGTAGCGCGTATCCTGGAAGAGACCTTGGAAGATTTTGGGATTGCTGTAAAAGTCACGGATATCGAACGCGGCCCGGTAATTACCCGTTATGAACTTGAACCGGCTCCGGGAGTAAAAATAAATCGTATCGAAGCTTTAGGTAATGATATTGCTTTAGCCATGAAGGCGCAGTCAGTCAGGATCATTGCTCCTATACCCGGAAAGGCGAGGGTAGGCGTAGAGGTGCCTAATAGCCAGGGCAGTTTTGTCTATCTTAAGGAAGTATTGGCGTCTAAGATGTTCCAGGATCCGGGTTCAAAGCTACCCATTGTTTTAGGCAAGGATATTGCAGGCAAGCCGATCTCTGCGGACCTGGAAGATATGCCGCATTTATTGATCGCCGGCACGACCGGTTCAGGCAAGACCGTATGCGTTAATTCCGTGATCCTGGCGTTGCTTTTTAAAAACACGCCGAATCAATTAAAATTTCTGATGGTTGACCCGAAAATGGTGGAACTGATGCCTTTTAACGGCCTGCCGCATCTTCTTTGCCCTGTAGTTACCGATGCCAAGAAAGTATCGATAGCGCTTAACTGGGTAGTAGGCGAAATGGAGGAGCGCTATCAGCTTTTAGCCAAGGTAGGCGCCCGTAACATAGAATCCTATAACGAGAAGCAGGAGAATATTCCGTATATAATCGTCGTGATCGATGAGTTTGCGGACTTAATGAGTGTTGCCCGCGACCAGATTGAAAACGCGATTACGCGCCTGGCACAGCTCTCGCGCGCCGTAGGCATACATTTGATATTGGCTACCCAGAGGCCGTCAGTGGATGTTATCACAGGAGTGATCAAGGCAAACCTTCCGGCCCGTATATCTTTTAAGGTCGCTTCTAAAGTGGATTCGCGCACTGTTTTGGATGCAAATGGCGCGGATAAGCTTTTGGGTAAAGGCGATATGTTATTTTTACGCCCGGGAGAGGAAAAATTGATCCGCATCCAGGGGACCCTGGTCAGCGACAGGGAGATCGAGAAAGTAGTAAGTTTTATAAAGGCCCAGGCCGAGCCTATTTATGACGAAGAGATATTGAAAGAGCAACAGAAGTCTTATATGGCTAACGGCGAAAAAGATGAGCTTTATGATGAGGCTGTCAGGGTCATTATGGAAAGTAATCAGGCGTCGGTATCGATATTACAGAGGAGGATGCGTTTGGGTTACACGCGCGCCGCCCGTATTATAGATATGATGGAGCAGGAAGGCCTGATCGGGGCTTTTGAAGGCAGTAAGCCGCGCAAGATCCTGGCGGATAGGGCTAATTGGGTGGAAAAGAGTGTAGCGCAGCCAGAGGAAGATAAATAACCAAAGATGGAATCCGTAGGCAAGATACTTAAAAATTTACGCCTGGAAAAAGGCTTAAGCCTTGAAGAGGTCCAGAAGAAAACAAAGGTCCATTTAAATATCTTAAAGGCCATAGAGGAAGATAACTTTATAAATTTAAGCCCCATATATATCAGGGGTTTTTTAAAGATCTATTGCAAATTCTTAGGGCTGGATCCGCAGAAATACATAGTCGATTTGAAGGTCCCGCAGCCCGCAACCGTTAAATTGGATACGGCTGGAAAATCCGCAGCATTTTTTAAATCTGCTTCGGATAAATTAACTTTTCTTAAAGCCGTCAATAAAAAGAATATTATTACGGGGTTGGTTGTCCTTGTAATTATAATTTCTTTGGTCGGATTATTTAATTTCGGCAAGTCTATCTCTTCCCGCCGCCATTCAGCAGCGGATAATTTCAATCCTCCCGTAGCAGCGGCTCCGGAAAAAGCAAAGGCCAAAAAAACGCAGGCCAAAAAGCTGCAAGATGCGGCTCCTGCGGCAGCCACATCTAAGGCGAAACAATCCGTATCTAAAACCGCGAAGGCCGTTACTTCTTCAGGTATAAGATTAAGTATACTGGCAAGAGAAGACTGCTGGATAACCTTGAAGGTAGATGGCAGGCTCGTCTTTTATAGTGTTTTAAAGAGAGGGAAATCCGAGACCTGGCAGGCGAAAGATAAAATAGAATTTTCTCTCAGTAATGCCGGGGTAGTAGATTTGATCCTGAACGGCGAGAAGATCTCGTCTTTGGGTAAAAAGGGCCAGGCGCGCAAGAATATCCTGGCGACAAAAGAAGGCTTAAAGATCCCCTGATGAAAAAAGAAACCAAGATCGGAGTATTGAGCCTGGGTTGCCCCCGTAATCTGGTAGACTCAGAAAATATCTTAGGCAGGCTTAACCTGAGAGGGTATCCTGTTGTAGATATAGATAAGGCAGATGTAGCGGTCGTGAACACCTGCGCTTTTATAGAGGATGCCAGGCGGGAATCTATTGATGCTATACTGGATCTGATCGACCTGAAAAAACAAGGCAGGCTGAAAAAAATAATAGTCTATGGCTGCCTTGCCCAGAGGTATAAAGACGAGCTGAGAAAAGAATTACCGGAGATCGATGCTTTCGTGGGAAGAGTCTCTTTAAATCATGAGGTCAACAGGTATGTCATTACTCCCAGGCATTACGCTTATTTAAAGATTTGCGAAGGTTGTGTAAATAATTGCAGCTTTTGCAGTATCCCCGGGATAAAAGGAAAATTCTCCAGCCTTGATATGGGCTCCATACTGAATAAGGTGGATAAATTCAATAAAGAGAAGCTCTCCGAGATAAATATTATCGGCCAGGATATCACTGGTTACGGTTTAGACCTGAAAGACGGATCAGATTTGAGTGCAGCCGTAAAAAAGATAGCTCTAAGGGCAAAAAATATCGGTTGGATCAGGCTCTTATATTTATATCCTGAGCGCATTACGGATGAACTATTGAAGGTGATCAAAGATTCGCCTAAGATCTGTAAATATATAGACTTGCCTATTCAGCACATAAATGGCCGTATATTAAAATTAATGAACAGAAAGACCAGGAAGGAAGATATCCTGAAGCTTATAGATAAGGTAAGGAAATGTATCCCGCAAGTCGCATTAAGGACTTCGCTCATAGTGGGTTTCCCTTCGGAGAGCGAAAAGGAATTCGAGGAGCTTTTGGATTTTGTTGAGGATACTAAGTTCGAGAGATTGGGCGCTTTTACCTATTCCAGGGAAGAGGGCACAGCCGCCTATGATTTCAAGGGGCAGTTGGCGCAGGATGCGAAGGTAGAACGCCTGGATAGGATCATGTCCGTTCAACAGGAGATATCCCGCCAGGTAAATAAAAAGTTTCAGGGCAAGGTTATGGAAGTCCTGATCGATGAAAAAGAAAAGGATGTCTACCTGGGCCGTAGCCAATATGATGCCCCCGAGGTCGACGGGCTGGTCTATGTAAATTCAAAAAAACAATTAAAGAACGGTGATTTTGTACAGGTGAAAATCACCGATACCTTAGAATATGATCTAGTAGGGGAGGTATTATAAAAATGAATATCGCAAATAGGCTGACGGTATTAAGGATGGTACTTGCTTTTGTGTTCATGTTCTTTTTATTATACTGTACTGGCCTCTGGGCAAAGATAGTGAGCCTGATAATTTTTACCATAGCTGCTTTATCGGATTTCTTTGACGGCTTCATCGCGAAGAGAAGGAATATGATTACGGATTTCGGCAAACTCATGGATCCGATAGCCGATAAGGTCCTGGTCCTGGCGGCATTCGTTGCTTTTGTCCAGATGCAGTTGGTAAATAGCCTCATGGTGCTGATTATAATCTTCCGTGAGATATTGATCACGTCATTAAGGCTCTTCGCATTGAATAAGGGCAGGGTATTATCCGCAGCCAGGGCAGGAAAACATAAGACATTGTCGCAGATGCTGGTTATCTTTTTTATACTCGGATTCATTGTCTTTAAGGAAATAATGATTACGTTTTTTACCTGGAATCCTAACTGGGAGAAGGCGTTCCGGCAGGGCATAGATGTGATTATGTGGTTTATCGTAGTGCTTACTCTCTATTCGGGTATTTCTTATCTTTGGGAAAACCGCAAAATAATCTCTTCCTTATAATTATTTAACGATGAATATCCTTAATTTTTTCACAAAGGCATTAAGCACGTTTTTCTATGTAGGCTATCTGCCGCTGGTCCCCGGGACCTTTGGCAGTTTTGCGGCAATATTATTATTTTATTTGATTAAAAGCAGCATTGCTTTGCATATCTTTTTTACCGCGCTAATTTTAATTTTGGGTTTTCTGGTTACGGGCAGGGCAGAAAAATTATTCAATAGGAAGGACCCCAGCTGTATAGTAATAGATGAGGTCGCTGGCATGCTCCTGGGCCTTTTATTCATACCTTACGATATAAAATTAGTCATTATTGCTTTTATGATCTTCCGTATACTCGATACTTTAAAGCCGTATCCGGCAGACTGCCTGCAGAAGTTAAGGGGATCGCTTGGCATCATGAGCGATGATATTATCGCCGGGCTATATACGAATATTATCCTTCAGGTAGTCTGGAGAGCGGCGATTTTGAAGGCTTCATAGAGAGGGCCTTTTGGAGTAAGCGTACTTTTGAAGAGAGTGATTTTATCTGCAGTAAATTCCAGATTTTCTTTCCCGGAACTATCCGTCAGAGTTTTTAATCCCTGAACAAGTTTATCCCTGTTTTGCGGCGATCTCACCCGTCCGATAGTGATATGAGAAGAAAATGGCCGGTCTTCTTTGGAGATCCCTATTTTACTAAGGGCATCTTCTAAACTTCCGGCTATTTTTTTAGTTTCATTATCGCCTTGAGCAACGCCTATCCAGATCACTCTTGGGGTATCTATTTTTGGAAAAGCGCCTATGGAAGTAAGGCGGAGAGGGAAGGCCTTTTCATTTTTGGCGTTATCTTCAAGTATCTTTGTGACTTCGCCTATTTTTTTATCATCGATTTCACCTAAGAATTTTAAAGTCAGGTGTATATTTTGCGGGCTAACCCATTTTACATCCGCGCCAGTTGTCTTGAGCTGGTTCTGCAGGCGCTCTAACGCGTCTTTGATTTTTTGGGGGAGCTCGATAGCAATAAATGCTCTCATTTGATCAGGATTGCCTTTAATAGTTCCAGCGCTTTTGATGCGGCTTTTCTTCTTACAGTGGTACGATCGCCTTTGAAGAGGAATCTTTTACAAATTTGTTTATTCGGGCTATCTATCGCTATAAATACCGTGCCGACAGGTTTTTGGGGCGTGCCGCCGCCAGGGCCGGCTATGCCTGTTATGCCTATACCAAGGCTGGTTTTGGCTATTCTTCTGACAGATCCCGCCATTTTAGAGGCAACGATAGCAGAGACCGCGCCGTTTTTCGTGATAGAAGAATGCCTGATGCCTAAGATACTTTCTTTTGCTTTATTGCTATAAGTAGTTACTCCCAATATGAAATATCTTGAACTTCCGGACATTTTAGTGAGGAGGCTGGAGAGGAGGCCGCCGCTGCAGGATTCAGCCGTAGCTATTGTTTTCTGTTTTTTGAGCAGGAGTTTATGTATTTGAGCTATAATATCTTGCATAAATAATATTATAGGCGTTTTTAAAGCTGTTGACAAGCCAATCTTTTATGCTATACTAAATATAATCTTCAGGGCAGGGTGAGATTCCCGACCGGCGGTAGCGCAGTAAGCGCATACTGGCGCATCAAATAGCGCCAGGTATAGAGCCCGCGAGCTTCTGCAGAAGCAGTAAGCATGATCTGGCGAAATTCCAGAGCCGATGGTTGCGCATGAGAAGGTGCATCACCCAATCCTATCGGATGGATTGGTGTTGTCGCCTCTCGACAAAGTCCAGATGGAAGAAGATGAATAATTCCTTGCCCGAAGATTGTCATTATCTTCGGGTTGTTTTTTAATGACGACACAACTTATGGGGTGAAGCGAAGGATTATGGTCAATACTATCCCGGAAATATTAGAAGATTTAAAAGCAGGCAAGATGGTCATTGTCGTAGATGACGAAGATCGCGAGAATGAAGGGGACCTCGTAATGGCGGCATCTTTCATCAAGCCGGAAGACATAAATTTTATGGCGAAGTTCGGCCGCGGCCTTATCTGTGTGCCTATGGAAGAAGAAAGGCTGAAGAAGCTGGATTTAGAGCCGATGTTGAAAGACAGGGCGCGTTCGCAAAAAGAAGATCCCTTTGCAACTGCCTGGGTGATTTCCGTAGATGCTGCCAGGGGCATTACTACCGGCATATCA
>Ga0265297_10008422_pt1 | contig 13756 bp, 12 predicted proteins | sample Munlanlwell13791_FD_192502 | JGI IMG/M metagenome (GOLD analysis project Ga0265297, IMG submission 192502) | Leachate microbial communities from a municipal landfill in Southern Ontario, Canada - Leachate well 137-91 | ecosystem: Engineered > Solid waste > Landfill > Unclassified | place... | reverse complement strand
ACACTACCTACCTGAAAAAACAGGTAGCCGAACTGTTGCTGAACTATGGTCCCCTTTTTGTTCTTTGGTTTGATGTACCGCAAAGGTTCGATGCAATCCGGGGCCAGAGTGTGATCGACTTTGCCCATACCATTCAGCCAGATATCATCATCAACAACCGTACCGGTGCAAATGGTGACTTTGATACACCGGAACAGCGTGTGGGCGGGTTCCAGAATGACCGCCCCTGGGAGAGTTGTATGACGATTGGCAACCAATGGGCCTGGAAACCGGATGACAAGGTGAAGACACTGGAACAATGCCTGCACACTTTGATCCGTACTGCCGGCGGAGACGGTAACCTTTTGTTCAATGTGGGACCTATGCCGGATGGGCGCATAGAACCCCTGCAGGCAGATCGTCTGAAGGAGATGGGACAGTGGCTCGAAAAATATGGCTATACTATTTATGGTACCAGAGGCGGCCCTTTCAAACCAACCGACTGGGGTGTCAGTACCCGGAAAGGCAATACCATTTATCTGCATATCCTGAAATGGAACGGTGATCATGTTCAAATCGTATTGCCTGATTTTGGGCTGGAGATCAAAAATTGCCGGTTGGCCACTGGCGGAAAACTTAAAGTGATCAAAAAAGGGGGGAATAACGTCTTGGAATTCTCAGGGTCAACACTGCAACCGATCAATACCATTGTAGAGATTGAAACATCCGGTAATGTAATGGACCTGAAACCCATGGAAATAGGTTCTCAATCTCTCTCCTACCAAAAGAAAGCTACCGCATCCACCAATCCTGATCCGCACTGGAGAGGGATCGCTTCGATCACCAATGGTGACTGGGCGGGAGAATATTGGACCCCTGACAAAGAGGATAAATTACCATGGGCCGGGATAGATCTTGGAAAACCAGAGAAGATTTCGAGCGCAATTATCTACGAAAATGGGGAAGCAATCAAATCTTTTGAACTGCAATATCTCAAAGGAGAAACCTGGAAAACCGTTTACAAAGGAACCACTATTGGCAGCCGGGCTGAGTTAAAATTAGAGGGATTCACTACCCGGCATGTACGACTCGTGCTGAAAGAGTTCACAGGAGTACCAGGAATCTATGAAATCGTTTTGTTGTAAATATATATTTAACCAACTGATTAAAAGCCACTAGCATGAGAAGGTTCGGACAGATTATCGAGATAGACCCTCCGCAGTTTGAAAAATACAAAGCTTACCATGCTGCCGTTTGGCCGGAAGTTTTGAAAATGATTAAAGCCTGTCACATAAGCAATTATTCGATTTTCTTCAAAGACAACTTGCTCTTTGCCTACTTTGAATACACAGGTGATAATTTTGAAGCAGATATGGCAAAGATGGCAGCCCATCCCAAAACGCAGGAGTGGTGGGCTATCATGGAATTGATGCAAAAACCACTATCTACAAGAGCTGAAGGCGAATGGTGGGCAAACATGGAAGAGGTTTTCCATTTAGAATAAGAAATGTCGCGCAAAAAACGTAAAGCAACGCAAAGTTTGAATTTGTTTCTTTGCGTTACTTTACGTTTTTGCGCGAAAAAGGATAATCCTTTATTTTACAATCTTACTTTGTGTTTTATTCTGCTATTTTCACACCAACCTGTGCAACCTCCTGTATTCGCCGGGGGTGGAGCAGGAGTATTTTTTAAACATGCGGTTGAAATAAGAAAAATTGTCGATTCCTACTTCGATGGCGATTTTTTCAATCAGGTCGTTGGTGGCAACCAGTTGCAGTTGGGCGTTCTCAATTCGTTTGCGGTTGATATAGTCGATGGGCCGCATTCCCATTGTTTTCAGGAAAAGTCTCGAAAAATAATCGTTTGAAAGATGACTGGTTCCTGCCAATTCAGCTAAGGTGAGAGTTTTCGAAAGGTTTATATGAATATATTCGATGGCCTGACTGATTTTTGAATTCGGATTAAGTCTGGTTCCTGTTTGATCTTCAACTTTTATAAATCTCGAAAAAAGCTGCAATAAAATGCCATGTGTCTCCATGCAATCCGCGATTTGCTGTGCCGAACTGATGGATAAGTTATGGGGAACAAGGTCGTCTATACAATACTTTCCCGGATCCGGATTCGCCAACTTTCTTCCGGGGTTGAGTTCCAAAATGCGTTTCATTAAACGAAAGTCGGTTTCGGTTGCTGTCAGTTCGTACTTAAATCCGAGTAGTTTAAAAAGGTCTGTTCCTCCTGTGATTTGGGGAATAAAGTGAATGTAAAAATGTCCGAGAAAGATTTCGCTCGAATAATCGCAAAGTGTAAAACTCGGTATCAAGTACAGGCTGTTAGGTTTTAATTCGTATTTTTTGTGGTTGTGGATGATATTCCCTTCGCCGCTATTAACCAGGTACAAGCGCGTGAACGGACTGGTCACCTTTTGAAAATTCCAGTTTGTAGCGAGGCATTCATCCACATTCAATAAGGAAAGATGAAGACTTTTGAGCAGGTTTTGTGTGTCCATGTATTTCTTAAAAGCCTGAAAATTATAAAAAAAATATTAATCCTGAATTGTAAAGGTCTGATTTGTGCATAATCAAGCCTGAAATATGAAAGTAATTAACATTTCAAATTTCTAATATTGTGCTATTCAGAAACAAATACAAAAAACAACGATACGTAAATGAACCACAAAGACCGTTTTTTTGCCACCATTCACCACCAACCGGTTGACCGGCCCGCTTCCTGGTTGGGTTTGCCTGTTTCTTCAGCTGAACCGGCATTAATTAAATATTTTGGAGTAAACAGCATCGATCAGCTTCGCATAGCAATTGACGATGATATTTATCCCATCGAAGTTCCCTATAATTACCCGCCGTCAAACCATATTGCCTGTGCGTTTAATTTCGCCAAGGTAAGCCATCTGGATACTACTGATGAACGGACGCTTACTGCTCCCGGATTTTTCGAGGATTATTCGGATGTAGCGGATCTCGATAAATTTCACTGGCCAGATCCTGGGTTGTACCTAGACCGCGAAGAATCGCGGAGAATGGTTGTCAATGCGCCTACCGACCGAATCAAGATGGGGATTCTTTGGAGCGCACATTTTCAGGATGCATGCGCGGCTTTCGGCATGGAACATGCCCTGTTGGTGATGCTCACGAATCCCGAGATGTTTTTTGCGGTAATTGACCGTATTACAGATTTCTATTTAAAAGCCAACGAGATATTTTACGAATCGACAAAAGGATTGCTTGACGCAGTACTGATCGGGAATGATTTTGGTAGCCAAACGGGTTTAATGATTGATCCTGATAGTTTACGCGAATATGTATTTCCCGGCACAAAAAAGCTGATCGATCAGGCCAGAAGTTACGGGCTTACTGTGATGCACCATTCATGCGGGTCAATTTTCCCAATTATTCAGGATCTTGCTGATTTGGGTGCAGACATCATTCATCCCATTCAGGCGCTTGCCAATGAAATGGATGCCCCTAACCTGAAAAAACATTTTGAAGGCAAAGTTGCTTTCTGCGGTGGCGTAGATGCCCAAAACTTGTTGGTAAACGGAACCCCGGAAGAAGTTGGAAAAAAGGTGCATGAACTGAAGAACTTATTCCCAACCGGACTTGTTATTTCGCCCAGCCACGAAGCTATTTTGCCCGACATTGCCCCGGCAAATATAATGGCATTATTTGAAGCATTAAAAGACCATTAATTACTAATTGAATATTTAAGTTTATGAGAATCAAATTCTTTTGTCCGCTTTGGGGATCAGAAAGCCTGGATATTAAATCGTTCTTTGCTAAAGTCAAAGACTCGGGCTATGATGGGGTGGAGATGAGCCTGCCGATGGAACCTGGTCGCAAGGAAGAAGTTTTGGGACTAATAAAACAGTTTGATCTGCAATTGATTGCGCAACATTGGGAAACATTGACAGCAGATTATGAAGCTCACGAGAAAGAGTACCGCCAAAGATTAGAGAATTTAGCTACCAGCAATCCGTTGTTTATCAATACTCAAACCGGTAAAGATTTCTTTACCTATGAGCAAAATGCCGACCTGATCCAGATGGCCGATGAAGTGTCCCGTGAATATGGCGTCAAAATCATTCATGAAACGCACCGTGGAAAATTTAGTTTTGCTGCACATATTACCTTCCAATTTCTTGAAAATATACCCGGGTTACGTCTTGGCTTAGATCTTTCTCACTGGTGTAATGTGGCTGAATCCTGGCTGGACGACCAATCTGAAGCTATAAGTCTGGCTCTGTTAAGGGCAGACCATATTCATGCCCGGGTAGGTTTTCCTGAAGGGCCTCAAATTCCGGACCCACGGGCTCCTGAGTGGAAAGAAGCCCTGGATAAGCACCTGGGCTGGTGGAATCAAGTGATTCATCAACGCCGGAAAGATGGGTGGGCTGAGTTCACCATTACTCCTGAGTTTGGACCCTACCCTTATATGACCATTTTGCCATTCAACAAACAGCCAATCACAAACCAGTGGGACGTGAATCTGTTTATGATGGAATACCTGAAATCAGCATTGAAATAATAATAACCGGCTATCATGAATGATGAAAAAATGTTGAGGGATTATAGCCTGGTGGGTGTTGAATCACAGAAAGCAATTGAAATGGGGCTTGCTGATGCGGAATGGTATCAATCGCCAATTCCGCGTGATAAAATGCGTGAACTTCTGGTTCGAAAAGATGGGCCTGCGATTCGGGACACCATCATTTGGTTCAGCCTTATTTTCGGTTCAGGTTACCTGGTTTTTCTATGGTGGGGATCATGGATTGTGATCTTGCCGTATATTGTTTACAGCGTATTGTATGCGTCTACCTCCGATTCCCGCTGGCACGAGTCGAGCCACGGAACGGCCTTCAAAACCGACTGGATGAACAACTTGTTGTATGAAATTGCATCTTTTATGGTTTTCAGGCAATCGACTGTTTGGAGATGGAGCCATGCACGTCACCACAGCGATACGATTATTCGTGGGCGTGACCCGGAAATCGCGGTTCCCAGGCCTCCTCGGATCAGCAAAATCATTCTCACTTTTTTTGGCATCAGCGCGGCAATTTCTGAAACAAAAAAATTGTTACGTCATGTCGCGGGACGAATTGATCAAGAAGTAGCGACGTATGTCCCTGAGCAGGAACATAAAAAAGTATTTTTTAAGGCCCGGGTATTTGTGTCCATTTACCTGCTGGTTATTGCCCTTTCCATCATTTATGGAACTGTTCTTCCGCTAATGTTTATTGGATTGCCAACCTTGTTGGGTAGCTGGTTAATGCCGGTTTACGGATTAACACAACATGCCGGGTTACAGGAGAATGTGCTGGACCATCGTCTGAACTGCCGTACTGTTTATATGAACAGGGTCAACCGTTTTTTATACTGGAACATGAATTATCACGTTGAACATCACATGTTCCCGTTGGTGCCATACCATGCCTTGCCTAAATTGCACGAGTTGATGAAAGATGATTGTCCGAAACCTTATAATGGGATTATCGAAACCTTTAAGGAAATAATCCCTGCCGTATTAAAACAGCGAAAAGATCTCTCTTACTATGTCGAAAGAAAATTGCCGGAAACGGCGTTAACTAAAAATATCCGGTCTAAAAACAGGTTTGTTGGCAGTGAGAAAAATTTGGTGGATGGCAAGATTGAAGTTTGCGCTGTTTCCGATTTGCCCAAAGGGGAGGTTGTACGCTTTGATTTTGACCAGAAAACCTATGCCGTTTATCGTACAGAAGAAGATGGGTTATATGCCACCGAAGGAAACTGCACGCACGGGAATGCACATTTGGGCGATGGCGTTGTAATCGGGGATATAATTGAATGTGCAAAACACAATGGCCGTTTTAGCCTGAAAGACGGATCGCCCAGACGTGCCCCGGTCTGTGTGGGGATCAATACCTATGAAGCTATTGCCGGCAATGGGAAGGTTTACCTGAAACTTGCGCCTATTGATGTGAAAGTGCATAGCAAAGAGTTGAATTTTAAGGTTGTAAGCAATAACAATGTGGCAACATTTATAAAAGAATTGGTGCTTGAACCCTCCAACGGAGAGGCTTTCAGTTTCAGTCCGGGGCAATATATACAACTTGTTATCCCTCCGTTTGATAAGCTGAAATTCAATCAGTTTGATATTGATCAGCCCTTTCGTACTACCTGGGATTCGATGAACCTTTTGGAGTGTTATGCTGAAAATTTGCTTTATCTGAAACGGAACTATTCCATGGCCACGAATCCTGCCAATGAGAAACAATTAAAGTTTAATGTAAGAATAGCGCTACCGCCTGACGGAGAAAATGTAACGGCCGGAGCCGGTTCATCTTATGTATTTAATCTGAAGCCGGGAGATGAGGTTAAACTGGCAGGCCCGTATGGCGATTTTCAAATAAAGCCAACCGAAAGGGAAATGGTTTACCTGGGCGGAGGGGCTGGTATGGCACCGTTGCGTTCCCATCTTGCATATTTGTTCGAAACAGATAAAACAAAGCGTAAAGTTAGTTATTGGTATGGAGCCCGGTCAAAAGCAGAACTTTATTATCACGAATATTTTGAAAGGCTTCAGGATGAGCATGAAAACTTCTCTTTTCATATTGCTTTGTCTGAACCTATAAGTGAGGACAACTGGAATGGATATGTTGGTTTTATTCACGATGTATTGTCCCGGGAATACCTGAAAAATCACAGTAGCCCGAATGAAGTAGAATATTATTTATGTGGCCCTCCAGTAATGATAAAATCAGGATTGGAAATGCTTGACAGCCTAGGTATTCAGAAAGATAAGATTTCCTATGATGAGTTTTGAAAACTTTGAATTCAATTATTACATTAAATAGTTATTAACCATTTAAATAAATATTGTATGGAAAATAAAGCAGCCATTGGTGGTTACACGGATAGTCGCGGAGAATGGCGACCCGAAAATCCGGTTTCATTTGCACCAATTTTTATTTGGCCACCCAAATTGACAAGATTCTTTATTTGGTTATTCAACTATTTATTTACCTGGAACTTAGTCTATCTGGCAATAGTTATTCTAAGCTATTACTTTCTACAGCCTCCGCTTGTAGAGATGAAAACTTTCAAATTATCGTGGATATCAACGATATTTATTAGAAACATGGCTTTAGTATGGATCGTCTATGGCGGATGGCACTTGTATCTGTATAAATTTAAAGCCCGTGGGACTGAAGCAAAGTATAGTCCCAGATGGCAAAGCACCTATGGTTCGACTTTCCTTTGGAACGATCAGGTGTATGACAATATATTTTGGACTTGTGCCAGTGCTATACCTATCTGGACTGCTTATGAAGTCTTTACCTTTTGGTTATATGCTAATAACAAACTTCCCTACCTGAACTTTCAGGAACATCCAGTTTATTTTGTTTTGCTCTATTTGTTCATCCCCTTCTGGAGAGAATTTCACTTTTATATGATCCATCGGTTAATCCACTGGAAACCTCTGTATAATAAGGTACATTATCTCCACAACTATAATATAAATCCCGGTCCGTGGTCGGGTTTGGCCATGCATCCGGTTGAACACCTTCTCTATTTTAGCGTTGTGCTGATTCATTATGTGGTACCCTCTCACCCATTACATTTCTTGTTTAATTCACAGCACACAGCCTTGACTCCAGCTCCCGGTCACTCCGGCTTTGAAGGAAAAGTATTTAATGTCTTACCTTTCGGATCCTACTTCCATTATCTTCATCATCGGTTATTTGATTGCAATTACGGCGAATCAACAATCCCGATGGACAAATGGTTTGGAATTTTCGAAGACGGCTCACAAACCCAGACTGAAAAACAAGAAGCAGTGGCTGCTTATCATAAACTAATAGTAATCAAAATTATTGATGAAAGCCCTGAAGTAAAATCTATTTATTTAAGCAATGCAGATAATTCTAAACTGAAAAATAATATCCCGGGCCAACATTTGACCTTAAGAATACCTTTTCAGAATAAAGAGTTATGTCTTGATGCGAGTAAGGCAGATGGTTCTCTGATAAAATATGCCCTGCGAAATTATACGATCTCTAACGTTGGCGAAAATAATCTGTATAGGATATCTGTAAAAAAAGAACCCGGAGGACAAGTTTCATCAGCACTGCACAGCTCCTTAAAACTTGGCGATATATTGGAAGTCAAAGGACCAAAGGGTTCATTCGTACATCAACACATGAAAGGGAAACCCACAGTTTTCATTGCAGCCGGTATCGGGATTACGCCAATTTTATCGATGTTAAAGTCAATTGATAAAACCCGTGAAGATATCTATGTGATTCTGGCTGCCAAAGGGAAAGATCTATTGTGCTTCAAAGAAGAAATTAAGCAAATAGGTATAGATAACCCAACTATCAAAGTTCATCTGTTTTTCAGCAGAGAGTCTGCGATAAACCAGGATAATATTTATAAATCATGGGAATTCCATACCAAACGGTTAGACATGCAATCATTGAAATACATACTGCAAAAAGGGAAGCATTTTAACTTTTACATTTGTGGTCCGGAAAAAATGATGGAATCCCTGGCTAATGAAATCACAATCTGGAAAGGCAAACAAAGCCCAATTCATACTGAAACCTTCAGCACTAAGAAAGCCAACCATAATCAAATTGACAACAGTAAAGTGCTACAAGTCTACTTTGCAAAATCAAATAAAACAGTTGAATAGGACTACGATTACAGGAATATCCTCGAGTTTGCTGAGTCTAATGATATTCGATTGGAAGCCGGATGCATGTTTGGTGAATGCGGTGCTTGCAGTACAGAACTTGTTACTGGTAGTGTCGATTACAATTACGTTACGGCCACTAAACCAGTTAAAGGGAATTGTCTTCCCTGTTCTTGTCATCCGGTGTCTATATAAGGATAGATGCGTAACATTAACCAACAACTGATCAATCAAAAGAACAAACAACTTTATATTGAGCTCTTAGGCCATTTCAATATGAATATTGTTGTAGTATTCCAGATATAATTAAACCATTCTTTCAAATCTAACACCTTAAAATGATTACACCTAATCCAATAGTCGGGACCGGGCTACATGCCATCGGTGGAATTTCGGCGGCAAGTTGTTACTTGCCAAACACTCAGACAAAGAAATGGTCCTGGGGAACTTTCTGGCTGGCCCAAGCGCTTTTTGCATGGGTGATCATGCCTCTTGTAGTTGGCTGGCTGACTGTTCCGGGTTTCTTCCAAATTCTCACAGATGCGCCCGCAAAACCGTTTTGGATTGCGTTTTTACTGGGTGGCGCATATGGCTTCGGGAGTATGTCTTTTGGAAAAGCCATCAATCACATCGGATACTCGCTTACTTACACCCTGGCCATTGGCATTTCCGCTGTATTGGGCACTATTTTTCCACTGATGATTTTTGGAGGACTCGGCGACTTTTTTACAAAACCCGGTGGAGGCATTGTTCTCACCGGAATGATTTTATCGATGCTTGGCGTAATTGTTTGCGGCTGGGCCGGTTTCAAAAAAGAAAAAGATTTGAATGCAATGAAAATAGGCAAGGCCGGATTTAACATGACTGTTGGCTTGCTGCTCACCATTGTTGCCGGGGTACTTTCTGGAGTTTTTAACCTTTCGCTCGAATATGGGCAACCCATCGCCGATATGGCGGCACAAAACGGGGCTGGCAATTTTGAAGGAAATGCCAAAATGGTTATTTCCACCTCAGGATGTTTTGTCGTTAACTTCATCTGGTTTATGGTGGTTGGCTTACGAAAAGGGACCTTAAAGGAGTTTCTTCCACAAAATGGATTGCCGGGAATCACAATATTTCGCAATTGGCTTTGGTCAGCTTTGGCTGGAACACTTTGGACGATGCAGTTTTTCTTTTACGGACTGGGACATGTAAAAATGGGCAACTTCCAGTTTGCCAGTTGGGTGCTCCATATGTCGATGCTAATTTTCTTCAGCTATATCGTGGGCGTACTTATGAAGGAATGGAAGAATGTTAAATTCATGACCTATTTCCTCTTGATTGTTGGTCTGCTGGTCCTGGTTGCTTCTTTTTGTATTACCAGTTATGGAAGCTATATCGGTGAACAATTAATTAATAACAGTCATTGATCGAACCATTAAAAACAACAAGTATGAATTTTATTAAATATACCAGCCTTTTCTTTCTTCTTTTCAGTTTTTCAATTTTGGGTGCACAGACCGAAATTCCTAAAAAGCCGGCCCTTCCATCGGCACAGCAGGTTCAATGGCAAAATATAGAACTTACCATGTTTATGCACTGTGGCCCAACACCTGGCAAGGGGGAAACGGAGGTTGAAAATGTTTGAGCAATGGATCCTGTGTTGGGCAAAAACGGATAGAGGAAATCCAGGAAAGGAAGTTCTCGGGAATAAAGCTTAAAATAATAAAGTCAGATGGGAAGCCGCAAATCAAAAATATGGAATGCAATTAGCGAATTAATATCATCTTCATTATTTGGTAAAAATAAATCAAAAATTAAATACTATGAAACAACTGTTTTTAAGTCTTCTCTTTATTCCCTCTTTGAGCTATGTATGTAATGGCACAAGGAAAAACAATGGTATTGATCATTGAACAGAAATAGTTCAATCCCGAAATATTGTGATAATTAGTAAAATATTAACAGTCTCAAGTGACTTCATATCATTAAAAAAACAACATGAAAATGAAATCTAAAATACATATAATTATATCTCTAATGGCTTTCGTCCTTTTGGGTTGTATTTCGCAGAAAATTACCCGTGAAGATATTGAATGGAGTGATTTCCGGTGGGGGCACGAAAGTGACACGACGAAGCCACGGGTATTGTTTATCGGGAATTCAATTTCAATAGGGTATTATTCCGCCGTTTCAACCAAATTATCATGGAAAGCCAACTGTGACCGGTACGCTACATCCAGGAGCGTCGAAGATCCGGCCTTATTCAGAGAAACCCAAATGGCAATGGCGAATTACCACCATGCAGTTATCCATTTTAACAACGGGCTTCATGGCTGGCATCTTACCAACGAACAATATGAAAAAGGCCTGAGGAAGTATGTGAAATTTCTGAAAGCAAAAAAATCCCAAAAATGCGTTTTAATCTACTCATTTACAATCCCATATCCATCCGTAGAACCCGGGCAGAAACTGGATCCTGTCAAAAACCAGGTGGTAATAGACCGAAACCGGATTGCCCGTAAAATTATGGATAAAAACGGGATCACGGTCATCGACCTGTACGGCTTGATGGAACCGGAACTGGAGAAATACAGCGGTTCAAAAGGGAATGTTCATTATAACAAAGAAGGCCATGACAGACTTGCCGAACGGATCAGCAATGAAATTCTAAAACGGATCTGGAAATGAAATCAATACGCAATTTAATAATATTGGCATTTCTTTTTTCCTCAATTATCGGATACTCACAAAGCAAAATCCGTATTGCCTGTGTGGGGAACAGTATTACCTATGGATCTAAGATCGAAAATCGGGAAATAAACTGCTATCCGGCCCAATTGGCTGCCAGGTTGGGGGAAAACTACGAGGTGCGAAATTTCGGGAAAAGCGGTGCTACCCTGTTGCGCAAGGGAAACATACCTTACCGGGACAGTGATGAATATAAACAGTCTCTCGGTTTCCAGCCCGACTGGGTATTTATCAAATTGGGAACCAATGACAGTAAACCCGTCAACCGGGTTTTCCTGAACGAATATGTGCAGGATTACAAGGATTTAATAACTTCCTTTCAACAATTACCAAGTCACCCAAGGGTGGTTTTGTTATTACCTGTCCCTGTTTTTTTGACGGACACCACTAGTATTTCAGCCAGGGTTGTCAGTGAAAAGATTCTGCCGATGGTACGCCAGGTAGCTTATGAAACGGGCTGTGAAGTGATTAATTTATACAATTTACTGATCGATTCGCCCCAGTTGTTCCCGGATAAACTACATCCTTCGGCAGCGGGTGCCGCCTTAATCGCCGAACGGATTTCTGAATTGGTCAGGATGAAATCAGATCCTTCGTACGCCCTTTCAAAGAAGCTGCCCCACGATGCGAAACCTTTCAATTTTTATGGTTTCCAGGGCTATGATTTTACTTTCAGAGGCAGAAATGCTAAAATTGTGACACCAAAAATTACAGCACCCGGCCATCCCTGGATTTGGCGTGCTCGTTTCTGGGGACACGAGCCTCAAACCGACATTGCTTTGCTTGAAAGAAGATTTCAGGTAGTCTATTGCGATGTTGCCGAAATGTTTGGAAATAAGGAAGCGTTATCTATCTGGAACGATTACTATAAATTCCTGATAAGAGCCGGATTGGCAAAAAAATCGGTGATGGAAGGAATGAGCAGGGGTGGTGTGTATATATATCGTTGGGCAGCTACCTATCCGAAACGTGTTTCTGCCATTTATGCCGATGCTCCGGTCCTGGACCTGAAAAGCTGGCCGGGAGGCAAGGGGAAAAGCAAAGGCAGCCCCGAAATCTGGGAAATTTTCAAGAAGGATTTCAACTTCAAAACAGAAGTTGAAGCAATTGCTTTTAAAGGAAACCCGGTAGATTTGACAAGAAAGCTTGCAAAAGCCGGGTTCCCGATGCTCCATGTGGTAGGCGATGCAGACGATGTCGTTCCTGTTGCTGAGAATACGGCCCTGTTTGAACAAAAGATCAGAGAAGCGGGTGGTTCAATTCAGGTCATACACAAACCTGGTGTGAACCATCATCCGCACAGCCTTCAAAATCCGCAGCCTATCGTTGATTTTATATTACGGACCACAGATTATCAGATTTCAAAAAAGAAGATTTCTGTTTTAATAATACCTTAATTGGGGTGACAAATACTAATCCAAATAAAATTCGAACAATGACCAACAAGCACAAACTTACTACAAAAGAGTTTCTGATGCCTTTTATTTTAATTACATCTCTGTTTTTCCTCTGGGGAATAGCACATGGAATGATTGATACCCTGGACAAACATTTTCAGCAGATCCTGCATTTGAAGAAATGGCAATCAAGTTTTATCCAGTTTTCTCTTTACGGAGCTTATTTTTGTATGGCCTTACCAGCCGGATATTTCATGCGAAGGTTTGGATACTTACTGGGAGGAATCAAGATTCCACCAGAGGAGAAAAAGTGATACGGGGCTTTTTAGGGAGATAAGTTAGAATTGCAACCATGAAGCTATTCTAAAAGATTTTTGGGTTTTAAAACGCGGATCGAGGATCTGCAAACATTGGGATTAAGCGGGGTTCACTAACTCTATTTTGCTTCTATCTAACCTGTCAAACCAGTCATGACCGGCTTTTTGAGCCATATATAAGAATAATCGCTTACTATCGCCTTTTTTAAAAGTCGTCAATTGGGGTCTTGGGAAGATCTTTGTCGAAAAAAATTTCAGTTCATATTCCGAATCGGTCTTTATCATCCAATCTGGAACTTTGTCCTGTTTAGGGTGTCCGATCATCAAAACAGGCTTTCCCATTGGAATGTAATGGTTGAATCCCGCTAGTTCCAAAGCAGAATGAGCACATCAATTCAAAGTAATGACTGAAGATAGGTTTCTCACAAGATTATATATAACAAGAACTTCACCTTCACGAATATTTTTGTCATCCCTGGTATATTCGCAAAGAGCATTCATTACCCACTGTCTAAATGTCCTGGCTTCAAACGAGGCAATGCGGTAACTGACCAATATCAACGCTTCGAGATTGTAAAGCGTCGTTGTACATGGTTTTCCGTTCCGTTCAAACGAATGAACACTGGTAACGTCTTCTTTGTTCGATAT
>Ga0265297_10008421_pt1 | contig 13756 bp, 13 predicted proteins | sample Munlanlwell13791_FD_192502 | JGI IMG/M metagenome (GOLD analysis project Ga0265297, IMG submission 192502) | Leachate microbial communities from a municipal landfill in Southern Ontario, Canada - Leachate well 137-91 | ecosystem: Engineered > Solid waste > Landfill > Unclassified | place... | reverse complement strand
ACTTCATGCTAAATGGGGTGGAGTTGTTCCATCTTTGGCAAAAAGAAAACATGAGGAAAGGATCGATTGGGTCATTGAAAAAGCAATGCTAAATGCTAAATGTCAAATGTCAAATGTCAATGCGGTTGCCGTGACTGTCGGTCCGGGCCTTGCAATAGCGCTTGAAGTCGGAATCAAAAAGGCTAAAGAGATAAGTAAAGATTATAATATCCCTTTCATTCCTATTAATCATATTGAAGGACACCTCTTGAGTTCGCTTGCGCGGCCAAAGAATTTCCAATTTCCAATTTCTCCTGCAGAGCAGGACCCTGCTTTGCAGGGCATTTCCCAATCAAACTCCAAAATTACAAATTACAAATTACAAATTACTAATATCACTTTTCCGGCTCTTGGAATCATAACATCCGGCGGACACACAGAAGTAATCCACGTAAATAAAATCGGTGATTATAAAATCATCGCCCAAACGCAGGATGATGCTTTAGGCGAGGCGCTTGATAAAGCGGCAAGACTTTTGGATTTCGGTTATCCGGGGGGGGAGATTTTAGAAAAGGTTGCCAAAGAGGGAAATCCTTTTGCTTATAAACTACCAATCCCGATGCTGGGAAGGGAAAAGGAAACGCATTTCAGTTACTCTGGATTGAAAACCGCATTTGTAAGACTTATCAAGGAGGAAAAGGGAAAGAAAAATGGGCTAACCAAAAAGGATATTGCTAATTTGGCCGCATCATTTCAACATGTTGCATTTACTCATTTCATTCGAGTTTTGGATTACATATTAAAAACTCAAAAGTATCCGGTAAAACAAATTTTAGCGGGCGGTGGCGTTATGGCAAACGTTACTTTGCGAAAGATGATTAGAAAATTAGCTCGGGAATATAATATAAAAGTACTATTCCCCTATTCCAAAAAACTCTATACCGACAATGCGGCGATGATAGGAATTGCATCAAATTTCAAACTACAAAGAAAAGAGTTTATCAAAGTTGAGGATTTAGATAAAATCGACAGAATTCCAAGAGCCAAAGTCGACAAACCGTTAACTTTTAATTGGACTGACATTAATGAAAAAGAAAGATTGTTTATTTTGTAAAATTGTAAAAGGTGAAACTCCTTCATTTAAAATTTACGAAGACAAAGACTTTTTGGCTATTTTGGATATTTCTCAATTTACCGAAGGACACACAATAGTAATACCAAAAAAACACGTTGAGTTTATTTGGGATGTTAGAGATATTAAAGGTTATTTTTCAGTCATTCAAAAAATCGCCAATCATTTTAGATCATTGGGTTATAAATACGTCGACTCTTTAACCTTTGGCAGAAAAGTTCCTCACGCCCACTTTCATCTTGTTCCACATAACGGTGAAGGTGGCGACTATAAAAATGCGCTTAAAAACTTGGGTGCCTTACAAGAAAATCCCTCAAGAAGACCTGCTTCAGAATTGGGTAATAAAATTGCCAAAAAATTTAAACTTATTTGAGATTTAAGAAATTTAATATATAATCAGCTAAATCCAAAAGCGTTTGAGCGGGATTCGTCCCCCCGCAAGCTTCTTGCCGAAAAGAAACTTAAAGCAAGACGGTTAAGCCCGTAAAAGCTGTAATAAGCAAAAAGAAAGGTGGTACCACGACTTCTTCAGTGTCGTCCTTTTTTCTTCTGAAGGATATAATTAATTCTATGGATAAGGCGTACGATCACAATAAATATGAGAATAATATCTACGAACTTTGGGAGAAATCAGGTGCGTTTACTCCAAAAGTTGATAAAAAGAAAAAGCCGTTCACCATAATTATGCCTCCACCAAATGCCAATGACCCCTTGCATATCGGACACGCAAGAGAGGGGGCAACCCAAGATATTCTTATTCGATACCACAGAATGAAGGGTGAGCCAACCCTTTGGCTGCCTGGCGCAGATCATGCAGGAATCGAAACTCAGTATGTTTTTGAAAAAAGACTTCAGGAAAAAGGTAAAAGTCGCTTTGATTTTGACCGTGACACACTCTACAAAATGATTTGGGATTATGTTCAAAACAATAAATCGGTAATGAAGCAACAGCTTAAACAATTGGGAGCATCCTGCGACTGGTCACGTTTTAAATTTACTCTTGATCCGGACATTATCAATATTGTCTGCAAAACATTTAAAAAACTTTACGATGATGGACTTATATATAGAGGTGAAAGAATAGTAAATTACTGCCCCCGCTGTGGAACTGCATTTTCTCAATTGGAAGTTAACTACGTAGAAAAGGATGACAATTTATATTACATCGACTATCAAAACATAACTATCGCAACAACCCGACCCGAAACAATTTTTGCCGATGTTGCCGTCGCCGTTAATCCGAAAGACAAAAAATATAAAAATTTAATAGGAAAAACCGCAACAATTCCTCTGATTAACAGAGTAGTTCCAATAATTGCCGACACTCTTGTTGAACCAGACTTCGGAACCGGTGCCTTAAAAATAACACCAGGACATGATCCAACAGATTTTGAGATAGGCCAAAAACACAAGCTTGCAACAATTTCCGTAATTGATGAAAAGGGGAAAATGATAAATACTCCCGAAAAATATACTGGCATGGAAGTAAATCAAGCTAGAGATGTAGTAGTTAATGACTTGAAAGAAAAAGGTTTGGTCAAAAAGATAGAAAGCATCCACCACACGGTAGGTACTTGTTACCGCGACAAGGGAATTATTGAACCAATAGTTTCAAAGCAATGGTTTTTGAAAGTAGACCCTTTGGTTAAAATGTCTCTTTCAGCTATCAAAGAAAAAAAGGTTAAGTTCGCTGCCAAAAAATATGAGAAGATCGCAATTCACTGGTATAAAAACTTAAAAGATTGGAATATCTCCCGCCAAATTGTTTGGGGAATTAGGATCCCCGCCTGGCGGTGCGAAAAATGTCTTGAGTGGACAATCACCGACGGCAAAGCCCCTAAGAAATGTCAATCTTGTAACCATACAAAGTTAAAACAGGATGAAGATACCTTTGATACATGGTTCTCCTCGGGTCAGTGGCCTTATGCCACGCTGCAAACAACAAAACCCGGTGATTTTGAATATTTTTATCCAACTTCTGTCATGGATCCGTCATACGATATACTTCCTTTTTGGGTTATCAGGATGATAATGCTCGGGCTTTATTCCACAGGCAAAGCCCCCTTCAATATTGTATTGCTTCATGGACTCGTGCGCGATAAACACGGGGTAAAGATAAGCAAATCTAAAGGAAACGTCATTGATCCGATTGAAATGGTTGACAAATACGGCGCTGACGCTCTCAGGATGGCATCCATCTGGGGATCTTTAATAGAAAATGACAATTCTCTTTCCGAAGAAAACGTGAGGGGCCAAAGAAATTTTTCCAATAAAATATGGAATATTGCCAGATTTATGAAAATGTCATTTGAAAAATTTGATTCTCCAGTTCCATTTTATCCCACAAAAGCTCGAGGGAAATTAACAGTTGATGATAAAAAGGTTTTAAGTCTGTTAAAAAGGTTAATAAAATCAACAACTAATGGCTTGGAAAAATACACTTTATCACAAACGGCTGAAGGCCTTTATAAATTCATGTGGGATGATTTTGCCAATACCTACCTCGAAAGTATTAAAGAAAGAAAAGACAAAGATATAGCTCTTTCGGTTTTCAGACATATATTTTTAACCTGCTTAAAACTACTTCACCCATTCATGCCATTTGTAACAGAAACTATTTGGGGAGAACTCAAAACTTTAAGAAAATATCCAGAGCAACCTTTAATATCAACCCCCTGGCCAACTAAATAATCTCCCAATACTTCAATCCAAAAATTGTATTGATTCAGACAGCCTTTTCATCTGTTCAGGTATTGTACTGAATGAATATGTATAATCTCCTTCCTCGATAATTAAAAATGCTCTCTTTTCCAACAAACCCTCTTCGGGTTCAAATTCCAAAACCCAGGCTTCTCCATTATCAACATCCAGTTTTTCGTCCTTTATTAGCCTTGATTTTCCTTGTTTTGAAATATCTTTCTTAATTCTTGCTATTTCTTTTTCCATTCCGTCCCTACTTACTCCAAAAGCAACCCCCTTTTCTTTAGAGAACTTATTTTCCTCAAAAACGACAAAGAACTCGTAGTCACCCATCTCCTCAAAGTCTCTTTCGTGTAATAGGTAAGGATACGAAAACGCTATTAAGTATTTCATGTTGACATATGGAGTCCATAACTGATCTTTTTCTTCACTAACCTCAGTGGATTTCTCCTGCAATTTAGTCTCATCACCCATCTTTTCATCTTTATTAGTGTTTATATTCTTAAAATAATTCAGCCCTAATATTATTAGCAATATTGCTATACTAAAAATCATTAACCAAAAGCCAAACTTTAAAATTGAAATTTTCTTATTCTTCTTTCTTTTTATACCCATATTTATCCGTGATACTGTTTTATTCCACTGATATATGCACTTTCTCTATTAACTTTACGAAATTAGTAAAAAAAACGCAAAAGGAAATTACGCAGTTCGTTTTATGAAATCATAATAACTATTAAATGGAGATTCTAATTAGTTTGAGGTTATTGATTTTCAGAGTTCTCTTCTTCCTGCTTTTCTTCTTCAACCTTATTCTGTTCCTCCACAGCTTCTTCTGAAACCTCTTCTTTTATAGGTTCTTCCTTTTCTTCTTTAACCGCTTCAACTTTTACAACAATTTTTTCAGGATCTTCTTTTATCTCGATTTTTTCTTTATCAAATTTTAGATCTTTTAAGTAAACTGTTTGGTCAACTTCTGTTAATGTGCTCGCGTCTATTTCAAACTTTTCCGGAAGGTCTGTAGGAAGAGCTTCAACTTCAGTTTCATTCATATACTGAACAACAGTACCAAGTCCTTGTTTTTCTGCGGGAGATTCGTTGACTAGTTCTATAGGAATAGCTGCAGTAACTTTTTCCTTCAGGTTTACTTGCAAAAAATCCACATGCAAAATTGTGTCGCTAACTGGATCTAATTGAACATGATGAACAAGAACAGGTTTTTTATCACTTCCTATATTTATTTCTAGAAGACCTGTTTCTCCTGTTTCCTTATATGCCTTCTTAAACTCTAAAGAACTCACTTGAATTGGCTGTGATTTAACTTTTTTCCCATATATATTTGCGGGAATACGACCGTCTTTTCGAATTTTTTTTACCTTTCGGCCAAATACGTTTCTTTTCTCAGCCTTCAGAGTTATTTTATCCATAATGTTTTTTACCAAAAAATACGCGGGTTTAAATCCCGGTCCAGATCCATATTATATAAAAAAACACCATCCTTGGTCAAGGAAGTAATAGGATCACTAAAAACAGCTGCTTCCTCGGGAAAACTAAAAAGAATTTCTACGGGAAAAGCGTCTGCACCTGCCTGTTTCCTCCAATACAACTGGTATTCGCCACTATTATCAAAACTATTATCAGACGGGCCTTCCCACTCAAAGGTTATTCTTACTACCTCTCCAGGATTTGCTTCAATGAAAACCCCTTGTTCTTTTAACCCTTTAGCAGAACCCACATTCATATTTAAAACTTTTTCATTTTCTCCTGTCTTTAAAACTGCCGGTGAGAATCCAACCTCTGAATTGGCAAACAGTCTTAGGTATGTTTTATATTTCGTATCACCCCTGTTCTCTATGTAAAAATTTAGTTTCCTTTTAACGATACCTTCCTGAAAATAAACTGACATCTGTGATTCTCTGACAGTTTCCTTACGGTTGCCTTCAATTGTTGATTCAATTAGTGAAACAAAGTCATAAAAATGAGTTTTAGATGATAAGTCATTTATAATGGAACCATCCCAATTGAGGCTATTCAAATTTTTTTGAATATCTCCATCTTCGTGATATATTTGAATGTTTCTATTGTTAAGGTGTTTATATATTATTTTTATCGTTTGGATAATTTTTTTGTCGTCTAACTCATATTTTTGTTTAAACATTTTTTTTAACGAGTCGGTAAGCTGGTTTTCTTGATAATTGTTTGGGTAGTTAAGATAATTTATTTTTTCGTAAGAGGTATTTGAAATATTTCCAAGAATAATTTCTCCTTCAAGAATTTCTTGCAATTCAAATACAAAATTTTTATCAATCAAGATAATACCTTTAAAGGGTATATTAAGATTTTCATTTAATAAAGTATTCATACGAGTAGCAGTAGATGGAAAATCGGGACCCCAATTCGATTCTTTAAAATACCAATTATCAACTCCAAAATATTTTTTTAATGCAAAGGGCGGCTCGATCATAGAATAAGTATTTCTATCCACCCATGAAGCGTCCTCTGTTACAATTTCTCCTTCGATTACCAATCCGTTCAAATTTAGTACAGAAATTGTTTCAATACTTCCGCCGGTTGGTCTCAATATTGTGCTGTTTTGAAATATGATAGCTAAAATGTTACGATCTCCAGAATAAGATAATTCGTGTAAATCTTGGACTAAGTTTCTCAATTTTTCTGTTTTATTCCTTAGAGAAGCAATACTTTCGTTTTTGTAAAAATATTTTATATACTCCGAAGTAAAATCATTGTTCCCCGCAGTTTCACTTTCCAGAAAACCAAGTTTTTGATATAGATAATCCAGTCCGAAGATGGTCGCTCTCAAATTGTCATTAACATTGTATTCTTCACCCAACACAACCCCCCTTATGGCGTGGGTCAAGTTATCTGCTATTTCCAATCCTTTTAGGAGTAATTCTGATTGAAGATTTATAACATCGACTGGTTTTGTATACAATTTGAAATATTCACCTAAATAAGGAGTTCTTTTTAAGTTGTTAACATAGAAGCGATTTTTTCCAGATGTATAAAAAGAAGTTTTGGAAAAAACTAATGCCGGTTTTAAAAAATTTTTATTAAAAAAATACATCGTGAGAGACTGGAATAACAATGAAAGAAAAATCAACAAAACAGGTACAACTAATGCGGTAATAATCGATCCTGTCAATATATATTTTTTTTTACTAACAAGAAATTTACCTATGTTTTTTATACCTAATATAATGAAATTAAATTTAACATTATCAGTTGACAAAGAATGAGGTGTTTTACTATCACGTCCATCATAGATACTTTCCGCCTTTCTCATTTGAACGTCTTTGAGCAAGCGTTTATATAACTTTAAAATAATTGTTTTTGATTGTTTATTTGATATTATTTTATCTTCGTGGGGGAGTATGCCATATTGTTCATTTTTGTTTAATGATAAAAGAGCTTCATTACCAATAGCCTTTTTAAAGGATTCGTAACTCAACGGACGGCCTGTTATGAAAGTTGTCTTGCCGTACGCTTTTAATGAAAATAATATCTTCAATAAGTAAGATATAAGCTCGCTATCTAATAGTGGATAAAAAGGCCTTTTTTTTGCAACACTTACTTTTTTGTTTAATGAAATTTTTACTAAATCTGATTGCAAGTCACTTAACGAATTATTGTTTATTGATAAATCAATCAAATCACCGTAAATAACAACCGAGCATGACGTAATAATTTTATTAATATAGCTGTTGTATTTTTTTACAAAATGAGTTGTTAAACTAGCGCCGCGAATACCCGAAAAAGCAAAAATTGTTTTACATTTGTAACGACCTATTAAACGATCAATAGTTCTTGTATCCTTTTTTAGAAGATTCAAAAATCTTTTGTTATTCGTAAACGAACTCTTCTCATAGCTCTTTAAATAAATTATGTAGTTAATACTATAAAAATTATCTACAACATCTTTTACGTTTTTTAATAAAATATTATTATTAAGATCTTCTATTCCGTCTTTATCATTAGATACAACAACCACTAACAGGTCGGGTATATTTATTTCTTTAATCAGTTTATTTACTAGAAACAGAGAATTACTAATTATTAATAATACACAACCATTATGCTTTCTAGATAATTCCTGAATACCACTCATAATTTATGCTAATTCATAGTTCATTATATTTCAATCTTATTATGTTTTTTTAGAATTGTTTAATAGTAATACTTTTATCAAATGAAGTAATAACACTAAATAATTTTTAAAAGGGGGTGTTTTCGAAACGTGAAATCATCCAATCTTTTCATCAATTTTTCTATTTAACAGAAGGTCTGCAATTTTATTCTTCTCTCTAGGAATAGAAAAAAAATTAACTTTAATCTGTATATCTTCTAACAACATTTTCACTTTCGATTTTAGTTCTTTAAGGTTACTTGCTTTAACACGATATTTATCTAAAATTTGTCTTACAACTAGTTCTGAGTCTAAAAAAAATAATATTTCCGATTTGTCGCTTAAAATGTTTCTGTTGTTTTCCAACCACTCAAGAGCTATTAATACACCAAAATACTCCGCTTCGTTATTAGTTTTAATTCCTAAATATTTCGCGTCTTTATGAATTATCTTACCGCTATCTATAACAACAAACGCACACGCGGATAGACCGGGATTTCCTCGCGAACCACCGTCTGTATAAATTTTTAGATTGCTTGACATTATTAGGAACTTATTTCTTTACTGGAGTAACCAACAAGTGTCTGTCTTTTCCTTCTCCTTGAGATTCCGTTTTGACTGACGAATCCTCAGCAAGATGAAGATGAATTATCCTGCGTTGCGATGCATTCAAATTATATAAATATTGTGCTTCGTTAGTTTCCTCAGCACGCCTAGCTGTAACCTCCGCTAAATTGATTAATCTTTCTCTCTCTTTGTCCCTCCAACCCGATACGTCTACCATTATTCTTCTCCACTCACCAGTTTCTTTTTTATATATCATTCCCAAAACAACCTGAAGCGAATTCAGAGTTCTACCCCTACTCCCAATAATAAGGCCCGATTCTTGTAAAGCAGAAATGTTTACAAGCAACGCATCGTTATCCTTATCTTCATCTGTTTCAACAGTAGCCTCAATTTTCATTAATGCTAATAGTTTTTCAGTTATAACTTTAATTATTTCCGTATTTTTCTTTTTGTTTGTTTTCATGTTGCTTCCAAAAACGAGTTCGAGTATATCACAATTTTATTTTACCTACCCACGCCGACAGTTCACCCCAACCTTGAGACTTAACCTGTTGGTATGCTTGCGTCGCCGAAAAAACAAGCCAATAAATCGCGAGTCCCGACGCAAAACGCATACCGATAAATAAGGTAAATAGCGGGAATGTATAAATCATAGATTTTTGCATCGATACCTGAAAGTCGTCTCCTTTTTCAGATGTTTTCTTTGCAGCTTTTTCCTCTATTTTTACATAAGGGGTAGTTATTTTCGCTGATAGAAATTGCACCGCTGCAGCTAATATTAATAGTGGGCCGGGGACAGGAAAAGGCAAAAATGGTAAATTCAAAGTATCCGGTTTAGTAACATCTAAGTATAAAAACTTTGTATTCAACACATCTCCTTCAGCAAATTTTACCGGCTCATATAATAGCTGATTAAATTGGTTAATCGCATCTCCATTAGGAGAAAGTACTTTTATAAAAACGTTAAAAAAGGCAATTAATACTACGAACTGTAAAATATAGGGCAAACATCCAGCACCCGGATTAATACCTTTTTCTTTATAGAAATCAGCTTGTGCTTGCGCAAATTTAACCTTGTCATTTCCGTGTTTTTTCTTTAGTTTTTCCAATTGGGGAGCCAAGTCTTTCATCCTTTTCATTGACTCCATATAAGGTTTTGTTAAGGGATTAAGAATAATGCGCAAAAATATACTAAAACCAATGATTGCCAATCCCATATTTTCACCCAACAGTCTATAGAAAATAACCAGACCGTTAGCTAAAGGTTGAATAAGAATTACTGTAAAAATATCCATAATCAATTTACCGGATCATATTGCGGTTTCGACAAAGGGTTACACTTAACTACCCTTCTGAAAGCCATCATTAGACCTTTGAGTACCCCATATCTTGACACCGCATCATAAGCATACTCACTACACGTCGGGACGAAACGACATCCTCCACCGAAAAAATATTTAACAAAGACCGATATGTTTCTCTTATAAAAGAAAAGTAGACAAAGCGTTAATTTTCTCATTTATAAAAACTCAATGTTCGAAATAAAATCTTGAACCTCTTTCATTATTTCATCAGTTGTTCTTTTTACTATTTGTTTCTTTGCCAAAAATACAATTTCTATTCCGTCAGGAACACCTTTTATATTTCTCCTGACCGATTCACTCATTGCTCTTTTTATTCTATTCCTGTGAACTGCCAGCTTTGATATTTTTTTAGAAATTACAAAAGCAAACTTGGGATAATCATTATCTTCTCTATAAATATAAAATGCACCAAAGTGATCAGACTGTTTCCTCTTACCTGTCTTTAGAATTTTATTTATTCTTCTTTCACCTTTTAAAGAATATATTTGAGCAAGCATATTCTAGGATAAATGTTTTCTTCCTTTTAGGATTCTTCTTTTAATAACTTTCTTACCAGTTTTAGATTTGTTTCTGGATCTGAAACCGTATTTTTTAAGCTTTTTCCTTACACTCGGAGAAAAAGTTCTTTTAGTCATAGGTAATTCCTTTCAAGTCTTTTAATCATACAAAACAATTAACGAATTTACCATACTTCACTATCATTAACAACTATCTATGAAGTTTTCGTATTTTTTGGGGGTTGACTGATTGTGGATAACTTACTTAATATGCATTTGCTCTCTGTAAATAGTACTGCTCATTTTTCTGTAGATAAATGAACTACCGTAAACAAATAATCGGTGTTTATTAATTGAATATTCTTTATCTGCGGTTCATATGTAGATTGGTATTACCAAAATACTTTAGGACTGCCAACACAAAATAATTCTATGACCACGACAAATATAGAAATAGATACTCAGAAAGTTTGGCACGATGTTCTGGAAAGTATTAAAGTTAGTGTGTCGTCGGCTAACTATACTACGTGGTTTAAACAAACTCATCTATCAAGTTTGAATAAATTCGATGACAGATACAGCGCAGAGGTTGGTTGTTCTTCAGCTTACGTCAAAAATACAATAGAAAGCAGATATTTCGGACTCGTCCAAGACAACCTTGTAAAAACATTAAATTATAACTGCGAATTAACTTTTATTGTTAAAGGGGTACCAATTAAAAAAGATTCTCTACAGGAATTCAAAACGCCCCTTTTCGAGGGAAACAGCCAGAGCGACACAACTGACGCTATTGTTAAAGCGGGAATTAGGCCGGGTTTTACATTTCAAAACTTTGCGGTATCTTCTTCGAATCAAATGGCGTGGGCGGCAGCTGATGCCGTATCAAAAGAACTGGGTAAGGCTTACAATCCGCTTTTTATTTGGGGAGGCGTAGGTGTAGGTAAAACGCATCTCATGAGTGCCGTAGGTCATCACGCTTTAGAAATAGATCCCGAAACCCAAGTTTTATGCTGCACCGGTGAACAATTCACAAACGATATCGTTGAAGGAATTAGAAACAAATATACCCCCGCGGTCAGGAATAAATACAGAAAATTGAAAGTTCTTTTAATTGACGATATTCAATTCATTGCAGGTAAAGATGCCGTCCAGGAAGAATTTTTTCACACTTTCAACGCATTGGTTTTTTCAGGAGCTCAAATTATTCTTACCTCTGACAAACCGCCTTCAGATATACCAAAAATGGAAGAAAGGCTGAAAAGCCGTTTTGAAGCCGGATTAATCGTTGATATTGCGCCTCCTGATTTTGAATTGCGCTGCGCAATAACCCAGATTAAGGCGCAAGAAAAGGGGATTGAAATTGACATGGATATGGTACAACTCATAGCAGGTAATATAGAAACTGCCAGAAAACTAGAAGGTTTTTTAATAAAACTCTTCTCCCAAGCAAGAATTAAGAATGTGACTATATCAAAAGAGTTGATTGAAAATCTTTTGGGAAAAGGCGAAGATCAAGGCAATCACAATTTAAAAGCCAACCCAAGTGAAGTTATAAGTGCAGTTTCAAAATATTACTCGATAGGCAAGAGGTCACTCCTGGGTAATTCGAGAACCAGAACAATCGCGCGACCAAGACAATTACTGATGTATATTCTCAGAAGAGAATTAACATTACCACTTGAGGAAGTTGGAAGGTTGATAGGTGGACGTGATCACACGACCGTCATGCACGCTGTTAATAAAATTACAACTCTAGCTTCAACCAATGTGCAAATAAGAGAGGATATTAGGGGGATAAAAAACATGCTATGAGGATAACTAACACACACTTTTGCACTTATCCACATTGTCATCAATATTATCCACAATTTAATTCACAATCGCCCGAATTTATAATTCACAATCAATGTTACAATCATATAACCTTAATTATCCACCTATCAACATTACCTACTACTAGAACTACTAATTAAAATATGATAAAACACTCTTAGGCAAAACAGCTAATTTTATATTATGGAATTACAAGTTCTTCAAGAAAGCCTGTCAAAAGCACTGACAATTTGTTCTCGTTTTACAAGTTCTAAAATTCAATTACCAGTACTTGCTAATGTTTTACTCAAAACACAAAATAACAAATTGTTTCTCTCGGCTACAAACCTTGAAACCTCAGTTGCAATAAAAATAGGTGCAAAAGTTCTGAGTGAGGGTGACATAACCGTTCCTGCTCGGATAATAACTGAAGTGGTTTCAAATTTAGACCCCGGACAAATTAGTTTTAATGTTAAAAAAGAAATTATTAATATCAAAACTTCCAGCTTTGAGTCTAGTATAACGGGTTTGAACTCTTCCGATTTTCCTAGGGTTCCTATTGAAACGGGAGCAGACAGTTTTAAGATACCAAGTGATGACTTTTTAAAAGCTTTGTCTTCAATATTATTTGCAGTTTCACAGGATGAAACACGTCCTGTGTTAACCGGTGTACTTATAATTATTGATAAGGGAAATCTTACGCTTGTTGCAACAGATGGTTTTCGTCTTTCTCAAAAGAAAATTGGAATACAAACAATCAAGGAGGATAAAAGATTCATTATTCCGAAAAGTGTCTTGGTTGAGCTTTCCAAAATTGCCGCATCAGAGGATATTGTTTTTTCATATAGAAAAACTGACAACCAGTTAGTTTTGGGTTTAGAGGATTTGACGTTGAGTTCTCGCATTATTGAGGGAGATTTTCCCGATTTTGAAAGAATTATTCCTAAAGAAACAAAAATCAGAATACATTTGGATAAAGGTGGTTTTTTGCGGGCGGTTAAGCTTGCTGGAGTATTTGCGCGGGATTCTGCAAACGTTGTCAAAATTAGTGTGTCAAAAGGCCTACTTGAGATTGTCGCCGAAAGCAGCCAGTCAGGGAGACAAAAAAACCAACTCGAGGCAAAGATAGAGGGTGATTTAAAGGATTCTTTTACAATTGCTTTCAACTACCGTTTTGTCGAGGACTTTTTAAACGCAGTAAAGGGAGAAGATATCCGGCTTGAATTATCTGATGCCAACGCACCGGCTTTATTTTTAGACGAGAAAGATTCAAACTTTATTCACATTATCATGCCTGTGAGACTTCAAGCGGAATAAACTCATTTCAATGCTGGCATGTAAAGTTTTGCCCAGTCGGCGGCCGAATCCTCAATTTCAATTTCTCCTTCAAGAAGAAATATGGGTTGAAGATTTGTGTTCATATTGATGTCGTCAAAATAATAACCGATTTCAGCTTTTCGGATTTCGATGTTTTTTATTCTTTCAGCGTTAAAATTGTTGAGGATAATATAATCGTTCTCAATGTATATGAGGTGTGCTTCGTTGAGAGATTTTTTTATAT